>ENA-OPAW01001357-OPAW01001357.1-human-gut-metagenome-genome-assembly--contig:-NODE-1357-length-12215-cov-4.475411_pt1 | contig 12215 bp, 12 predicted proteins | sample MGYA00241060_ERZ501436 | MGnify/ENA primary metagenome ERZ501436 (study PRJEB25962, sample SAMEA2042619) | human gut metagenome | biome: human gut; feature: human-associated habitat; material: faeces... | reverse complement strand
CGGTTTTCCACGACGACCAGCACGGAACAGCCATCGTAGTTCTCTCGGGAATCATCAATGCATTAAAAGTAGTGAACAAAGAAAAAGAAGACTGTAAAGTCATTGTAAACGGTGCCGGTTCTGCAGGAATCGCTATCACAAAACTTTTACTCCGCTATGGATTTAAGGATGTAACACTCTGCGATAAATCCGGTATTTTAAGTAAAAACAGTAAGGACTTAAACTGGATGCAGAAAGAAATGATGGAAGTTACCAATTTATCCGGCAAAGAGGGAAGTCTTGCCGATGCCTTTGTCGGCGCTGACATTTTCGTAGGCGTTTCCGCTCCGGGAATCGTAACAGAGGAAATGGTTGCCTCAATGAACCGCGACGGTATTTTGTTTGCCATGGCAAATCCGGTACCGGAAATCATGCCTGACCTTGCGAAAAAAGCAGGTGCAGCAGTTGTCGGAACAGGAAGAAGTGACTTCCCGAACCAGATCAACAACGTTCTGGCGTTCCCCGGCATTTTCCGCGGTGCTTTTGACGTTCGCGCCAGCGACATCAACGAGGAAATGAAGATTGCCGCGGTACACGCCATCGCCAACCTCGCCAAGCAACCCGTACCCGATGTAGTGAACGAGGCCTACCATGTAAACAACTTCACTTTCGGTCCTGAATACTTCATCCCGAAACCGGTAGACCCGCGCCTCATCACCGAAGTATCTTGCGCGGTAGCCAAAGCTGCCATGGACAGCGGCGTAGCCGGTAAGAGCATCGAAGATTGGGATGCCTACAAACTGCAACTGCGCGAACTGATGGGCTACGAAAGCAAACTCACCCGCCAGCTCTACGACACTGCCCGCCGCAACCCGCAGCGCGTAGTCTTTGCCGAAGGCATTCACCCGAATATGCTGAAAGCTGCCGTTGAAGCCAAAGCCGAAGGTATCTGCCACCCTATTATATTAGGTAATGACGAAGCAATCGAGAAATTGGCGAAAGAACTCGACCTCAGCCTCGAAGGCATCGAAATCGTAAACCTGCGCCATCCTGACGAATCGGAACGCCGCGAGCGTTATGCACGTATCCTTTCCGAAAAGCGTGCCCGCGAAGGCGTTACCTACGAAGAAGCCAACGACAAGATGTTCGAGCGCAACTACTTCGGTATGATGATGGTGGAAACCGGCGAGGCCGACGCTTTCATCACCGGATTGTACACCAAATACAGCAATACCATCAAGGTAGCCAAAGAAGTAATCGGCATCCGTCCGGAATACAAGCATTTCGGTACCATGCACATCCTCAACTCCAAAAAAGGTACGTACTTCCTTGCCGACACGCTCATCAACCGCCATCCCAACGCGGAAACACTGATTGATATCGCCAAACTGTCGGAATATACCGTACGTTTCTTCAACCATACGCCCGTTATGGCCATGTTGAGCTACTCCAACTTCGGAACAGACAAAGAAGGAAGTCCGGTAAGCGTGCACGAAGCCGTGGACTATATGCAGCAAAACTATCCCGACCTTGCCATTGACGGTGAAATGCAAGTGAACTTTGCCATGAACCGCGAACTGCGCGATGCCAAATACCCCTTCACCCGTCTGAAAGGAAAGGATGTGAATACGCTTATCTTCCCGAACCTGAGCTCCGCCAACTCCGCATACAAATTGTTGCAGACAATGGATATGGATTCCGAGCTTATCGGCCCGATACAAATGGGGTTGAACAAGCCTATCCACTTCACCGACTTTGAAAGCTCCGTACGCGATATAGTAAACATCACTGCGGTGGCGGTTATCGACGCCATTGTAGATAAAAAGAAAGCCGGTAAATGAAAAGACGATTATCCAAATTCCAAATAGTTTGCATTACGCTTCTTTGGGCGGCACTTTGTTACATCGTCTTGACTTCCGCCGAACGAATTGACGGGCCAATCATTCTAACGCTTATCATTTCGGCGGCATTGGTATTCATTCCTGTAATAAAAGCTCTCAAAAGAGGATAAATAATATCTTTTTATTCCTTTTTACGGGATAAAACAACATTTTTGCTGTTTTATCCCGCATTTTCTTTATAAATTGTTTGCTTGTATCATTTTTATGTTTACTTTTGCAACCGCAACGAGAGATAAGGCGATAAGGTAATAAAGTGATGAGGCTTACACTTATGTTCATCGCACGATGATACAGAAGCAACGCCATCACCCTACCGCATCACCACTTTATAACACAAATATGTAACCAATTTAAAGAAATAGATTATGAATGCAGCTAAGGTATTAGAAGATTTGAAAAGACGGTTCCCCAACGAACCGGAGTATCATCAGGCAGTAGAAGAAGTTCTTTCTACCATTGAAGAAGAGTACAACAAACATCCGGAGTTTGACAAAGCCAATCTGATTGAACGTCTTTGCATCCCCGATCGCGTTTACCAATTCCGTGTTACTTGGGTGGATGACAAGGGTAACGTACAAACCAACATGGGTTACCGTGTACAGCACAACAACGCCATCGGTCCGTACAAAGGCGGTATCCGCTTCCACGCTTCCGTGAACCTGTCCATTCTGAAATTCCTTGCTTTCGAACAGACTTTCAAAAACTCACTGACTACCCTGCCTATGGGTGGCGGTAAAGGCGGTTCGGACTTCTCTCCGCGCGGCAAGTCAAACGCAGAGGTTATGCGCTTCGTTCAGGCTTTCATGCTGGAACTGTGGCGTCACATCGGTCCCGAGACTGACGTTCCCGCCGGTGACATCGGTGTAGGCGGCCGTGAAGTAGGTTTCATGTTCGGTATGTACAAGAAGCTGACCCACGAGTTTACCGGAACATTTACAGGAAAAGGCCGCGAATTCGGCGGTTCGCTGATCCGTCCGGAAGCTACGGGTTACGGTAACATCTACTTCTTGCTGGAAATGCTGAAAACCAAAGGCACAGACCTTAAAGGTAAGACCTGCCTGATTTCCGGTTCGGGTAACGTAGCCCAGTACACTGCCGAGAAAGTATTGGAAATGGGCGGTAAAGTTTTAACGATGTCCGACTCCGACGGTTACATATACGACCCCGCAGGTATCGACCGTGAAAAACTGGATTACATCATGGAGTTGAAGAACCTCTACCGTGGACGTATCCGCGAATATGCAGAGCAATATCCGGGCGTTAAATACGTAGAAGGCGCACGTCCCTGGAGTGAAAAAGCGGATATTGCCTTGCCGTCCGCCACTCAGAATGAAATCAACGGTGACGATGCCAGAAAACTTATCGCCAACGGTGTAATGGCGGTATCCGAAGGCGCCAACATGCCTTCTACTCCCGAAGCCATCAAAGTATTCCAGGAAGCCAAGATTCTGTATGCTCCGGGTAAGGCGGCCAACGCCGGCGGTGTATCGGTATCGGGTCTGGAAATGACTCAGAACTCCATCAAACTGGGTTGGAGCTCCGAAGAAGTAGACGAGAAGCTGAAAAGCATCATGAAGAATATCCACGCCGCTTGCGTGCAATACGGTACGGAAGAGAACGGTTACGTGAACTATGTGAAGGGCGCTAACGTTGCCGGATTCATGAAAGTAGCCAAAGCCATGATGGCACAAGGTATTCTGTAAGAACAGACAGCCATAGTATAATAAAACAGAGGCGGGAAGATACAATGTTCCCCGCCTCTATTTTTTTATTTAATAATATTGTCTACATTTACTCCCCGTTAAAAGAGATTTCAAAACGATATGACAACAAAAGAACTTCCCGTACTGCTCCTTACCGGTTATCTGGGCAGTGGCAAAACGACCTTGGTAAACCATATTCTCGCCAATAAACAAGGTATCAGATTCGCGGTTATCGTCAATGACATAGGCGAGGTAAACATCGATGCAGACCTCATCCAAAAAGGTGGCGTTGTGGGCAAGAAAGACGAAAGCCTCGTTGCGCTTCAAAACGGTTGCATCTGTTGTACGCTGAAAACGGACTTGATAGAGCAAATAGGCGAAATCATGCGGATGGAGCGTTTCGATTATATCGTCATCGAAGCCAGCGGCATCTGCGAACCGGAACCCATCGCGCAGACCATCTGCTCCATTCCCCGCCTGGGCGGCATGTACACCAGGTATGGCATCTGCCGCTTGGACTGCATCACTACCGTAGTGGACGCCCTGCGCCTGCAAAGCGAATTCTCCTGCGGCGACGACCTTACCCGGAAAGGGATTGACGAGGAAGACATTGAAAATCTTATCATCCGGCAGATTGAATTCTGTAATATCATTCTTCTGAACAAGGCGGCGGAAGTAAAGCCCGAAGAGTTGGAACGCATCAAGCTGATTATACGTACCCTGCAACCCGCGGCCGAAATCATCGAATGCAATTACGCGGATGTGAATTTAAAGAAGATTATCCATACAGGCATGTTCGACTTTGAACGGGTGGCTACTTCGGCGGGATGGATTCGCGGAATAGAGAAACAGGCCACCGAAGAGGAAGAGAAAGAAGCGCACGGACATCACCGCCACCATGAAGACGGGCATGCGCATCCTCACGAAGAACACGAGCACCGTCACGAAGCGCACGGACACCATCATCACCATCACGAAGGGGGCGAAGTGGAAGAGTACGGCATCGGCACTTTCGTTTACTACCGCCGTCCGGCATTCGACATTCACAAATTCGACCACTTCATCGCCACCAGATGGAGCCGCAACATCATCCGTGCCAAAGGCGTATGCTATTTCAGCCACAACCGCGACATGTCCTACCTCTTTGAACAGGCAGGCGCCCAGAAGCAACTGACCGAAGCCGGCTTGTGGTATGCCACAGCACCCGAAGAAGACCTGATTGAATTAATGCGTCAGGAACCCGGCCTGATGCGTGACTGGGATGATAAGTACGGAGACCGTATGCAGAAGATAGTCTTCATAGGACAGCACATGGACAAAGAGCAGATTATACGCGACCTCGACGAATGCCTTGAATAAGGCACATTTCCGTTTCCACCGGAGAAGACGGCTGTTTCCCTAATGGAAACGCCCGTTCCCCTTAAAGGAAACCCGAATTTCCAAGCAGGGAAACCGAAGTTTCTACCGTAGGAAACTGACGTTTCCCTTTAAGGAAACCGGAGTTCCCACCATGGGGCAGTCACATTACGCTGCGTTTCAGCCGGCTATCCCCACCAGTCATACCGTTCTACATACTCGTCGAAGTAGTCATCAAGCCGCAGGCCGAGAGCTTCCGCCTGGCTGACAATGTACTGCTGGGCGGTAGGGTCGATAAGGTATTCCCCTTTACGGGCGAGGTAATAGTTCTTACGCCCGAAGTAGGAAATAAGCCGCAAGCGGAATGTGCCCGCCACCCGAACCGTCAGCAACTCTGCCACCCGGGTGAAACCGCGGGCGTAGCGCACCGGCGTATTCGGACGGTAATATTCGCACTCTCCTTTCATCGACTCCAACTTCCGGGGACTAAGCGTAGGCAGGAACGGATATTGCGGGGAAGCGTTCTGCAAGGCTATATAGCGCAGGCAGGTAAAGCGTTTCGTACAATCGGCAGAGGCACATACACCGAAGTTGTAAGGCGCCTGCGAATTCTCTAAGTTATTCATTTATTTTACAGATTAGTTTGTCTCAACGCTTCATAGACAGCCGGATGCAGGAAATAGCGCACGTCCCTGCCCTCTTCCATCGCCTGGCGGATAAAGGTAGAACTTATTTCGAATGTGGGCGAAGAGGCCAGTTTTACATTTTGAGGTAAAGTATTCCCGTCCACCGCATAACCGGGACGGGGATAAATAAGAATAAAGTTTTCCGCAAGAATACGCTCCGACTGATACCAGCGGGAAAAGAGCGCCCAGTTATCAGAACCTATGATAAGGTGAAAAGTATCTTGCGGGTAAGCCTGTTTCAATTTATCAAGCGTATGGACGGTATAAGACGGGCGCGGCAGATGAAACTCGAAATCGGAAGCCCGGAACTTGGGATACCCCTCGATGGCAAGCCGCACCAGCTTCAGGCGAAGCTCATCGCTCATCAGAGAAACTTCTTCTTTCAGCGGATTATGCGGTGTCACCATAAACCAAACCTCGTCCAACCCTTCGTATTCACAAAGATAATTGGCAAGAGCCAGATGTCCGATATGTACCGGATTGAACGAACCGCTGAAAATACCTATATTCACTTGGTAAATTGAAAATTAAGAATTGAGAATTAAAAAATGCCGGAAACTATGCTGTCAAAGTTCTCCTTTCAGACGCTTCCAACAGCCGTAAATATTTACGCCGCTTATGAACATCACGATAAGCATGGCTGCGGCCGGAGTGTACTCCTTCAGGTCGACATTCAATATAGCCAAAACAATAGCTCCCAGGAACAGAACGATATTCAGGACTAACAGGAGCTTATTGGCTCTCGGCGATAGCTTTTTGATTTTGGTCCGCTTCATCGGTTCAAGAATTGAGTTATTACTTTTAAAGTTTCCGCTTTAGCCGTCTCCAAATCATCGTTCACAATCACCGTATCGAACTTCGGCGCGAAACCCAGTTCGTATTCGGCTTTCGCCACACGGCTCTCGATTACTTCGGGAGCATCCGTGCCGCGGCCTACCAAACGCTTCCGCAGTTCTTCCACCGAGGGCGGCTGGATAAAAACGGACAAGGCACGCTCTCCGTAGAATTTCTTGATATTACAACCGCCCACTACATCTACGTCGAATACAACATTCTGTCCGGCCGCCAACTGCTTTTCCACCTGTGCTTTCAGCGTTCCGTAAAAGCGGTCTTGATACACTTCTTCGTATTCCAGAAACTCATCATTGGCGATGCGGCTCCGGAACTCTTCGGGAGTGAGGAAGAAATATTCCACACCATTCCGTTCGGCGCCGCGTGGCGGACGGCTGGTTGCGGAGATAGAAAAAGCCAGGTTCAGGTTCTGCGTCAGCAGATAGTTGATAATTGTGGACTTGCCCGAACCGGAGGGGGCGGAAAATATAATCAGTTTACCCATCTATGGTATTTACTATTTGATGATTGACAATTTACTATTTAATACGCTGCATGAATATTCGGGACTTGTTCCTTACATCACATTCAGGACTTGTTCCTTAATCTGCTCCAACTCATCTTTCATCTGCACTACAATCTTCTGCATTTCAGCGTGATTGGATTTACTGCCCAAAGTATTGATTTCGCGTCCCATCTCCTGTGCGATAAAGCCTAACTTCTTGCCTTGTCCGCTGCCGCTCTCGAGCGTGCTGATAAAGTATTTCAGATGATTGGAAAGACGTTGCTTCTCTTCATTGACATCAAGTTTCTCAATATAGTAGATAAGTTCCTGTTCCAAACGGTTCTTATCATAATCTACGCTCAATGTCTTTTCAAGGGCATCCGTGATACGGTCTTTGACCTTTCCTACCCGTTCCTGCTCGTACGGGGCGACCGACTCAAGCAACCGGGCTATATTCCCGATTTTCTCACGGAACTTCTTCTCCAACGCCGCGCCTTCCTGCTTGCGGAAATCTATCAGATGCCCGATAGCCTCTTCTACCGCTACGTGAACCACCGCCCACTCCTCGTCACTCAATTCCTGCGTTTCATTCTTCGTCATTACGTCCGGCATACGAAGCAGTGTAGCAAACCAATCGGCAGGTTCGGGGATACCGGCAGACGCGGAAATCTCCTTAATCCGCTTATAGTACGCCTCTACCAACTCCTGGTTGATAGGAGTGGCCAGTTGTTCCGCATCTTTCTTTTCAATCCAAAGGCTGAAATCGACCTTGCCTCGTTCCAGCATCCTGGATATTTCATTGCGGATTTCCATTTCCTTTTCCCTGTAAAGCGGAGCGATACGCGCAGACAAATCCATAGCTTTGCTGTTGAGCGACTTAATTTCAACATTGATTTTCTTATCGGGCAATTCGGCAGTTGCTTTGCCATAGCCTGTCATAGATTGTATCATAACAGTATAATTTTATTTTCTTAGCTAATTATCAAAGAGTTACAATCCACATAAATCTCTCTCGCCCGTAACTCTTCTCCAAAATATCCGACAAAGATAGCTATTCTCAATGATTATTTATTGCATTCATTGAGAATTCTTTGAGCAAATGTCAAACCAAGCTTTCCTACAAACAACTTGTGTAATCGAAACAAATCACGTAAATTTGCCACAATAAAATTCAGAATAGAAGTTATGTCATGTATCTTGCACATTGAAACGTCCACTTCAGCCTGCTCCGTAGCTGTGAGCGAAGACGGGCAGAACGTTTTCAAAAAAGAAGACCTGAACGGTCCTTCACACGCAGTATCATTGGGAGTATTCGTGGACGAGGCGTTGTCGTTTGCCGACAGCCATGCCATGCCGCTGGATGCCGTTGCCGTAAGTTGCGGCCCCGGTTCGTACACAGGATTACGCATCGGTGTATCCATGGCGAAAGGCGTTTGTTACGGCCGGAACCTGCCTCTCATCGGCCTTCCTACCCTGAAGGTGCAATGCGTGCCGGTGTTGCTTTATCACGACGATTTACCGGAAGATGCATTGCTGTGCCCTATGATTGACGCCCGGCGCATGGAAGTGTACGCCGCCGTGTACGACCGCGCACTGAAACCCGTACGTGACATAGCAGCGGACATTGTAGATGAAAACTCATACCGGGAGTTCTTGGATAAGTCCCCCGTCTACTTCTTCGGTGACGGTGCGGCCAAATGCAAAGAAAAGATAGTTCATCCCAATGCGCATTTCATCGACGGCATCCGTCCACTGGCAAGCATGATGTTTCCACTGGCGGAAAAGGCAATAGCCGAAGAAGATTTTAAAGACGTCGCCTACTTCGAACCGTTCTATTTGAAGGAGTTCGTAGCGAGCCAACCGAAAAAACTTATTTAGTGATGAGTGTTTAGTGATTAGTGATTAATGCCATGCGGCATAATAGCGCAGCCTACTAATCGCTAAACACTAATCACTCATCATTAATCACTAATCATTAATCGTTAATTACTAAAAGATTATGCAATATAATACTCAACAAAAACGGATGCCTTTGCCCGAATACGGACGCAGTATCCAAAACATGGTAGACCATGCATTGACAATCGAAGACCGCTCCGAACGTCAACGTTGTGCAAACACGATTATCAACATCATGGGAAATATGTTTCCCCACTTGCGTGATGTACCCGATTTCAAGCATAAACTTTGGGACCATCTTGCCATCATGTCCGACTTCAAGCTGGACATTGATTATCCATACGAAATTATCCGCAAAGATAATTTGAAAACCAAACCGGAAACAGTCCCTTATCCCAGTACCAAAATGCGTTATCGTCATTATGGTCGTACTCTGGAGGTGTTGATAAAGAAAGCATGCGAATTTCCGGAAGGCGATGAGAAGAGAAATCTGGTTGCTCTTATTTGTAATCATATGAAGAAGGATTATATGGCTTGGAATAAAGATACGGTAGATGACCGCAAGATAGCCGAAGATCTGGATGAACTTTCCGGAGGAAAACTCCGGATGGATGATGACATTATTCGTTTGATGGCGGAACGGCTTGCACAGAATTATCGTCCGAAAGTGAATTACAATAATAATCGGAATAATAATCAGAGAAGGAAGTATTGATTAGTAGTCAGTAATTAGTAGTTAGAATTTAGTAGTTAGGAGATAGAATCTATGCAGCATGTTGTTTGAACTACTGCTAACCACTAACTTCCAGCTACTAACTACTAAATTCTAACTACTAACTTCCAGCTACTAACTACTAAATTCTAACTACTAACTACTAACCACATGGCTTCATTTGTAATTGAAGGAGGGCACAAGCTGTGCGGAGATATCCATCCGCAAGGTGCTAAGAACGAGGTGTTGCAGATTATTTGTGCAACGTTGCTTACGGCAGAAAAAGTGACGGTAAATAATATTCCCGATATTCTGGATGTCAATAATCTCATTCAATTGATGAGGGATATGGGAGTTACGGTTGCAAAAGAGGGAATCGATACGTATAGTTTTCAGGCGGAAAACGTGGATCTCGCTTATTTGGAAAGTGATGAGTTTCTAAAGAAATGTTCCAGTTTGCGTGGTTCGGTGATGTTGATCGGTCCGATGGTTGCCCGTTTTGGTAAGGCAATGATTTCTAAACCGGGAGGAGATAAAATTGGTCGTCGTCGGTTGGATACACACTTTGTCGGTATTCAAAGCTTGGGAGCGGATTTTAGATATAATGACGGACGGGGTGTTTATGAGATCACAGCCGATAGGCTAACAGGAACTTACATGCTGCTGGATGAGGCTTCTGTGACAGGAACGGCCAATATCGTGATGGCTGCTGTGCTGGCAAAGGGAACGACCACTATTTATAACGCTGCTTGTGAGCCTTATTTACAGCAACTTTGCAAGATGCTGAACCGGATGGGGGCGAAAATCAAGGGCATTGCTTCCAATCTTCTCACGATTGAAGGAGTAGAAGAATTGCATGGAACACAACATACCGTATTGCCTGATATGATTGAGGTAGGTTCGTTCATCGGCATGGCGGCAATGTGTGGCGAAGGTGTGCGCATCAAGAATGTGTCTGTCAAGGATTTGGGCATTATTCCTGATGCATTCCGCCGCCTGGGAGTGAAGATAAAGATAGAGGACGATGACCTTGTGATTCCAGAACAGAAACATTATGTCATCGATTCGTTTATTGACGGCACCATCATGACGCTTGCCGATGCCCCTTGGCCAGGACTCACTCCTGACCTTCTTTCCGTGCTCCTCGTAGTGGCTACCCAGGCTCGTGGCAGCGTCCTCTTCCATCAGAAGATGTTCGAGAGCCGCCTCTTCTTCGTGGATAAACTGATTGATATGGGTGCGCAGATCATTCTCTGTGATCCTCACCGTGCTGTGGTGGTTGGTCATGACCATAAGATCAAACTGCGTGCTGGCAGAATGACCAGTCCTGATATCCGTGCCGGTATTGCCCTGCTGATTGCTGCCATGAGTGCCAACGGTACCAGCCGCATCGCCAATATCGCCCAGATAGACCGTGGTTATGAGGATATCGAGCATCGCCTTAATGCGCTGGGTGCCAAGATTACCCGTGTGAGTGATTAATCAATGTTAAATGTTAAATGTTGAATGTTGAATGATTAGACGCGATGAAGTATATAAGATAGGCAAGTTGGGAAAACCTCATGGCGTGAAGGGCGAGATTACTTTCGCCATTACAGATGATGTTTTCGACCGTGTAGATGCCGAGTACCTGGTACTCGACATCGATGGCATCCTCGTGCCTTTCTATTTAGAGGAATATCGTTTTAAGAACGATGAGAATGTGCTCGTGAAGTTTGAGGATATCGATACCCAGGAGCAGGCACGCAACTATACCGGTTGCGAGGTTTTCTTCCCACGTCATCTCTCTGACAGTGATGAAGAGAACATGAGCTGGGCAGAAATCATTGGTTTCCATCTGGTAGATGCCGTAAGCCGCAAGGTGGTAGGTACCATAGAACATGTAGACGATTCCACCCTCAACCTTCTTTTCGAGGTAACAACCGATGCAGGTGATGAAATCCTGATCCCTGCCAGCAACGACCTCATCGAAGAGGTGAGCGCTGAAAAGAAAGAAATCAGAATGGCAATTCCAGAGGGATTGCTCGAGTTATAAAGTGAAGAAATATGAAGAAACAACAGATATGTATTCTCGGTTCTACGGGAAGTATCGGTACACAGGCGCTTGATGTCATCGAGCAGCACAGTGACCTTTACGAGGTGTATTGCCTCACCGCCAACAACCGAGTGCAGGAACTTGCCGAGCAGGCTCGCAAGTTCCATCCGGCTGCTGTGGTCATAGCCAATGAGGCTCGCTACGAGGAGCTGAAGGATATGCTCAGTGATGAGCCTGATATCAAGGTTTATGCCGGTGCTCAGGCGCTTTGCGATATCGTACAGGCTGAGCCTATCGATATGGTGCTGGCTTCCATGGTAGGCTTCTCGGGCCTGGAACCAACCATCCATGCCATCAAGGCGCGTAAGAAAATATGTCTTGCCAACAAGGAAACGCTGGTGGTAGCGGGTGAGCTGATCTGTAATCTTGCACAGGAATATCATGTGCCTATCCTCCCTGTTGACAGCGAGCATAGTGCCATCTTCCAGAGTCTGGTGGGTGAGGGCGACAACGAGGTAGAGAAGATTCTTCTGACCTGTTCGGGTGGTCCTTTCCGCAATTATACCCACGAGCAGTTAGAGAAGGTGACTGCTGCCGATGCCCTCAAG
>ENA-OPAW01001355-OPAW01001355.1-human-gut-metagenome-genome-assembly--contig:-NODE-1355-length-12227-cov-2.839385_pt1 | contig 12227 bp, 10 predicted proteins | sample MGYA00241060_ERZ501436 | MGnify/ENA primary metagenome ERZ501436 (study PRJEB25962, sample SAMEA2042619) | human gut metagenome | biome: human gut; feature: human-associated habitat; material: faeces... | reverse complement strand
ATGCTTCGAGATACCGTCATAGAAGATGACCGAAACGATACACGCACACACAAAATCTCTGATTCTTTAGATCAGATCTGCTACGACTTTGATCTCGGCAAACCAATCTGGCTCGATTCCAATATTCAGGAATTCAAACGCCACAGCAAAACTCGTTTTTACCAGGATAGTTTTATTGAACAGATTGATTTTGATTTTTTCCAATCCGGCTTTCTGCAATGCAGGGTACAGATGCTTTTCAAGAAACCAATTTTATCGGGATTACCCAAGCTGTGACCAAATGGAACTGCCAGGTAAAACAGGCAGCTGATATTCCGGCAGCGATAGCCAAAGCATTTTACATCGCCCGGTCCGGCCGGCCGGGTCCGGTGGTAGTGGACATTACCAAAGATGCCCAGCAGGAAATTACAGCCTTTCACTACCCGAAAATCAGCGGCATCCGAAGTTACATGCCTTATCCACAACCAGATGAAGCACAAATCGCAGCGGCGGCGCGGCTTATCAATTTTGCCCGGAAGTGCGTGCGGCGGAGCACCGTACTGGAACGCATTGTAGAGTGCAGAGAACTTAGCCTTGAGGTCATCCTCACTGTAGCCTGCAAGCTCGAACGCTTTCTTCATAATTTCAATATCGTGGTTACGAACAGCACCTGATGAAAGCTCTACACCGTTGCAAACGATATCGTACTGATAAGCAAGAACCTCTTCGGGATCCTTGTTAAGAAGGCTGTCCAGACCGCCCTGCGGCATTGAGAAAGGATTGTGTGTGAAGATAATTTGATTTGTTTCTTCATCTCTCTCAAACATCGGGAAGTCAACGATAAAGCACATTTCAAAACGGCTTGTATCGATAAGGTCAAGACGCTTTGCAACCTCTGTTCTGATCTGACCCGCAAGCTTTGGAGCTTCCTGAGCAGTATCGGCGATAAAGTAGATTACATCGCCTGCTTTTGAACCGTTACGGCTGATAAGTTCTTCACGGTCGCCCTCTTTAAGGAACTTGTCAATCGGACCGTCAAATGTGAGGTCATCTCTAACCTTAACATAGCCAAGACCCTTCATTCCGATTGAAAGAGCGAACTCCTCCATCTTCTTGAACCATTTCTTTGACTGACCTGCGGCGTTCGGAACATTGATTGAACGAACTGTCTTTTTGCGGAACGGAGCAAAGTCTGTTTCCTCAAACATATCGCTGATTTCAACAATTACGAGCGGATTGCGGAGGTCAGGCTTGTCTGTACCGTACTTGAGCATACTCTCGGCATACGGAATACGGGCAAACGGAGGCTTTGAAACCTCTTTATTTGAAAACTTCTTGAATGTTTCGTAAAGAACCTCTTCAGCAACAGCAAATACATCTTCCTGTGTTGCAAAAGCCATTTCAAAATCAAGCTGATAGAACTCACCCGGTGAACGGTCTGCACGGGCGTCCTCATCACGGAAGCAAGGTGCAATCTGGAAATACCTGTCAAAACCTGACACCATAAGGAGCTGTTTAAAAATCTGAGGAGCCTGTGGGAGAGCATAGAATCTGCCCTTGTGCTTTCTGCTCGGGATAAGGTAGTCACGAGCGCCCTCCGGAGATGAAGTTGAAAGGATAGGAGTCTGAATCTCCATAAAGCCCATTTCGTTCATCTTGTTGCGCAGAAATGTGATAATCTGCGAACGAATCATAATATTATTGTGAACCTTCGGGTTACGGAGGTCAAGAAAACGATATTTAAGTCTTACTTCTTCATTGGTATTTGTAGAGGTTGCAACCTCAAACGGAAGAACATTCTTACACTTACCGAGAACCTTGATGTCCTCAGTGTGAACTTCAACGAAACCTGTTGCAATCTTCTTGTTGATTGTTTCTTCGTCACGCTTAACAACAGTACCACTGAGAGTTACTGTACATTCCTTGTTGATATCTTTAAGGAGTTCATCGTTGTGAACAACAACCTGAAGCACACCGTACTGATCACGGATATCAAGGAACATTACACCGCCGTGGTCACGGATATTTTCAACCCAGCCCGCAACTCTGACCTGCTGTCCGATATTTTCTTCTCTTAACTCACCGCAGGTGACTGTGCGGTATTCATTAGCTTTTATCATTACTGTAACTATCCTTTCACAGATATTTTGCCTGTCAGCCTATTTATTTAGCCTATTCTTCTGTATTATAACACAATTGCTGTATTCAATCAATATTTTACAAAAGATTTTTTAAGCATACGGCAAAATATTCCGTTATTCAACGCTTTTAAGACTTTCAACCATATTAACGGCTTTAATCTTAAAGCTCATAACCGCATTTACAAGAATTGAAAACAGGAATGTCAGCCCTGCCGCATAGAGGTATGAAGTGAAATAAATATCTCTTCCGAACATAACGTTGTCAACCTCAACCGTCTGAATAATAAAGCCCGTCAAAAGGTTTCCGAGGAACAGACCTACGATAATTCCGAGGAGGGTCAGAATTATGTTCTCTTTGTAAATGAATGATGAGGTTTCACGATTGTAGAATCCGAGAACCTTAAAGGTTGCAATTTCACGGACACGCTCGGCAATGTTGATATTTGTCAGGTTGTAGAGTACAACAAAGGCAAGTGCCGCTGCGCAGATTATCATAACCGTAACAACCATATCAAGAGAGTTGAGCATATTTTTAAATTCGTTCAAGCTTGATGCAATGTAGCTTACCGCCGCAATTTTATCATCTGATAAAACCTGTGAGCCGAATTTGTCGCAGGCGGAATCCGAGGTATCTTTGAGTGCGACATCAGCCATATTATAGGTGCAGTCACTGCCGAACAAGCTCTTATAGGCGGTTGGCGTCATATAGACAAAATTGTAAAGGTACTGTTCAAAAATTCCGCTGACCTTGACCTCTGCCTTTTTGCCGTCAACATTCAGTGTGATTTTGTCGCCCGTTTTTATTCCAAGCTCACTGCACATTTTTTCACTGAGCATTACTCCGCTGTCCGAAAGCTTGAGTTCTTCTTTGCCTTTTCTTGTATGCAGAGAAACAATTTCGTCAAACTTTTCGGGATTCTGCGGTACAACAAGATTTGTGTCGCTGTCCTTAACCTTACTGCCGTGTGTTACCGTACATTCCTGCTGTGAAACAAGCATTGAGTGTTTGACATTGCTGTTTTTATCAAGTGTATCTGTCAAAAACGAAAGATTGTCGGCACTTCCGCTGTCTTTCGGAACAACAACGGCGTCGTATTTATAGATTGTTTCAAACTGATCGTGTGTCATCGGTTCAAAGCTGTTGAGCAAACCGAATGCGGCAACAATCAGAGCCGTACAGCCTGCCACACCGATAACAGTCATACAAAGTCTTACCTTGTATCTGAACAGATTTCTTGCGGTCAGCTTTGAGTTAAAGCTCATATGTGACCACAACGGTTTTATGCGTTCAAGCAAAATTCTCTTGCCCGCCTTTGGTGCTTTCGGCCGCATAACAGCCGCAGGCTTTTCGTGCAGAGATTTAGCACACACTACAACCGACACAACAACCGTGCAGACAACTGCGGCAACAATTCCGAAAATTATGCTTGTATAGTCTGGTATCAGCGTTATATCGCCGATGTAGTACATAATTTTGTAAGCATCATAAATTACAAACGGCAAGGTGAAAATGCCGATTAAAATACCGATTACACTTCCGATAACAGCCGCAAGCAACGAGTAGATTACAAACTTCATCACAATGCTTGTGTTGCTGTAGCCGAGCGCTTTCAGCGTTCCGATTTCGGTACGCTTTTCCTCAATAAGTCTTGTCATTGTGGTTACGCAGACAAGCACCGCTACGAGCAGGAAGAATACTGGAAATACCGTTGCAACAGCCCCGAGTCTGTCTGCATTTGACGAAAATGTTGAGTAACCCGGGTTGTCGCTTCTGTCGAAGACATACCACTTTGGTTCTGTAAGAGAATTAATTTCTTCCTCTGCATCTTTGATTTTATCCTCTGCCTTTTTGAATTCTTCATCGGCTTTTTTAACACCGTCATCGTATTCTGTCTGTGCATCGGAGAGTTTTTTCTCGCCATTTTTCTTTTCCTCGGCAAGCTTTGCAACACCGCTGTCATACTCGCTCTGAGCGTCATTCAGCTTGCTTTCTGCCGAATCAAGCTGTGCCTGACCGTCTGCCGACTGTTGTGCAAGTTCTGCTTTTGCGGCATCAAGCTGTGTTCTTCCGCTTGAAATCTGTGAATATGCGTAGTCAAGCTGAGCCTGTCCCTCACTTTTTTTCTGTTCAAAAAGTGCCTTGCTTTCGGAAAGTCGGCTTTCGCTTTCTTCAAGCTGTGCCTTTGCGGAATCGTATGTTGCGTTGAGTTCATCAAGCGTCTGCTGAGCCTGTTCAAGCTGTGCGTTCAAAACAGCAAGCGTTTCTTCATCGGTTGTCTGACTGATTTGATACTGCAAAGCGGAAACGGCATCCTCAGCCTGACTTATTCCTGCCAAAAGCTGGGGTTCCTGTTCGGTTTGAAATGTATCCTTTGCCGACTGCAGCTGATATTCCGCATTTTCTATTTCAGCCTGTGATTTTGAAATTTCTTTATCAAATTCTGCTTTTGAAGAACTATATTGTTTTTCGGCAGAATTAAGCTGACTTTCCTTTTCGGCAATCTGAGCCTGTGCATCGGCAATTTTTGTGTTGTATTCATTGCGTGAATTTTCAAGCTGTGTCCTGCCGTCCTCAATCTGCTGTTTTGCCGAATCAAGTTTTTTCTGTGCATCATCGGTCTTGGTTTTCAGCTCTTTTTTGCCGTCATCAATCGCCGTCTTTGCATTGGCAAGCTTCTTTTCGGTTTTTTCTTTATTGTCCGAATACTCCTGTTTTGCATCTGCAAGGTCGCTCTTAGCCTTGTCGATAACCTCGACCGTAAAGCTGTTACTCCTGTTCTCTCCCACCTTTTCAAAATCGGCGGCTTTATCCTCTATGGCATTATCATAATCGTCCGTGTATGCCAGGAATTTATCCGAAATATCGGTTTTTACATAAAGCTCCGTGTAGCGTTCAAAGGCAAAATCTTCGGGGCAAATGTAGAAATAATCCGAGATTTTTCCGTTGCCGACCGTCGTAGTTCCTCGCTGATATGCTATGTAAAGAGGTGACTGCACAAGACCAACCACAGTGTATTCGAGGGTTTTAAGTTCGGTTGAAGTATCTGTATCGCCCGTCTGTTTTGCAAATCTGATTTTGTCACCGATTTTATAACCCTCTGCCGTGAACGAGCTTGAATCGGCTGCAATTTCACCCGACTTTTCGGGAAGTCTGCCTTCCGTCAAAACAAGCTTGTTCTGAACGGAATTATCACCGTATTTTTCGGGAAGCGCAATGACTCTCATAGTCCTGCCGCCGCTGTCGGCATCGGTCTGAACATCGCAGAAATATGACGGCATAACAGAGGTTACTCCGTCTGTATTTTTTACCGCCTTAATGTCGTCCTCATCAAATCCGACCGTTGACACAAGTCGGTAATCCATAAGCTCCTGCTCGTCCGTGTAGGTTCTTGCAAGATTGTACATTGACGGAACAGTTGCCTTTATTCCTGCGAAAAATCCCACTCCGAGGGCAATAATCGCCATAATTGAGATGAATCTTGCTTTTGTATTTTTAATTTCTCTGAATGTGTTTTTTATCAAGGATTTAGTCATTGTGACACCTCCTTTTCATTTTTTACCACTCAATTTCTTCAACATTTTTCGGATTTTCATTGTAAATATCTTCAACAATTTTTCCGCTTTTCATTCTTATAATGTGATCCGCCATCGGTGTTATTGCTCCGTTGTGAGTGATGAGAACAACGGTCATTTTGTCTTTACGGCAGGTTTCCTGCAACAATTTCAGAATCTGTCTGCCTGTGTTGTAGTCAAGCGCACCTGTCGGTTCGTCACAAAGCAAAAGCTTCGGTCTTTTGGCAAGTGCTCTTGCGATTGAAACTCTCTGCTGTTCACCGCCCGAAAGCTGTGCAGGGAAGTTGTTTGCCCTTTCAAGCAAGCCCACGCTGTCAAGAGCAGTTTCGCTGTCAAGAGGATTACTGCAAATCTGAGCGGCAAGCTCAACATTTTCCTTTGCCGTTAGGTTATGAACAAGGTTGTAAAACTGGAACACAAAGCCTATGTCATGCCGTCTGTACTCAATAAGCTGTTTGTCCTTAAATTTGCTTATATCCTTTCCGCCGACAATGATTTCGCCCTCGGAACAGCTGTCCATTCCGCCGAGAATATTCAGAACGGTTGTTTTGCCTGCACCGGACGCACCGACTACAATTGCAAACTCGCCCTCCTCAACCTTGAACGAAATGCCGTCAACCGCATTGATGACAATCTCACCCGTTTTGTATCTTTTGTAAACATTATTAAATTCTACAAGGCTCATAAAATCACCCTTTTCATATGTTTCTTACAGAAAAAATCACTGTGCTTTGCATACTAATTATACCAAATTAATGCCGCAATATCAACAGAAATCTTACCGTATTCGTCATCTGTATGTACAATATTTTGAAATTATACATATAAAAACAGCAGAGGTCACACTAAACCTCCGCTGCAAAAAATTATTCATATGTATGGTCACAGACCTCGTTGATTTTATCACGGAGCTTTAAGAAATCGTCAAAAGCGTCGGGCTTTCTGCGTGGATCACGCAAAATTGCCGCAGGATGAAGCATTGCCATCATAAGCACACCGTTTTTCTCAATCCACTGACCGTGTTCCTTTGTGATTTTGATATCCGATTTAATAAGCCTTGCCGCCGCAATTCTGCCAAGACAGACAATAATTTTCGGCTTGATCATTCTTACCTGTGTTCTGAGCCACTCAATGCACATTTCCTGTTCTTCGGGCTTTGGATCACGGTTCTTCGGCGGACGGCACTTTACCATATTGGCAATGTAAATATTCTTGTTTCTGTCAAGGTCAACAGCCGCAAGCATTTTGTCAAGCAGTTTGCCTGCTCTGCCGACAAACGGTTCGCCTTGAAGATCCTCGTTTTCGCCCGGACCTTCACCGATGAACATAACCTCTGCATTTTCGTTGCCTACGCCCACAACAACATTTGTGCGAGTTTCGCAGAGTTCACACCTGTGACAATTTTCACAAGCCGATTTTAATTCTTCCCAGGTATTATACATAATTTTCTCTCCCAAAATAAAGATTTAAATTTATCAAAAATGTTGAAATTCCAAGAATAAAGTAGTAAAATAAACACGAAGCCGTACGGCGAATTCTAATTGAATGGTGGTACACAAAATGAAAGTAATGGTTGAAACATCAGCGCATCATGTTCATGTTACCAAAGAAACTCTTGAGGCTCTCTTTGGCAAGGGCGCAACTCTTACAAACAAAAAGAATCTTTCACAGCCAGGACAGTTTGCCTGTGTTGAAAAGGTAACTGTTGTAGGTCCGAAAAGTGAAATGAAAATGTCAATTCTCGGTCCCGAAAGAAGTGCAGATCAGGTTGAAATCTCTCTTACAGACGCTCGTAAGCTCGGCATTGCCGCTCCTGTCAGAGAATCAGGCGATATTGCAGGCACACCCGGCTGCAAGCTTGTCGGTCCCGAGGGCGAAGTTGAAATCGAATGCGGTGTAATTGCCGCTAAAAGACACATTCACCTTGATCCGAAAACTGCCGAGGAGTTTGGTCTTAAAGACAAACAGCTCGTTTCGGTTAAGGTTGGCGAAAATACAGGCAGAGCAACAACATTCGGTGATGTTGTAATCAGAGTAAACGCAAACTACGCTCCTGCAATGCACATTGATACAGACGAATCAAATGCCGCAGGTCTTGGCGGTACGGTTGACGGCGAAATCATCGCATAATTTCGATTTAAACCAAATCACATTTTTGGGACAGTCTTAAAGGCTGTCCTTTTGTTTTGCCAAAATCAAGTCAGTTGGGACAAAAGCTGAGATGTCTGTTCAGAAGATTTGTCAAATCATTTATTTCATTCACGGAAAGCTTCCTGAGATCAACCAACAATACATGGTTTGAGCGATGGATAATGTAGATATAATTTTTATAATTGCCCCAAAAATAAAACATATTCCATTGGTTCATTCCTTTTACCCACGGTGAAATTATCTGAATACCATCTTCAAAAAACATATATTCTCTAACCCCCTGTTTTTCAGAAGGATCTGCTTTGTTTGACCTTATATAGAAAATCAATTCATGTATTTTTCTTGCAAATATTGCTAACAAAATATCCAGAGCTACAAAAATAAATGTCATGAAATCAATTGAACCACCATTCATTGGGGGGTCAAAAATAGTTTGAAGTACAGTAATTACTGCGATAAGTAAAAGACCTATTCTAATAATTAATCTTTTCGTTTTATTTCCCAGACAATCTAATGAAATTTCTTTTATTACTTTATTTTCCTCTTCACCAACATCAATTTTACATTTAATCATTTTGATTTTACCCTTTCATTTCTTTTTTCAAAAGGAAATCGGTTTGCATATCGTCACCGATGACAAATGTGTGTTGTGAAAATTTTTCATATCCTTTTGATTTGTAGAATTTCTTTGCAGGCTCGTTATGTTCCCATACACCGAGCCATATTGTTGAAAGTTTTTTCTCACTTGCAAAATTCTCCGCAATCTGCATAAAGGCTGAGCCTATACCCTGTCCTTTGGCACTTTTCAGAATATAGATGCGTTGAATTTCAAGCGCATTGTCAAGGCATTTTTCAGTCTGCGCATTGCCGATATTCAGTTTTAAATATCCGAGAGGAGTACCGTTTTTGTACGCTATAAAGGTTACGCTTTCGGAGTTTGCAAGTTCTGCTGACAGCTTTTCCGCTGAATAGGTTTCTGCAAGAAATTTTCGCATATCCTCCTCATCGGTTGAATCGGAGAAAGTTTCGGAAAAAGTTGTTCTGCAAAGATATTGCAGGTCCGTCAGCATATCAATGGTGCATATTTTTATATCAATTTTGCTGTTCATATTATCAAAGTCTGCTCAAAAATGTGTGAAGAAAATCGGGGAAAATTTCTCGCCAAGATTTTTCATTGTGTGCGTTTTCAAAAAGAATGACCTCGTTCATTCTGTCATACGGGTAGAAGCTTTCTTCCAAAAGTTCGTAGAGCATTTCGGTGCTTTCAAAAATCATCTCTTCAAGCTCGTCACCGTTACCCGTATAGATGTAGAGGTACGGCATATTTTCAACAATTTTTGTCGAAAGATATTTCGCCCAATCCTCTCTTGTGTAACAGAGAAATGCAGGAGAAAACACACCAGCATAGCCGAATTTTTCCGGGTGTTCAAAAGCTGAAAAAAACGACATAAGTCCGCCCGATGAGCTTCCGCAGACGGCAACATTCTGTCTGTCGGTGCATACAGGGAAATTATTTTCAACATACGGAATGACGGTATTCATAAGAAAATTGTCAAAGATTTCGCCCTCCGGTTTGAAATTCTCGCAGAACATTTCAAGGTGCTGAACCTCACCGATTGATTTCGGTGTAAGTTCGCTGTCACGCCAGGCATTACCGTTGTCAATACCTACGATTACAGCGTTGCCTACACCGCTTTTCTGCTCATTTTCAACAGCTTTTACAACCTCCCACGAACCGTGCGGAGTTGAATTATCGTCAAAAAGATTCTGTCCGTCAGTCATATAAACAACGGGCAGTTTTTCGCCGTCGGAATGTGACGGAACATAAATCCAAACATTTCTGTCACCCTTGTCGGGATACGGAAGTTTTATTGTATGTAACTTTGCGTCAGCCATAAAATCACCTGTTTTTTATTATCTAATAGATATTAAACCATAAAAACAGCTGTGTTGCAACCTAATTTTTTACGGTTGCATAAATACAAAAATTCCCGTAAATAATATCTACAGAGGTGATTTGTTATGACTAACGATATTGAAATGCTCAACTGCGTTTTGCAGAATGCCGAAATGGGCTGTCAGGGAATTACGAGCGTGAGGAAAAGTTTGAAGGACAGCAAGGTTGACGGTGTTTTGTGCGAACATCTTATTAAATACGGAAAGCTGTATCATTGTGCAAATAAAATGTTGCAAAATCGTGGTGCAGAGCCACACAGAGTGAGTAATATGACAAAAGCAATGACACGCTATGCCGCACAAAGGGATTTGAAGCGTGACTCGTCATCTTCACACATTGCCGAAATGATGATAAAAGGCAACACAATGGGAGTGAATAAAATGTCACGCAAAATCCGAGAATATAACGGCAATGATCCCCATGTCAGCCTCCTCGCCAAAAGAATGTTAGAAACCGAAGAAGAAAACATAAAAGAAATGTCCGCATTTTTGTAAGTATAATCTCAATAAAAAACACCCGAAAGGAATTTTTTTAAAAACCTTTCGGGTGAAATTTTTATTTAGATAAAGGTTGCACCAATTATGATGCGTTAAGCACAGTCGGGCAAATTAAGCCTTAGGACCTGCTTCAACGAGAGCCTTACCAGCTTCGTTGCCTTCGTACTTAGCAAAGTTCTTAACAAAACGGCTTGCAAGATCCTTAGCCTTCTCTTCCCAATCAGCAACATTTGCATATGTGTCACGAGGATCGAGAATGCCTGAATCAACGCCGGGGAGCTCTGTAGGAACTTCAAAGTTGAAGTGTGGAATTGTCTTTGTAGGAGCCTTTGTGATAGAACCGTCAAGGATAGCATCGATGATACCACGAGTATCCTTAATAGAGATACGCTTGCCTGTGCCGTTCCAACCTGTGTTTACGAGGTATGCCTTAGCACCGCTCATTTCCATCTTCTTAACGAGCTCTTCAGCATACTTTGTAGGATGAAGCTCGAGGAATGCCTGACCGAAGCAAGCTGAGAATGTTGGAGTCGGCTCTGTGATGCCACGCTCTGTACCTGCAAGCTTAGCTGTGAAGCCTGAGAGGAAGTAGTACTTTGTCTGCTCAGGTGTGAGGATTGAAACAGGCGGAAGTACGCCGAAAGCATCAGCTGAAAGGAAGATTACATTCTTTGCAGCAGGAGCTGAAGAAACAGGGCGAACAATGTTGTCGATGTGATCAATCGGATATGATACACGAGTGTTCTCTGTTACAGTCTTGTCGTTAAAGTCAATCTTGCCTTCCTTGTCAACAGTAACATTTTCAAGAAGAGCGTCTCTTCTGATAGCGTTGTAGATATCAGGCTCTGACTCTTTGTCAAGGTTGATAACCTTAGCATAGCAGCCGCCTTCAAAGTTGAATACGCCGTTGTCGTCCCAGCCGTGCTCGTCATCACCGATCAGGAGACGCTTCGGATCTGTGGAAAGAGTAGTCTTACCTGTTCCGGATAAACCAAAGAATACTGCTGTTTCATGAGTTTCAGGATCCATGTTAGCGGAGCAGTGCATTGGAAGTACACCTTCTTTTGGCATTAAGAAGTTCATTACAGAGAATACAGACTTCTTAATTTCTCCTGAGTACTGAGAACCACAGATTACTACCTGTTTCTGTTCGTAGTCAACGATGATAGCTGCTTCAGAATGAGTTCCGTCGATTTCTGGAATACATTTGAATCCAGGTGCAACGAAGATAGTGAAATCAGCTTCGCCATAGTTCTCTAATTCTTCTGCTGTAGGACGAATTAAGAGTTCATGAATGAAAAGGTTCTGGCTTGCTAATTCGTTAATGATACGGAACTTTCTTGTGCAGACAGGATCAGCACCAGCCTTACCATCAAAGATGAAGATTTCTCTGTTCTGAAGGTAAGCGATTACTTTAGAACGAATTGCATTGAACTTCTCCTGAGTGATAGGAACGTTAACGCTTCCCCATGCAATGTCATCATGAACAGAAGGAGTATCAACGATGAATTTATCTTTAGGAGAACGTCCTGTATATTTACCTGTAGTTACAACGAGTGCACCAGTGTTAGAAAGCTTGCCCTCGCCTCTTCTTAAAGCTGCCTCTGTTAACTGTGCAGGTGTTAAATTGCGGTAAACTGCTTTAGGATTCACAATCCCAAGTTTTTCGATACCATATGTTTCCATAGTATTACCTCCTAAGTTGTATTTAAATTAAACTGTTGTACTTTTTATCGCGTACGTTGTCTATTGTACACTTTTTGTGTCGATTTTCCAATGAAAAAAGAATAAAAATCCCCAATAATGAAATTCTATTATTTTTTCAAACACGCTCTAGTATAACAATGCAGGATTGAAATGTCAATTATTCAAAACAAATAAAATGACCAATTATGAGTAAAAATATTAAAAATATTTAAAAAACGCGTG
>ENA-OPAW01001354-OPAW01001354.1-human-gut-metagenome-genome-assembly--contig:-NODE-1354-length-12234-cov-2.635274_pt1 | contig 12234 bp, 10 predicted proteins | sample MGYA00241060_ERZ501436 | MGnify/ENA primary metagenome ERZ501436 (study PRJEB25962, sample SAMEA2042619) | human gut metagenome | biome: human gut; feature: human-associated habitat; material: faeces... | reverse complement strand
AAATGAGCGAGATATTGAAATTAAGAAAATATTTGCCCGTTTAAGCATTGTATCAGAGAATATAAGAAATAAAGTGGCGCATAAAATAGTCATGAACTTGACGGAAAATATTATAAGGGAGTGGTCAAAGGGCAAAGAAAGAAGCGGAATTGCTGATGCAGGATTAGATTCTCGGGATATATTAAATTATTTACATCGGGCATCGGATTTGATTCGAGGTCAAAAGTTTCAATGGGATTATGATGAATTAAATAATTCCATCATAGACAGTTTATAGAAAGAAGGTTATCGGACGTGAGCTGGATCTATGTGACAGAACCCGGAGCCAAGCTGGCGAAGCAAGGCGGCCGGTATGTGATCAGTCGTGAGAATGAAACGATCTGCGAAGTACCGTCTGCCGTGGTAGAAGGTGTCACATTGTTTGACTCTATCCAGATATCATCATCCGTCATTGTAGATTTTTTGGAAAGAAATATTCCTTTGACATGGCTCTCCTCGACAGGACGCTTTTTCGGCCGCCTGGAATCCACGGATCATCAGAATGTATTGCGCCAGAAAGAACAGTTTGACGCGTTGGCAGATAAGGACTTCTGCCTTGCGCTTGCGAAAAGAGTCGTGTTTGGGAAAGTATATAATCAAAGAACTATATTGCGGAATTATAACCGCCGTGCCGAGGATCCGTTTATTGAAAAAGTAAGAAATGACATACGGATATTAGCAGATAAGCTGCATATGGCTCATTCCGTCGAAGAAGTCATGGGATATGAAGGGATGATGGCACGAATCTATTTTCAGGCGATAGGGCATATCCTTCCTGAAGAATTCCGGTTTGAAAAGCGTACGAAGCGTCCTCCCCGGGATTATTTCAATTCCCTTCTTAGTTTCGGGTATACCCTCCTTATGTATGATTTTTACAGTGCAATCTTAAACTGCGGCCTTCATCCTTATATAGGATTTCTTCATGCACTGAGAAATGGACATCCTGCATTAGCGTCTGATCTCATGGAGCCATGGAGACCGGCTGTCGTGGATGCTTTCTGCCTTTCCCTTGTGACGCACCGGGAAATATCCAAAGATTACTTTGTGAAAGGAGAAAATGGGGGGATTTATCTGAATCGGATTGGACGGCGCATATTCCTGCAAGCATATGAAAGGAAAATGCGTACGGTGAATCGTTATTTTCAGGGAACATATTCCTGGCGCCATACCATACAAATGGAATGTGACTCCTATAGTCTTGCTGTGCATCAAAGAGATGTAGAGAAATTAAAGCCGATGGTTATACGATAATGGAAGAAATAGAAATCAGAGTGCGGCCGACAGACGATAATCGGTATATTGTTCTCATCATTTATGACATCACGGATAATAAAAGGAGATTATCTATGGTACGCTGTCTGGAGCAGTTTGCTGTGCGCGTGCAAAAATCCGCATTTGAAGGATTTCTGACACCTAAACAATACGAATGTATATCGGAACTGGCGAGCAGAATCATAAATGCGGAGCAAGATTCATTGCGTATTTATATTCTCTATGACCATACAAGGGTAAGATCGTGGGGCATAGGTGATATAAAAGAAGACGATGTGATAATATATTGATTAAGAGGAATTGGAGACGGTACAATATGGATGAAAAAAGATTTAATCCGCGCCGATGCCGATGGGTACGGAGAGAAATGTATGGATTGCGTCAGAGGGAAGCCTTTTTGTGCAAGGAGATGGAGGATCCGCCGAAAGATAGCAAAAATGTTCAGACTTGGCGGCATATCATAACGACAGGATAAAAAAAGAATCCCCGAATGAGGGGACGGAAACCATGAGCCGCGCGTTAAGTTCTTTTTTGGTTTCTACGAATAAAAAAAGAATCCCCGAATGAGGGGACGGAAACTTTAAGCCCGCAATGAGTTTTCCTATGATAGAGCTAATAAAAAAAGAATCCCCGAATGAGGGGACGGAAACGAATATGTCCTACCGCACTATCTACGGTTATAAAAAACTGATAAAAAAAGAATCCCCGAATGAGGGGACGGAAACACGGTGTTTCTTCGGAGTAAACTTCTCTTTAGCTTTTAATAAAAAAAGAATCCCCGAATGAGGGGACGGAAACCTGATAAGTAATTGCCTTATCGAGAACAAACAATGATATAAAAAAAGAATCCCCGAATGAGGGGACGGAAACTATTCAGCCCATAAAAGTATTGTAAAGCGCAAGAACGAATAAAAAAAGAATCCCCGAATGAGGGGACGGAAACCCGCCGCAGCATGCATCAAGTATTTTCATGCTTCATTCACATAAAAAAAGAATCCCCGAATGAGGGGACGGAAACCATTATCGGTAATTTCATCAATGCGTACATCAACTTTCATAAAAAAAGAATCCCCGAATGAGGGGACGGAAACTTTAGCGTCAAGCGTCAATGCTAACGCTGCTACAAATAAAAAAAGAATCCCCGAATAAGGGGACGGAAACAATAACCACCGCACCATCAAGAGCGGTAATGACAAACTCATAAAAAAAGAATCCCCGAATGAGGGGACGGAAACCCTTCTGGTACCTTTCCCCTGTGTACAATTGATGGTTTGAAATAAAAAAAGAATCCCCGAATGAGGGGACGGAAACCGTCGATTTCATTCTGTCTAAAAGCAGTTTTCCCGGATAGAATAAAAAAAGAATCCCCGAATGAGGGGACGGAAACCTCATCATAATTAAACGGGATGTTCTTTCTATACACACCATAAAAAAAGAATCCCCGAATGAGGGGACGGAAACCCGAACGGCAGAAAGTTGCAAGCTACTCCGCCTACGTGGAATAAAAAAAGAATCCCCGAATGAGGGGACGGAAACGTACTTCGCCCACTTGGGCTTCTTCGGAATACATCCTGATAAAAAAAGAATCCCCGAATAAGGGGACGGAAACGCTTTGTTTTCCTCCGAATAATGCTGAACACATTTAAGTACATAAAAAAAGAATCCCCGAATAAGGGGACGGAAACTCATTTTTTCTCACAACATCCATATCGAGCGTGACAGATCCTAATAAAAAAAGAATCCCCGAATGAGGGGACGGAAAAAACGATGATGGAGTAACTTCAATGTTTCAGTATGCAGATTGCATTTGACTATTGCATTTCTTTTTACTTACAATAATAAAAAAGGAAGAGAGTGGTAAATAGAGAGGCGCTATGGGAAATACAGCTTTCGGACGGATGGGTGAGGATCGGGCTTGTTTGTACCTGGAGGAGAAGGGAATGACTTTGGTCACCCGGAATTTCAGGTGTAAACATGGGGAAATCGATCTCATCATGAAGGACGGAAACGTTTTTGTATTTATCGAGGTGAAGACCCGGCGGAGCCGTTTATATGGGGAACCGATTGAAGCGGTGACTGTGTATAAGCAGCGGCATATCCGTTATACGGCGGAGGTATTTCTTTTAGCGCGTCATTTGCATGATGTCCGGATCCGTTTTGATGTGGTGGAAGTCATGATGGAGCCGGGGCGTGCGGTGCGGTTGCGTCATACGAGGAATGCGTTCTGAGAGAGGGAGATGCCATGTTTGCGCAGGTATTTGGGACATGTACGTTTGGGTTGAATGGTCATGTGATTACTGTGGAGGTGGATATCAGCCGTGCGTCACCGGCTTTTGATATTGTTGGGCTGCCTGCAGTTTCCGTGAAGGAGTCGAAGGAGCGTGTCCAGTCGGCGATACGGAATTCCGGATATTTTTTTCCTATCGAAAAGGTAACGGTGAATTTGGCGCCTGCGGATTTGAAGAAGGACGGTTCCTGTCTTGATCTGCCGATTGCCATGGGGGTACTGGCGGCAAGCGGGGTGATTCCGAAAGAGGCTCTTGCATCGGTGATGTTCATCGGGGAGCTTTCTTTGCAGGGGGAAATACGTTCGGTGCCCGGTGTGCTTTCCATGGTTCTTGCCGGCCGGGAAGCGGGGATTTCCACCTTTTTCATGAGCCCTGCGGTTGCCGGAGAGGCTCTTCTTTGTGAAAATGTGACTGTATACGCGCCAAAGACACTTGGCGAACTGGTGGAGTATCTTTTGGGCCATAGACCGATGGCTCCTGCCAAGCGGCGGGAAGCGGCGGAATCTAAGCTGAGTGATGTGGATTTTGCCGAGGTGCAGGGGCAGATTATGGCAAAGCGCGCTATGGAAATAGCGGCGGCAGGTTCCCATAATGTCCTTATGACGGGACCGCCCGGATCGGGAAAGACGATGCTGGCACGCCGCATCACGACGATTCTTCCTCCAATGACGCGGGAGGAGGCTCTTGAGGTGACGAAGATTTATTCGGTGGCGGGACTGTTCAAGGCGGAGGATATTATCCGCGAGCGTCCATTCCGCAGTCCTCATCATACGATTTCCATGGCCGGGCTTATCGGCGGAGGTACGATTCCTCGTCCCGGCGAGGTGACGCTTGCCCATAACGGTGTTTTATTTTTAGATGAACTTCCTGAGTTTCCACGGGCGGTGCTGGAAGTTCTCCGGCAGCCGCTGGAGGATCGGGAGGTGCATATTTCAAGGGTAAATGCATCCTTTGTATATCCTTCCGATTTTGTGCTGATTGCCGCAATGAATCCTTGTCCCTGCGGATATCTTGGAGATCCTGACCATCCCTGTACCTGCAGTGATGGAGAAATACGGAGTTACGGCAGAAAGATTTCCGGCCCTCTTTTGGACAGGATTGATTTGCATGTGTCGGTGATGCGTCCGAAGTATAGTGAACTCACAGCAACGATTAAAGGGGAATCTTCGGCACGGATTGCGGAACGTGTAGCGGCGGCGAGGGCGATGCAGTCGGAACGGTTGTCTAAATGGCATATGCAGAATAACGCCCAGATGGGGCACCGCCAGCTTCGGGAAACCTGCCGTTTGGACGCGGAGGGGTCGGAGCTGCTCCGTGAGGTTTTTGAAAAGCTCCATTTATCCGCGAGAAGTTATGACCGCATCATTAAAGTATCCCGTACGATTGCCGATTTGGCAGGTACGTCGGAGATTAAGCCCGAGCATGTGGCGGAAGCGCTCAGTTACAGAAATATGCTTCCCCGGAGGTCATGATGGATATATTCGCGGCGGCGCTCCCCGGTTGTCCAAGGCTGGGAGCCAAACATATGCGGGCTCTCATAGAGGCATTCGGAACGGCGGAAGATGTGTGGAAGGCTTCCGATAAGGAGATTGTGGAATCTCATTTGCTGAAAGGGAAGACGGAAGCGTCTTTTTTGGCGTACCGGAAAGAAACGGAGCCTGAAGAAATAGGGGAAAAGTTATACCGGCTGCAGATTCGCTGCGTGACATGGGAGGATGATTTGTATCCCCCGCTTTTACAGACGACGGCAAATCCTCCGGCTGTTTTATTTTATAAAGGAAATGATCCCGTTTTTGAGAAAACGGTGGCGATCGTAGGATCACGGAAAGCGACGCCTTATGGCGTGCAGACGGCAGAACGGATAGCCTGCGGTTTGGCTGAAAATGGAGTGACGGTGGTTTCCGGCGGCGCGCGGGGGATCGACAGCGCTGCGCATGAAGGGGCATTGCGCGGAGAAAGCCCGACGGTGGTGGCGCTTGCCTGCGGGCTGGATCATGTATATCCTCCGGAAAATAAAAATTTGTTCCAAAAAATCATTGATAATGGCGGTACGATTATTTCTGAATACCCGCCGGGTACGCCGCCTCTGGGGAGGCAGTTTCCCGCAAGGAACAGAATTATCGCGGGAATGAGCCGGGGGATTCTTGTGGTGGAAGCGGCAGAACGGAGCGGCGCTCTTATTACCTCTGACTTTGCTTTGGAAGAAGGACGGGATGTCTTTTCCGTTCCGGGAAATATTTGGCTCGATTTGAGCAGAGGAACCAATCATCTGATACGGAGCGGGGCGATTTGCTGTACGTCCTACGAGGATATCCTTTCTGAATACGGGTGGAACGAAAAGAGTATTTCTTCCAAGAAGGAATCTCCTGAACAGTTGACATTGGAAGAGGAAGTGGTGTATCGTTTCTGCTGTACAGGAGAAGAAGTGACGGCGGAGGATATTCTCCAGCAGTCAGGAATATCGGTGATGAAGATTACGATGCTCCTGCTCCGGCTTCAGCTTAAAGGGTTTATAAAGGAAACGGGATCCGGCCGGTTTATTACAACAGGACGCGGATAATATAAATGAGATATATGCTGTATTTCATGTAGTATAGGGAGGGTATTTTGGCTATACAGATTACGATCACCGTGAAGGATAAGAAGAAAAGGTCTTCTGCCGGGGAAAAACTTTTCACAAGGAAACCGAATGCCAAGGGGAAACACCTGATTATCGTGGAGTCTCCGGCAAAAGCGAAGACGATTGAGCGTATTTTGGGCTCCGATTATAAGGTGCTTGCATCTATGGGTCATTTACGTGATTTGCCGCAGCGTACGCTTGGTGTGGATGTGGCAAATGATTTCAAGCCGGAGTATGTTAATTCGGCGGAACGGGCCGATGTCATTGAAAATTTGCGGAAAGAAGCAAATAAGTCGAAAGATATTCTTCTGGCAACGGACCCTGATCGTGAAGGGGAAGCCATTTCCTGGCATTTGTCGAAACTTCTTGATGTGGATCCCCGGTCAAATGCGCGTATCGCCTTTCATGAAATCACGCCGCCGGCGATTAAAGAGGCGGTACTCCATCCCGAACCGATTGATTTAAACCGTGTAGATGCCCAGCAGGCACGCCGCGTGCTTGATCGTCTTGTGGGGTACAAGCTTTCACCGTGGCTGTGGAAGCAGATTTACCGCGGCCTTTCCGCGGGACGTGTACAATCGGTAGCGACACGTCTGATTTGTGAAAGGGAAGAAGAAATACGGGCGTTTAAGCCTGTGGAATACTGGACGGTGGAAGGGATTTACCGTACGGAGGAAAAGGAAAGTTTCAAGGCGAAACTGACGCAGGTTGACGGGAAGGAAGCAAAAATTAATAATGCAGAGGAAGCGGATCGGGTTGTCAGGGGGATTTTAAAACAACCGGCAGAAATCACTTCAGTCACAAAAACGAAAAAGCAGCGTAAGGCAAAACCGCCGTACACGACTTCCACGATGCAGCAGGATGCGGTCAACCGTCTTAATTTCGGCTCCAAAAAGACGATGGCTCTTGCCCAGATGCTTTATGAAGGGATCGAAATACCGGGTCACGGACATGTAGGACTGATTACATACATGCGTACTGACTCGACCCGTATTTCCGATGAAATGATCAGGCAGGTACGGCCGTACATTGAACGTGTTTACGGGAAAGACTATCTGCCGCCTAAACCGAATGTATATGCCAGGGGGAAGGATTCTCAAGATGCCCATGAAGCGATTCGTCCCACGAATCTGCAGTTTGCTCCGGATATGCTGGCGGCCGTTTTGTCCCGTGACCAGCTCCGGCTGTATACATTGATCTGGAACCGATTCCTTGCAAGCCAGATGGCGCCCCAGATTTCCCAGGCAACGAATGCAGTGCTCCAAAGCGGCATTTACACACTTCGCGCGACAGGGACGCAGATATTGTTTGATGGATTTACGGTACTCCGGACGGTAAAAGAAAAGAAGCAGGATAATGAAGAGCTTCCTCTTCTGCCGGCGCTCCATAAAGGACATACGGTACTCAATACAAAGGCGGAAGGAGAGCAGCATTTCACCGCGCCGCCGCCAAGATACACGGAAGCCAGCCTAATCAAGACGCTTGAGGAGAAGGGGATAGGCAGGCCGTCTACCTATGCGCCTATTTTGGATACCATCCAGAGGCGTAAGTATGTGGAAAAAGAGGGAAAACAGTTTGTTCCCACAGATATCGGGTTTAAAGTGACGGATCTTTTAAAGAAATATTTTGCCGGTATTGTCAGTGTGGATTTCACCGCGCAGCTGGAAACCTGGCTGGATAAAATTGCTGACGGCAAAGCGACGTATAAAAAGGTCATGAGCGGGTTCTGGGATGTTTTTGAGAAGGAACTGCAGAATGCCAACCTGGAGGCAGCAAAGGCGAAGGAAGAAAATCAGGAAGTATCCGATGTAATCTGCGAAAAATGCGGTGCCCATATGATTGTGAAGATGAGCCGTTACGGGAAATATCTCGCCTGCCCGAATTTTCCTTCTTGCAAAAATATCAAGCCTTATCATACGGGAGAAGAAAAGGAAGAGATTTCCGATGTGGATTGTGACAAGTGCGGCGCGAAGATGGTGTACCGCCAGGGGCCGTACGGCAGATATCTGAAGTGCCCGGAATGCGGGCAGAACAAAGCGATCGTTATTGATACGGGCATAGAGTGTCCGAAATGCCATGAGGGGCATTTGGTGAAGCGCCGCTCAAAGCGGGGACGTTATTTCTATGGCTGCAGCCGTTATCCGGCCTGCGATATGGCAGTCTGGGATGAGCCGGTTAATGAGTTCTGCTCTGTCTGCGGCGCGATCAAGGTAAAGAAGGTTCGGAAAAATAAAGAAGAGGAGATTATCTGTTCTAATCCCGAGTGCACAATGCATCCGAAAAAGAAAACTGTAGCGAAAACTTCGGCAGCAAAGAAAAAGACAACAACTGCAAAGAAGACGACTGCCGGGGCGGCGGGGAAAACAAAAACAGGAGCCGGTGATTGATGGAGAAGGTTACGGTAATCGGAGCCGGTTTAGCAGGAAGCGAGGCTGCCTGGCAGCTGGCGGAAATGGGGGTTCCCGTGAAGCTGTCGGAAATGCGTCCGGCAATCGGAACGCCTGCCCATCATACGGGATATTGTGCGGAACTGGTTTGCAGCAATTCTTTCCGTGCGGCGGCTCTTACCAATGCGGTAGGACTTCTGAAAGAAGAGATGCGCCGGCTCGGGTCGGTGATCATGGAATGTGCCGATGCCCACCGTGTCCCTGCAGGCGGTGCTCTGGCGGTGGACCGTAACGGATATGCGGCGGCAGTGACGGAAAAGATAAAAAGCCATCCGCGGATCACATTTGTGAATGAAGAAATCAGGGAAATACCGGAAGAAGGGATCGTGATTATTGCGACCGGGCCGCTGACGGACGGCGCTCTTGCGGACAGCATAGAAAAGTTCTGCGGCGGTGAAGGACTTCACTTCTATGATGCCGCAGCGCCCATCGTGATGAAAGAATCCCTTGATATGGACATCGTGTACCGGATGTCCCGCTACAATAAGGGAGAGGCGGCATACCTGAACTGCCCCATGAACGAAGAGGAATACAATGCATTTTATGAGGCGATCAGGACGGCGGAGACAGCGGAAGTCCACGGGTTTGAAGAAGGAAATGTCTTTGAAGGGTGTATGCCTGTGGAAGTGATGGCGCAGCGCGGTAAGGATACGATGCGTTTCGGGCCGATGAAACCGGTAGGACTTCCTGATCCGCGGACAGGGAAGGAACCGTATGCTGTTGTCCAGCTGCGTCAGGATAATGAAGAAGATACGATGTACAATATTGTCGGCTTCCAGACTCATCTGAAATGGGGCGAGCAGAAACGGGTTTTCGGCATGATTCCCGGACTTGCTGGTGCGGAGTTTGTCCGCTATGGCGTGATGCATCGGAATACCTATATCCATTCGCCCGATTTACTGGAAGCCACCATGGAAACGCGGGCACAGAAGGGACTCTTCTTTGCAGGGCAGATGACAGGCGTCGAAGGGTATGTGGAATCGGCGGCATCGGGAATCGTGGCGGCCTGTTCCGCAGCGGCGCGGGCAGCGGGAAAAGAACCGCGGGCATTCCCGAAAGAGACGGCAATTGGTGCGCTTTGCCACTATATTTCTCATTTTATCGGAAAGAATTTCCAGCCGATGAATGTGAATTTCGGATTGCTGCCTCCTTTGCCTGAAAAGGTGAAGAAAAGAGAAAAGAATGAAAGACTGGCGGCGCGGGCATTGTCAGTCTTGGATGAGTTTATAAAGGGATAAAGAGGAGCCGTTTCTTTCAGGGGACGGCTTTTATCGCGGGGTATAATAAAGGAAGTGAACTTACTATTACCTGAAACATAAAAGTACAAGGAGGAAATATGTTTACTGCAACAACAATACTGGCTGTAAAGAAAGACGGACATACGGCTGTGGCCGGTGACGGGCAGGTCACGATGGGCAGCGCCGTGGTGATGAAGAATACGGCGCGGAAGGTGCGCCGCCTGTATCATGGAAAGGTCATTGCCGGATTTGCCGGTTCTGTAGCGGATGCATTTGCTCTTTTTGATAAGTTTGAAGGAAAACTTTCCGATTGCAATGGAAATCTGGTGCGCGCTGCCGTGGAGTTCGCCAAAGAGTGGCGGCGGGATCGGGTGCTCCAAAAGCTGGAAGCTCTTTTGATCATGACGGACGGCGACCATTTATTTCTGGTGTCAGGCAGCGGAGAGGTTATCGAGCCGGATGATGGCATACTGGCAATCGGGAGCGGCGGAAATTATGCTCTTGCCGCAGCTCGCGCTTTGTGTTCGGTGTCGGATTTATCAGCGCGGGAGATTGCGGAACGGTCACTCCATGTGGCGGCGGATATCTGCGTATATACGAATCATAATGTGATTGTGGAGGAAATAGGATGAAAGATCTGACACCACGGAGAATTGTGGAATATCTTGATGAATACATTGTGGGACAGCAGAATGCGAAACGGTCTGTCGCTGTCGCCCTGCGGAATCGTTGGCGCAGCAGCCGGCTTCCTAAGGAAATAGCCCGTGAAGTAAGTCCGAAAAATATTCTTCTTATCGGTCCCACAGGGGTGGGGAAAACGGAAATTGCCCGCCGTATCGCTGCGCTGACAGGTGCCCCTTTCGTAAAGGTGGAAGCGACGAAGTATACGGAAGTCGGCTATGTGGGCCGCGATGTGGAATCTATGGTGCGCGACCTGGCGGAAGAAGCGGTGCGCCTTGTGAAGAAGCAGGAATCAGGTCGTCATGGGAAAGATGCGGAAGAGGCGGCGGTGCAGAAAATTGCTGAAATGATGTGGCCTGCAAAGAAAAAGGAAACGAGATCTCCTATGGAAATTATTTTAGGGGAAAAGGCGGAGAAGACAGGTGTTTCAGATGAAGGGGAAAGGGAGAGAAGAAAGAATCTGCTTGCCCGTATCAGGAGCGGCGAATTGGACGACCGCCAAATAGAAGTGGAATTGGAAGAAAAAGGAAATATTGAAGATACAGCGGACAATGAACAGGCGAATCGGATTTCTCAAATATTTGCATCCATGATGCCGAAAAAGATGAAGAAGAGGAAAATGACAGTGCGCATGGCCAAAACTGTTCTTGCGGAGGTTTCTGCCGAAGAGATGGTGGATATGGATGTTGTCCGTGACAGGGCGGTTGCGCTTGCCGAAGAACGGGGCATGCAGATTGAATTCGGAGAGGCACAGTTAAAGGAAGCACACCCGAACACGGCACAGCTTTATCTGCAGGGACAGGAGGGCAGAAGCCTGGAAATCATCGGACAGTCGCTGGGCGGCTCCCGGATTAATATTGCCGAGATTGATGGAATCGAGACGAATTTCTCCGGTGATTATCCAACACTTGTCGTACACAATCAGGATCAGCCGGGACACGTGGCGGAGGTAACGTCGATGCTTTCACATAAAGGCGTGAACATTGCGTACATGCAGTTGTACCGCTCCAGCCGTGGCGGAGAGGCGGTTATGGTCGTGGAATGCGATCAGGAGATTCCGAAGGAGGGCATTGACTGGCTGAAGAAAGTCGAGGGCGTGAAGAAGGTCACGTATCTCGGACACGATACGGAAGCTATGGATAAGGGAGGAACTGCAAGATGATAACGTATCATTCAATTCAGGATATATTGGAATTGTGCGAGAAAGAACAGATGACGTTTGCGCAGGTAATCGAACGTGCGGATATGGAAGAACGCGCCGTGACGCAGGAAGCTTCCTATGCGAAGATGCAGAGCATGTATGAGGCGATGCGTCATGCGGATGCAACCTACGATGCAAAGCTTACGTCAGCATCCGGTCTGGTTGGCGGCGATGGCGAGAAACTTCGCGCATATAACGAGGCAGGGAAGAATCTCTGTGGTGACTTCTTAGGTCTGGTGATGGAGAAGGCAATCAAGATGGCGGAGGGAAATGCGTGCATGCGAAGGATCGTTGCGGCACCGACCGCCGGTTCGTGCGGCGTGATCCCGGCGGTGTTCCTGACGGCGCAGGAGAAGCTTGCATGCACAGAAGAACAGATGGTGGCGGCGATGTACATTTCCGCAGGGGTAGGGGCCGTCATTGCGGAAAATGCTTCGATTGCCGGCGC
>ENA-OPAW01001350-OPAW01001350.1-human-gut-metagenome-genome-assembly--contig:-NODE-1350-length-12293-cov-2.752492_pt1 | contig 12293 bp, 10 predicted proteins | sample MGYA00241060_ERZ501436 | MGnify/ENA primary metagenome ERZ501436 (study PRJEB25962, sample SAMEA2042619) | human gut metagenome | biome: human gut; feature: human-associated habitat; material: faeces... | reverse complement strand
GAAGCGCAGGTATTCCTCGCTTGTCCACCTGCTGTGGAGAGGAAAGCCTGCCAGCTTCATGAAAAAGGCTTTGACCTTGCCGGAAAAAGAGTTTCCGGCATGGGTGAAGGTCGGCGCAATCAACACGCCGTCATCCTTCAGAACCCGCTTGATTTCTTGCAGGGCTTTCTCCGGCTGCGGCACGATATGCAGCGCGTTGGACACGATCACCACGTCGAAGGACTCCTCCGCATAGGGCAGGAAGAACATATCCTGCACGGAGAAATGCAGCTTGGTAGAGCGGGTATCTCGCTTTGCCTCAGCGATCATCTCCGCAGAGGCGTCCGTCGCCTCGATGTGTGCCGCCGCGTTCACGATGTGCTTTGCAATCAATCCCGTGCCGGTAGCAAGCTCCAGCACCGTCTTGTGCCGCACGACCGGCCGGATCAGCTCATACATCTCGTCATACGCCGCCCGATCCTTTCGCATAAAGCGGTCGTAACGTCCGGCATTTTTGTCCCAGAAATTCTTGTGTTCCTGCATCGCTATCATTCCTTTCAATGTTAGATTAACCTAACCGATGCGTGCATCCGAGAGGTTAGATGTCGCTAACTGTTGCGCCTTGGAAAAGCCGCATCTCTGCGGCCTTTCGGCTTATTCAAATAACTCCCTGCAAGCGCCGTACACCAGCGTTTCCAGCACCTGCGGGTACAGTTCTCCAATCTGCTCCTTGTGGGAAACAGTCAAGATCAGTCCCCGCACCGTGGCGGCAGCCAAAGAGGTGCCGCGATTCGGCACAAGGTCATATTTCTCCAAAAGCTGGCGGATGTGCATCTCGTCATCGTGGTAATGCACGTTTTTGACATCCTCCGGCAGTCTCTGCAAAAGCAGCTTTGCATCGTTTTCAATGAAAACCATGTCGCCGGTATCGGACAGCCGCCGGCAGACGGCAAGAACCGCCTTTGCCGCACGCTCCGACGGCGGCAAGCCGTTTGCTTCGCTCAGTGCATGGTCAGCCACTCCGTAAAGCTCGGAGTGAATGTTCTCCAAAACCGCGAAGAAAAGCATTTCCTTGGATTCGTAGAATTTATAGAACGAGCCCTTCGCAATGCCGACCGCCTTCGTCAGCTGCTCTACGGAGGTTTTCTTCATCCCCAGCGTGACGGCACAATGTCTCGTTTCCTTCAGCAGTGCCTTGCGGAGCTGCTCGGTCTCGTAATCGGTAAAAGCCAAGCTTGTTCACCATCCAAATGACCATTTCGGCTCTTCTGGTCATGTTATATCATGACTCTTTCTGTTTTGCAAGGGGTGTGGAGAAAAAATCGCTAATCAAAAGGAGTGCAGTGTTGCAGAAAGAGACGACGGAATTCCGGTAATCGCTGTCGCCACTGTAAAAGAAACTATATCGTAAAAGGGCATCAGAACGAAGCATCCAAACGCTGCGTTCTGATGCCCATTTTGTTTCATATTGCACAGATGGGGTGATTGCAAGGAGAAGAACAGAACTTCACACAACATGAATGACGTATTCACATAATACTACTGCTTTTGCGCTATCATTAACGTTCGATCTTGCATCGATCCGTTTTAAGGTGAGACCTTTTAAGTTGCTCCGTACTCCTTCGCTGCATGATCATCTGCCGCGCCTGCCGTTCTTCTGCGTCCCCTCCAAGCAGACGAGACGCTTCCTGCTTGGCATTGAGCAGCATAACAAGAGAAGGCTTCTCCTGCATAAAGTTAGAGTCCTTCAACTGCCGTTCTGCCGCCTTTTCCTGCGTGAGACGGATGGCCTGCCGTGCCGCATATAGTTCCATCGGGTCAAAATCCGCAGCCTGCGCTTTTAGATCGGCATATTCAGCCAGCGTCTTATCTAACTCGGCAGAGTATTTCTGTTCCTGCGCCTCCAGCTTTTTCAGGCCAGCCTCCATAGTGGCAATGTCCTTGCGGAACGCCTCTGCGCCTGCATCCTCCGCATACTCAAATTTTTGCACAAGGAGTGCCTTTTCGGAACGCAGTTCCTCTAAATCTTCTGTCAGCTCGGTAATGCGGACAGCCAGCGCTTTGTGACGCATCACACGGTATACTGGCAATTCCTTTTTCTCAGCAACCAGCGATTTGCGCTCCTTGCTCTTTTCCTTGATCTGCTGTACCAGACCGGCGTAACGTTCCATCTCCGGCTTCCATACGGCAAGGGATTTCTGAATATGCGCTTTGCCGCTGCGAATATGCGAAAGCTGATAGCAGAAAACCAGAACACGGCTGCGCAGCTTCTCCAGTCCCTCCGCTATGGCAGGGACGGCGCGGGCAACCAATGCAGCCAGCTTCTTGATTTCAGCTTTCAATTCCCGCAGCAGCGCATTATCGGCCTTGATCTGCCGGTTAATCTCGCAGCGGTCAGAGATGATTCCCTTGCGCTCCAACGCCTGTGCCGTTACGCCCTCGTGGATGGTGGGAATCTCGTCAATACCCCGTGCGGCGTTGCTGCGGTGGTCAATGCGTTGCCAGACGAAGTGCAGAAGTTATTCTGGCGGAAATTGGATTGGATATGGGCAGATTCCCCAGTGCAGCACATCTCTGCTCATGGGCTGGTGTCTGTCCCGGTAACTACCAGAGCGCAGGAAGAAGAAAACATGGTAAGACGACGAAAGGAAATAAGGCACTCAAAACGATTCTGACGCAATGTGCAAAGTCTGCAAAAACCGTAAAGAGTTCGTATTTCTTTGCACAGTACCAGCGAATTTCTGCTAGACGTGGCAAAAATCGAGCCACGCTTGCACTTGCCCATTCCATGCTGATCGCCATATACCACATTCTTAAAAACAAGACTGCTTTCCATGACCTCGGTTCTGACTACTACGATTCTTTTAACCGCGACAGAAAGATAAACAGCTATCTCAAACGACTGAAAGCACTTGGATGGGAACCTGATGCCATCCCCAGTTCCGCCTGAATGCGCTATTGCATAGCGCAAGCTGCCTGCCGAAAGGCGGGAGCCGTTTTGCGCCCTTTTTAGGGGTACGTTTTCATAACAAAAAAGCCAGTCCGCAGACTGGCCGGGTGGAAGTGACCTCCCTTCGTGGTGTTATATATGAAAACGCCGCCCGTTGTCCTGTTGGGCGGCGTTGTTCTCGAATTTTAAGATTTTTAGGATGAATACCTCTTGCTGACTACCAGCAAACCGTTGATATATCTGCGTTTTCTGAAACCCTATAATTACACTCCGACCAAATAAGGAAAAACGCTGAAATCTCTAAAGGATTTCGGCGTTTTCCTTTTCCATGGCTCCGCGCTTGGTTTTACTCTGCAATTTGGAATTACCAGAAAAGGACGACGGTAAATTACCGCCGTCCTTTTTTTCATCCCCAGTTGGATTGTATCGAGACAACTATACGGCGAAAAATGGAGATTTTGCTTTATTTCCGAACTTTATAGGAAGTTTTGAAAGTAATTCTCCGAAACGTCCCTTTTCCGGTGTGATATGGGCAGAAAACGAAAAGAGGTGCAGAAATGACAAAGGAGCAATTCTATACATACCAGCAGCAAACTGGCAGGCATACGGCGAGAGCATCAAAAGCAGATTTTTGCCCGAACAGGCTCTTGCAAATATCCGAATTGTCTGATAGTATAACTGTGTATACGAAAAAAAAGAAATCGAGGCGATCGACCAGAAAAACAAAGGAGGCATTTGCACATGAAGGGAAGAATCATCGTATCAACGCTCCTTGCGCTGCTGCTTTTCGTCAGCCTGCCCATGTCGGCGCTGGCGGCGACTTGGGACATCAGCAACGGCGACATCATCGTAAACGCCGGGAGCGGCGGGCAGACAGTTACCCAGGGGTCGCAGGTCGATGTTCCGGACAGCGCCCCCGTCATTACGGGAAGCTCCACGGGAAACACCGTCACTATCAACGCGGAGAAGGATCAGACCGCAAACGTCACCCTCTCCGGCGTGAACATCGACGTGAGCGGTGCGGGCAAGGCCGCCGTTTCCACGACCGGCGAGGGCAATGTGAACATCGAGCTGAACGGAAGCAACGCGCTTAAGAGCGGTCGCTCTCATGCCGGCCTGGAAAAGAACAACGACGGTAATCTGACCATTCAGGACAAGGATAAAGACGGCTCCCTGAACGCCAAGGGCGGTCAGGACGGCGCAGGTATTGGCGGCGGTGTATATGGTAACGGCGATCACCGGCGGCAAGGTTATGGCGCGGGGCGGGAATTATGGTGCTGGCATCGGTGGCGGTGCTTACGGTAACGGCAGCGACATCACTGTCACCGGCGGCGAAGTCACCGCAAATAGCGGCAACTACGGTGCCGGTATCGGCGGCGGAGGTTGGGGCAATGGCAATAACATCACCATCTCTGGCGGCAAGGTCACTGCCACCGGCGGCATGTTCGCTGCGGGTATCGGCGGCGGAATGCATCGGGATGGAAATGACATCACGATCTCCGGCGGCGAGGTCAGTGCCGCCGGAGGCAAGTGCGGCGCAGGCATTGGCGGCGGCCTTGATGCACGCGACAGCGGAGACGTCACGGTTTCCGGCGATGCGAAGCTGAAGGTGCGGGGCGGCAAGGCAGACAGCGACGGACAGGGAGCCCTTTTGGGCAATGGCGGCGTACGTGACCAAAACGGTCCGGTGAACGGCACAGAGGTCGAGCCGGATATTTGCGCGCTGAACCCCAGCGGGAAAATCGAATATTACGCGCCCGGCAGTGTCATGACGGGAACTCCCAGCGAAACGATCACAAACCCAACCGGAGACCATGCGTGGGACAGCGGCAGGGGGACAAAGCCTGCCACCTGCACGGAAAAGGGAATTAAGACTTACACCTGCACAAGGCATTCCTCTCACACAAAAAACGAGGATATCCCCGCCCTGAACCACAGCTTTGCAGGGCAGGAGTATGTTTCCGACAACAACGCCACCTGCGGACAGGACGGCACCAAGACGATAAGGTGCGTGCGCTACGGCAGGGGTGGCTGCACGGAAAAAGATACGGTTGTGGATACCGGAAGTATGCTGGGTCATAGCTTTGACGAGGAGGCGTATGTTTCTGACAACAATGCCACCTGCGAACAGGACGGAACCAAAACGGCAAAGTGTGTCCGCTACGGCACAGGCGGCTGTATGGCAACAGACACGGTAACGGACACGGACAGCAAGCTGGGGCATCTCTTTGAGGACTATATTTCCAACAACGATGCGACCTATGCGCGCGACGGCACGAAAACCGCAAAGTGTGTGCGGTATGACCAGTGCGGGGAAACCCACACCGTACCGGATGAGGGAAGCCGGTTAAAACTCCCCCTCTACCGCGTGACCGACAGGGACGGCAGGGACATCGCCTACACGGCGGAGCAAACGGGCGGCGTGCTGACCGTCACCGTTGACGAGGACTTCGCCATTCTCACGGGCAAGCTCAGCGGCATCCGCACCCTCAAGGCGCAGGGCGTGGAGAAAATCATGTTTGTCACCAAGGGCGCAGCGTCCGCGTTCCTGCTCTCCGATTTGCTGAGCAAGGGCGAAAGCGGCGAAGCCTACCGCCTAACCCACGACGCCAAGGCCGTCACCTTCACCCTGGGCGAAAAAATGACCGACATGAGCGCCATTCTCACAAAGCCGTAAGGGAAATCTCCAAATTCATACAACCGGGCAGGCACAACCAGTGCCTGCCCGCCTTGTCTGCCAACCGTCGCGGCTATCATTGGGAAAAACAAGAAATCCGAACCTCTGACCGATTGCGGTCTAAGATTCGGATTATCTTACTTTGGTGGACCTGAAGAGACTCGAACTCTCGACCTCTCGGATGCGAACCGAACGCTCTCCCAGCTGAGCTACAGGCCCATAGGTTACTTGCACATTATAGCGCGGTGGGAAAAGATTGTCAAGAAAAAACTTGCGGGATTTTCAAATCCATGGTATACTTCCCGGGATAGAATTTCCGATCATCTCTTTCACACCACCCAACGATCGCAAAGGAGCAGTAAACATGAAATCGATCCCCGAAATTCTGGCCGAGGAATTGGGTCAGAAGCTGGAATATGTTCAGAATGTGGTGAACCTCATGGACGAGGGCAACACCATTCCCTTTATCGCCCGCTACCGCAAGGAAATGCACGGCGCCATGGACGACACGACGCTGCGGAATCTGGAGACCCGCCTGACCTACCTGCGCAATCTTCAGGAGCGCCGGGACGAGGTAAAAAAGTCCATCGAAAATCAGGGCAAGCTGACGCAGGAGCTGTCCGACGCCATCGACAGCGCCGCCACCATGGCGGAGGTGGAAGATCTGTACCGCCCCTACAAGCAGAAACGCCGCACCCGCGGCTCCATCGCCCGGGAAAAAGGGCTTGCGCCTCTGGCCGAGGCCATTTTCGCTCAGGACGGACAAGACCCCGCCGTGCTGGCCGAGGGCTATATCGACCCGGAAAAGGGCGTCAATTCCGTGGAAGAAGCCTTACAGGGTGCCAATGACATCATTGCCGAAGATCTTTCCGACGACGCCGACATCCGCAAGTCTCTGCGGGAGCTGGTGATGCGCCGGGGAATGCTGACCTGCACCGCCGCCGAGGACGCGGAGGCCGACGGCGTTTACAAGCTCTATTACGATTTCTCCCAGCCCATCTCCCGGGTGCTGGATCATCAGATCCTCGCCATGAACCGGGGCGAAAAAGAGGGCGTTCTCAAGCCCAACGTCATTCTCGCGGGCAATGAGGGCGCAGCGCTGGTGTGCCGCGCCGCCTTGAAGCCCACCATGCAGGTCTCCGCCTTCGTCCGCGCCGCCGCTGAGGACGCCTATGAGCGGCTGATCTTCCCCTCCATCCAGCGGGAGGTGCGCAGCGACCTGTCCGACCGGGCGTATGCGGGCGCTATCCGCAATTTTGCCCTGAATCTGAAGCCGCTGCTGATGCAGCCCCCTGTCAAGGGCTTCGTCACCATGGGTCTTGACCCCGGATACCGCAACGGCTGCAAGGTCGCCGTGGTGGACGCCACCGGCAAGGTTCTGGCCACCACCGTGGTCTATCCCACTTTCAGCGAGCGGAAAAAGCAGGAAGCCATTTCCTCCCTGTCCGTCCTCATGCGCAAATACGGCGTCAGGCACATCGCCATCGGCAACGGCACCGCTTCCCGGGAAACCGAGGCCATGACCGTAGAGCTGCTGAAATCCTTCCCGGAGGCCAGCTACATGATCGTCAGCGAAGCGGGCGCTTCCGTCTACTCCGCCTCTCCCCTTGCGGCGGAGGAATTCCCCGATTACGACGTCAATCTCCGCTCCGCCGTGTCCATCGCCCGGCGGCTGCAGGACCCCCTTGCCGAGCTGGTGAAGATCGACCCCAAGGCCATCGGCGTGGGACAGTACCAGCACGACTGCCCCCAGAAGGAGCTGGACGCCGCCCTTGGCGCTGTGGTGGAGGACTGCGTCAACGCCGTGGGCGTGGACGCCAACACCGCTTCCCGGAGCCTTTTGCAGCAGGTTTCCGGTCTGACCGCCACCACGGCGAAGAATATCGTCGCCTATCGGGAGGAAAACGGCCCCTTCACCAGCCGCGCTCAGCTGAAAAAGGTTCCCAAGCTCGGCCCGAAGGCTTTTGAGCAGTGCGCCGGTTTCCTCCGTATCCCCGAAAGCAAGGAGATTCTGGACAACACCGGCGTCCATCCGGAGTCCTACGCCGCCGCAAAGGCGCTGCTGAACCTTCTGGGCTGCAAAAAGGGCGACGATTTCTCTGCCCTGACGGAAAAGCTGAACGCCTACGGCCTGAGCAAGGCCGCTGCGGAATGCGCCGTGGGCGAGCCGACACTGCTTGACATCGCAAAGGAGCTGAGCAAGCCCGGCCGCGACCCCCGTGACGAGCTGCCCGCCCCCATTCTGCGCAAGGACGTGCTGGAAATGAAGGATTTAAAGCCCGGCATGGAGCTGACCGGCACGGTGCGCAACGTCATTGACTTCGGCGTTTTCGTGGACATCGGCGTCCATCAGGACGGCCTGGTGCATATTTCCGAGGTCTGCGACCGGCGCCTGCACCATCCCAGCGAGGTGGTCAAGGTCGGCGACGTTGTGAAAGTGGTCGTGCTGAACGTGGACGAAAAGCGCCACCGTATCAGCCTTTCCATGAAACAGGCAAAATGACGCAAATCGACTGCTGCGGAAAACCGCAGCAGCCGAAATTTTATGCTTCACGGATGTACTGTCTGGTCGGCTCCGGTTCCCCGTCGCCCTGCGCCATGGATTCCTTATATTCCGGTCTGTCGGTCAGACGGATGATCGTATGCTGTTCCATAGTTCCTCCGAAAAGTATTACTTTATACTACTATAGCATATTTTGTCATTCCTGTCAAGCGTCCAAAGCCGTCCGTTTTCAGCTTCATTGTTCCCGGAAGTTCCGTAAAACCGCAACTTTTCCCCCTATGCTTGACTTTATCGCCGTTTTGTTGTATAATTTCTTGAAATTCCATTGGAATGGAGCAGTTTTATGAAGAAGTTTATCCGCGTTCTGGTGCCGCTCCTGCTTGCGGTGCTGATCATCGCCAGCATCGGCTGGTACCTGTTTACCTATGACCGGGGGTTCACCCGGGATTTCCTGCTGACCCAGGCTCGATACAATGACCTCCACGGCAATTCCCGCCTGTCCTCATGGTTCTATGACCTTGCCTACAACTTCTCCAACCACGACGAGAACGTGGCCATCGAGCTGGCGAACCTGTATAAGGCCGACGACAACTACACGAAAGCCGAGTACACCCTGACCAATGCCATCAACTCCGAACCCAGCGCCGAGCTGTTCACCGCCCTGTGCAAGACCTACGTGGAGCAGGACAAACTGCTGGACGCCGTCTCTCTGCTGGACAAGATCACGAACCCGGATATCAAGGCCGAGATCGAGGCGCAGCGGCCCGACGCCCCCATCAGCAACTACGAGCCGGGCTACTACAGCCAGTATATCGACGTCACCCTGTACGCCGCCGGGAAGCTCTACTACACCACCAACGGTGAATACCCCTCCGTGAAGGACCCCGTTTACGAAAGCCCCATTACCCTCCCCGCCGGTGAGACGACCATTTACGCCATCGCCGTGGGCGATAACGGCCTTGTCAGTCCCCTGACGGTTCTGGGCTACACTGTGACCGGCGTCATTGAGGAAGTCAAATTCGCCGACCCGGCCGTGGAAGCGGCTCTGCGGGAGCTGACCGGCACAAGAGACGGCGACAGCGTCTACACCAGCCAGCTGTGGCAGATCACGGAATTCACCGTCCCCGAGGACACGAAGGTCTACACCGACCTGACGTTCATGCCCTATCTGGAAAAGCTGACCATCGCCAATCAGGACATCGACAGTCTTGAGAGCCTGTCTTCTCTGACCAAGCTTACGTCTCTCGACCTCAGCGGCAGCCGGTTCAGCCCGGACGATCTGACCGTCATTGCGGGACTTCCCGCCCTGACCGAGCTGAGCATGGTAGAATGCGGCCTGAGCACCATCGAAAAGCTGTCCGGCGCAAAGAGCCTTACCTATCTGAATCTGAGCGAGAACACCATCCGGAATCTGGACGTACTGTCCTCCATGACCACGCTGACCGAGCTGAATCTCCAGCACAACGCCGTGACCAGTCTCGACGCATTGGACGGTCTGAGCAATCTGCAAACGCTGGACGTTTCCTACAACGCCCTGACTACCCTCGCCCCCGTTTCCAGCTGCGCCCGACTGACGACGCTGGTGGCTGACAACAACCAGATCACAAGTCTGGACGGCGTGAGCAGCTTACAGGTGCTGACCCGTCTGTCCGTGAACCACAATGCGCTGGCGGATGTCTCTCCCATTTCCGTCTGCACGACGCTGGTTGAACTGGATATCTCCAACAACACCCTGACGGACATCTCCGCCCTCTCCACGCTGGTCAATCTGGAGCGGTTCAGCTTTGCCTCCAATCAGGTCACGGCGCTCCCCGATTGGCCGGAGGGCTGCAAGCTCCAGACCATTGACGGCTCTTACAACGCGCTGACCAGTCTGGACAATCTGAGCAAGATGGAAGCCCTGACCTATATCTATATGGATTACAACCAGATCAGCAACATTGATTCTCTCGCCGACAGCTATTGTCTGGTGCAGGTGAACGTGTTCGGCAATCCCATTTCCGACGTCGCGTCCCTGAGAGAACACGACATCATCGTCAACTACGACCCGACCTGAGCACAGCAAATGCCCGCTGCTTTGAAAGCAGCGGGCATAATTTTTATCTTTGCATCGCACCTCTCTTGCCTCTCCCTATGGGAGAGGCGGCCGAGCTTCGGCACGAGAAGTGGAGCGTATCTGTACCGATACGCTCCACTATCTGTTTTACGACCACCCACTAAAACAGAGGTTTTTTTACTTTTGGTGTTCCAGAACAAGTCTCAGTGCGGCTTCGATGGTCTGGTTCCGCACCGCTTCCCGGTCGCCGGAGAAGTGATATTCCCTCACGTCGGAATGCGCCGCGTCCTGATAGCCGATGAAAACCGTTCCCACACTGTGTCCGAATTCGTCGCCGCCGGGGCCGGCCAGACCCGTGACCGCCACGGCCGCGTCCGCCTTCAGCAGCGCCCGGACACCGGAAGCCAGATGCTCCGCCGTCCGCAGAGACACCGCGCCGTCCTGCGCCAGAATCTCTCCCGGCACGCCCAGAATGTTTTCCTTGACCCAGTTGGTATAGCAGATGACGCCGCCCTTGTAGACCTCGCTGCTGCCGGGAACCTGCGTCAGCGCCGCGCCGATGCCGCCGCCGGTGAGGCTTTCGGCGGTGACCAGCGTTTTCCCCTGAAGCGCTTTCAGCACATCACAGCAAAGGCTCATCATGGTACGTCACCTTGATCTTTTCCACATTTTCCAGCGCGCGGGCGATCAGCGCTTCTCTGTCCAGCTTCTTTTCCGCGTTCACCACCTGTCCCAGCGTGGGCTTGGTCTTGGGATGCTTCGGCGTGAAGACGGTGCAGCAGTCCTCATAAGGCAGGATCGACGTGTCCAGTGTCCCGATTTCCCGGGCAATGGAAATGATGTCCTTCTTGTCCATGCCCACCAGCGGCATGAAAATGGGAATGTCCACCACCGCGCCGGTGACGGTCATGGCCTCCATAGTCTGGGACGCCACCTGACCAAGATTTTCGCCGGTGATCAGCGCGCCGCAGCCGTCGCCCTTGGCAATACGCTGGGCAATCTCCATCATGAACCGGCGCATAATCAGGGTAAAGAACTCCTCGGGGCAGTTGTCCCGGATGGCTTCCTGAATCTCCGTGAAGGACACCACGTTCACGGTCATCCGCCCGGAGTATTTCGTCACCAGCCGGGCAAGCTCGATGACCTTGTCCTTGGCCAGCTGGGAGGTGTAGGGATAGGAGAAGAAGTGAACGGCTTCCACCTCCACGCCACGCTTCGCCATCATATAGGCCGCCACAGGGGAATCAATGCCGCCGGAGAGCAGCACCATCGCCCGTCCGCCAACGCCGGTGGGCAGGCCGCCCGCTCCCGGTTCGGCGGGGCCATGGACGTAGGCGGACAGGTCCCGCACCTCCACGTACACGGTGTAGTCCGGGTGATGCACGTCCACCTCTACTCCCGGGTGGGCTTCCGCCAGCCGTCCGCCGATCTCCTGAGACAGCTGGATGGAGGTCAGGGGAAAGCGCTTGTCCGAGCGCTTGGACTCGACCTTGAAAGATTGGGCGCAGTCCAGATCGTCTCCCAGATAGTTTTCGATGGCGGCAAAGATCGCGTCCAAGTCCTTCTCGCAGGGGCGGCAGCGGCACAGGCTCACCACGCCGAAAATGGAACGGCAGGCTTCCCATGCCCCGTCCACGTCCGCTTCCTCGTCCATCGGCTCTACGTACACCGTGGACTGGAGGATATACACGTCAAAATTGCCGTACTTCTTCATGCGGCGGCGGACGTTCTGCCGCAGCTTGTTCTCAAACTGGCGCTTGTTCGCGCCCTTCAGGACGATCTCGCCCAGCTTCAATAGAAAAATTTCCTTCATTTTCGTTCTCCTGTTTATCGATTTCCCAGATTGACCGCCCGGTACTGAATCGCTTCGGCGATGTGCTGGGGCTGAATATCTTCACTTCCGTCCAGATCGGCCACGGTTCGCGCTACCTTGAGGATACGGTCGTAGCTTCTCGCGGTCAATCCCATGGTTTCAAACGCGCCCTTCATCAGCTCGGCGCATTCCTCGCTGAGATGGCAGTAGCGGCGCATTTCTTCCGGCCCCATCCGGGCGTTGCACATTCCGCCGGAACCGAAGCGCCGGTTCTGGACGTCTCGTGCAGCGTTGACCCGCTGCTTCCCCGACGCC
>ENA-OPAW01001349-OPAW01001349.1-human-gut-metagenome-genome-assembly--contig:-NODE-1349-length-12294-cov-4.446360_pt1 | contig 12294 bp, 10 predicted proteins | sample MGYA00241060_ERZ501436 | MGnify/ENA primary metagenome ERZ501436 (study PRJEB25962, sample SAMEA2042619) | human gut metagenome | biome: human gut; feature: human-associated habitat; material: faeces... | reverse complement strand
TAATTATCCTCAGCGCCAAGCACTCTTGAGGTAAAATGGCCTCCGACAGCATGAATACCGCGGCCTTGGCCAATTCGTCCTTGTTGATGTCATACGACGAAAGCGTCGGCGAAGTGTAATTCGCGATCTCCTGGTTGTTGATGCTCACCAGTCGCATGTCGCGTGGAACCAGAATGCCGGACGCCGCGAACGCCTGCAAGACGCCTACGGCGATGGGGTCCGCCGCCACAATCAGAGCATCCGGGAGCCTGTCGCCACATTCGGCCACGAACCTCTCTCCCAAGGCACGGCCGTTCTCCACGGTGAAAGGCCCCTCATCGAACACCAGGCCGTCGACGTCAAGACCGAGACGGACGGTCCAGTTGCGGAACGCGAACGCACGCGGATCCTCGGGATACTCATGGTCGCCCATGATGTTGCCGAACCCTCCGATGAACCCGATTCGCTTGTTGCCGGCGTCCATCAATTCGTCCAAGGCGTCCAGAATGGTCTGCTCCAGATCCGGCTGCACCGAATCGAACAGGCTCGGCGCGGGATTGATGTCGATGAACACTCCATGCGGAAGGACCGCGTGCAGACGCTTCAACGTGTTCCTTTTGAACGGCGCCGGACCTATTGAGATGAATCCGGCGTATTTGGACGCGTCCTTCATCAGGGATTTGACATCGTTGTATTCCGTCACTTTCATGCGCTCGTCCTTGGCATGGCGACGTAATGAAACTTCAAGCTCGTCAAAATAGGCGTCCTGAAGCCCCTTGTCGTGGATGGAGTTGTTCAGCAACGCGATGTCTTGCGGAATGGTGACACGTTGGTAGCGGGGGACGTTCTCGTACCCCATCTCAATGCTGGTGCTCAGAATCTTCTGACGGGTGGCCTCCTTCACCGAGAACGAGGGGTCGTCATTGAGTATTCTCGATACGGTCGCCTGGGAGAAGCCCGCCTTTTCCGCGATCTCCCTGATCGTGGCCATGGAAACCTACCTCCTTGGAAATTCAGCAACTAAACGTGTTTAGTAACGAGTTTATCATGTTTGAAAGCGTAATTGCCATCAATGTCGGAAATTTCGTTTTCAATGAAAATGGATTGGCTACAATGTATTGGACAGTCCGATGAGGCCATTCGTGGATTCAAGCTCAATATGCTGCTGCACGAACTGCTATCGCTGCTGTATTCGAGGTTCGTTTCCGAGGTGCGGCGGCCGGAATTGGTCAGATCCGGAAGAAACATCACCATGCAGATCATCGGATACATGACATCGCACCGCAAACAGCATCTCGAAGCGACCGACGTCGCACGGGAATTTGGATACGGCAGGGAACATTTCTGCCGCCTATTCCGCAAGGCGACCGGCAAAACGTTCAAAGAATTTCTGACCGACCTGCGATTGGACGACGCCTGCAGAAAACTGTCAGGTTCCTCTGCGTCGATAGCCAGCATCGCAAGGGAATGCGGTTTCCCCGATACGCGCGCGCTGCAGACGGCCGTGCAACGCAAATACGGCATACGCGCGCAGGAATATCGCGAACGATACGAAAATCGAAACTAACGTTCAACGAGAGAAGGAGGAAATATGACTGGGCCTGCACCAACCATCCGTCGTATGAAAATTGAGGATTATCCGCTGGTATACGGGTTGTGGACGCGATGCACCGGTTTCACCATGAGGGACATCGACGATTCCGAGGATGCGATAAAAACGTTCCTCAAACGCAATCCCGACACCTGTTTCGTAGCCGAAGACGATGGCGGAAGGATTATTGGAGCGATTCTTGCCGGTCACGATAGCAGACGGTCGCGCATCTACCACACGGCGGTCGATCCCGACGCGCGCGGTATGGGCATTGGCTCGCTTTTGGTGGGCGAGTGGTTGAAGCGCTTCGTGCGATCGGCCTGCCAAAAGTCGCCGTCGGTGTGCCCGCAGACAACGATGCCGGCAACGATTTCTGGGAGCATCAGGGGTTTGCTGTCCGTGACGATTTGGTCTATCGGGAACTACCTCTCTAATACGACCCGTCCGACAACGAACCGTCCAATACGCTCGCACTTTGTCTCTATAAGCCCGGTTCCGCACTTGCAGTCCGCAACAAATATGTTCTGTATATCAAACGTGTTCAAAGACCATGCAATGGAATATCAGACGGAGGAAGACCCGTTCGGAGCGCTTAAGAGAGACGAGCTGCTGTGACGAATGGCGATACGGCGATGTGGTCATCGCTGACCTTGCCATCGTTTTCTCTGAAACATCCGGCATCCTCATCTCACACTTTTATGAGCGAGTTTTTACCCTTCCGTCACATTTCATGAGGGAGAGCCGCCCTTCCATGGCCACCTGTGCACCCTATGCACCCCTTAAAAACGGCGCCATTCCGCCATGAAATCATCCCTTCATCCGAGCATGGCATTGCGCACCCCGTCAAAACATGGCCGTCATCCCTGGTTTCCCGATTTCCGCACTTTTTGAAAACCCGTTTTACCCGATTTCCGCACTTTTCCGGATACCGAGCGGCACTGTTCCGACCGCGCGACTGCATCAAACGCCGATTCCGACGATTCTACAGATTAACGGTAAAACGTCGCGCGGCGACCCGGCCGGCTTGCGGAATGGAGGTCAGGCTTATTCCGCGGTGCCCTTCAGCAGCATCGCGCCAATGCCCTCACCTTGGTGACGCAGGTCTATGGCGAGCCTGCCGTTCCCATCCATGGTCACAATGGTCCGCACGGCCGATCCTTCGCCAAACGCCGGCGACATATGAACATATTTTTAGGAAACGACTGTTCAGCGCTTGCCATCCGCTTCATTCAGATACCGATATACAGTGGATTGCCCAACGCCCATCATCACCGCAATTTGACCGACCGTACCATTACCCGTCAAAGGCATGGAGTTTCGGAACGTTGATTACGGGACGGGTTTTGAGACACTTTCCGCCGGAGTGTCGGAGACAACTCCCCCAGTCCGGTTTACGCTCCGAAAACGTCCGTTTTCGAAATGGTCCAAGACGCATTCCGATGGTCCTAGTCGGATTCACCAAGTGTTGCATGTTGCATTCGGTACAACATTTAAGAATTCACAGGACCACACTCATCCAACAACGAACCGATTTCGCGACATGGCGACATGACAACAGATAACGCCCAGACACCGCGCGACCGGTCTCATTCCCATCACTCGGCCACGTCAAACCGTCGTCGTTCCACGAAGACAGCCGGACCCGCAACCCTTCGTCGGACTCCACGTCCACCTGGCAAGGAGCCAGCCGGTTCCATAATCCTCATCATCAAGACGCTAGACTGTCTTACAAACCGGAAAATCATACCGTCCGGCGGCAATCGGGAATGGAAAGGCGATGGCAATGACGCGCATCGAAGACGGAATCCAGGATACGGAACCGATCCGGTTCCTCGAACTATTGGGACTCGACGAAGAGGACCTAGCCGGCTATAGCATTCGTCTGAATGGCAGCAACCCGGAATGGGGCAAATGGAGTGATCTTCCCGACGCCTACTATTCCTCCTATGATGACCTGATGAAGTGGATTTTCACGAAGAAATGGCCAGATAAGGATAAGGCAACAGCGCAGATTCACACACGTAAAGTCCTCCAGTTCATTCAGCTCAAGCCAGAGAATCCCCACCCCACACAATGGCTGTTCGTCGGAGCCTACGACGTCCTCGACGAGTACACGGAGAACGACGGCAAGATTCTATACCGTTACAATGAGATCCCGGAATACGCCTCGCTAAAGGCCAGGGCGGTAGTGTACTACAAAAGAGATCCGGGTTACACGGGAGTCGTCTTTAACCTGTCCAACAATGAAGAACGACGCCGGGATTTTCTCAAGACGATGACCCTTGAGAAAATCGCTCAATCCCCCGTATCCGCGTTACCGTTCCCCGGATACGAGAACGTTCGGTTGACGCACCGGCAGCTCGTGGCGGCCGTGAACAACGAGGAATGGCGGGCGGCCCTCGGCAGCGTCCAGGCGGTCTATCTGCAGACCGATAGACGAACGGGATGGCATTACGTGGGGTCCGCCTACTCACGGAAAGGAGCCTCGCACGGTCTGCTGTCGCGTTGGAAGGAATACGCGTCCGGAGACCACTCCGGGGGAAACAAGCAGCTCAGAAACCTCGGCGCCGGATACATCGAGAAGAACTTCCAGTACTCGATCCTGGAGATCTTCGACATGAACAAGTCACCCAAAGAGATCATCGACCGCGAACACTGGTGGATGGACACCCTCGGATCCGTCCGTAGAAACAACGACGAAGTACCCCACGGATACAATTCCGTCGCCGAACGAGAGAACTCCGACCAACACGAATGATCCTGTGGGTAGCTCCTACCGGCTGAGGCTCGCGGTGCCGGCCGTGACCTCGCCGAGGGTGGGAAGCGGCACGCTCGCCGAAATAGGCGACCGTGTTCTTCGAATCGTCATGTTCGAGGTCCTTCCCGCACCACGGCCCGTATTTATCGCCCGCGGCGCATCCAAGGGATTCCTGTCTAAATTCCGACATATCCGAAATGATTACGGACTGTCAATCTGAAAAAGCAAAGCCCATCCCCTGGTCGAGAAACCTTCGAACGAATACGGATATCCGTTTCCAAGACGCGCAAGGACACGTTCCGCCGGACATCATTTCGGTTCGCTAAGCGTTTTATGTAACGCTGGTGCAAACACTTAAGAATTCGGCCGCCATCCGCGTGGAGATGCATTCCATCCTCCGTCCGGCTTGGAATACGCATCAAGTCATTCCATTGTGGCTAGACATCCAGCGAATCGGGTCAGACCGAGTTCGCGCAGGCGTCCAGCACGCCCCTCCCCGCCGGCCCGCCATAACCCGGCTATTTTCTCGAGTTGAAACGCACTTGGCCGACAGGGCCACTCGGGAAAGGCAAGGAATGACGAAACCGGCGTCGATACAGCAACGTATCAGGAGACGCTTGACACGTTAAGGGAGATGCGACCTTACGGGAACAGCAGTGCTGCGTTTTCGGCGTATGCCAGCCGCGAGCATCGGCCGCCGGACGGACATGTTCTTCCAGATCGAGGGCTATACCCGTTTTCTATTGAATCCGCCAAATCAAACGAAAGGGCGCACGTTTCAAAACGTGCGCCCTTTCATGTAATGGATGGAGAGGAAACGGCTTCTATCTGGCCATGACCCCCTTTCTCGCGATTGATCCTAGCCAATCCAAGGATGGCTTCGGATGGCGTTCGAAGGTGTCCCTGTCCCAGGAGGCCAGGCCGAACGTCGGAGCGAACGAGCCCCACTCGTAGTTGTCGAGCAGGGACCAGTGGAGGTATCCCCTCACGTCGATACCGTCGTCCATCGCGTCGTGCATGCCGGCTATGGCGTCGAAGGTGTAATCGATTCTCCGGCGGTCATCGGCAGTGGCGATGCCATTTTCGGTGACGATTATCGGCGTGCATTTGGCGACGTTCCAAGTATGGCGGATGGCGATGCCCAGCGCCGGCGGGAAGTACTCCCAGCCGGTGAGGGTGCGTTCCGCGTCCTCGGGGACTGGCACGGGGCCATCCTTGCCGATGAAGGTCCTCAGATAGGCCTGCACCCCAATGAAGTCATCCCCGGCCGCGGCCTCGGTGAAGTAGTCCTCGCGCGGGTACTGGTATTCCTCCATCTCCCGTTCGCATCCGGGCATGGCGTGGAACGCCTGGCAGGCGATGGTCCACCCGGACTTGATACGCGGGTTCTCGGACAGTATTTCCCTGGCTTTCCTGTGCGCTTTGACGAGCGTGGCGGAGATGTCCGGATCGGGCGCGGGCAGCGAGGCGGCCACGAAGTCGCTGCCTTCGGTTCCGCCACGGGTCAGCGCGACCATGTTCGGCTCGTTAATGGTGCAGACCCAGGTGACGTCGTGGAGGATCGGCATCACGTACCGCACGTACCGGGCGAAGTAGTCGACGGCATCGGCGTTGAGCCATCCGCCTTTGGTGGCGAGCCACAGCGGCAGTGTCATGTGGTTCAGCGTGACCATGGGCTCGACGCCGTTCTCGTGGCACGCGTCGATCATTTGGCGGTAGTGCAGCAGCTGCGCTTTGGAGAAGCAGCCCTCCGCGGGCTCGATGCGGGCCCATTCGATGGAGAAGCGGTACATGCCCAATCCGGCGTCGGCGAGCATTCTGATGTCCTCGCCGTAGCGGTGGTAGCTGTCGGCCGCGTCTCCCGACGGTTCGCTGAGATCCGTGCGTTCGGCATGCTCCCTGGCCCACCAGTCGCTCGCGACGTTGTTCCCTTCGATCTGGTGCGCGGCCGTGGACGCGCCCCAGATGAATTCCGGCGGGAACTCGTATTGTTCTTTCATGACATGTCTTTCTATTTGATGCCCGTTCCGGCGACGCCCTGGATGAAGTAGCGCTGCAGGAATACGAACAGGAGGAGGATCGGGGTGACCACCAGTACCGCTCCGGCGAGCAGGACGCTGTAGTTCGTGGCGTTCTGGCCGGTGGAGTAGAGGGACAGTGCCACGGGCAGCGTGTACTTCTCCTCGGTCTGGGCCGCGACCAACGGCCACAGGAAGTTGTTCCAGGAGGACAGGAACGTGAGGATGGACAGCGTCGCCAGCGGCGGCCCGCACTGGGGCAGGACGATCTGGAAGAATATGCGCAGCTCACCGGCGCCGTCGACCCTCGCGGCCTCCATCAGCGCGTCGGGGATTCCGGAGATGAACTGTCTCATCAGGAAGACTCCGATGGGCTGGCACAGGAACGGCAGGATGAGCGCCGCGTAGGAGTTCGCGAGTCCCATGTTCGAGATGATCACGAACAGGGGGACGAACGTGGCCACGCTCGGAACCATGAGCGTCACCATGACGGCGCCGAACAAGATGTTCTTGCCGGCGAAGTCCATCTTCGCCAGGGCGTATCCGACCATGGAGCAGAGCACCATGTTCCCGAGGACGGTGATCACGGCGACGACCATGCTGTTGGTGAAGTAGGTGCCGAAGTTCAGTTCCCCGAACCATTTCGCGAAGTTTGCGAGCGAGGCGTGCTCGGGTAGGAGCTTCGGCGGTTTGGCGAGGATCTCCCTCTGGGTCTTCAACGAGCCCAGCGCCATCCACAGGAACGGGAAGATCCAGAAGACTCCGATCACCGCGAGGACGCAGTAGGAGAGTCCACGCCCCTTGACGAATCGGCGCCAGAGCGACTGCTTGTTGCTTTGCGGCCTCGAGGCCGCGACTGTCGTGGCTGTCATCTCAATCCTCCTTGAGAATGCGGAACTGGAGCACGCTGACCAGCGCGATGATGATGAACAGCACCCAGCTGGCTGCGGAGGCGATGCCGTACTGTCCGAAACCGAACTTCTGGTACACGTAGTACGCGGCGGAGAGCGTCGAGTCGAGCGGCCCTCCCTGAGTCATCACGAAGGATTCCTCGAAGAACTGCAGGTAGGCGACGGAAAGGAGCACGGCTCCCAGCAGCAGCGTGGGCTTGAGCAGCGGAAGCGTGATGCTGCGGAAGGTGCGCCATTTGCCCGCGCCGTCGATGGCCGCGGCCTCCTTCAGCTCCTCGGGGATGGCCTGCAGGCCGGCGAGGAAGATGATCATCAGCGTTCCCATGTTGCGCCAGATGGTCATGACCATCAGCGCGGGCAGTGCGTAGCGGGTGTCGTGCAGCCAGTCCGGTCCGGCAATGCCGAAGACGGCCAAGAGCGAGTTGAGCAGGCCGTCCTTCTGGAGGATGTACCTCCACACGACGGAGACTGCGACCACACTGGCGACGACCGGCGCGTAGAACACCGCCCTGAAGAACGCGTTGAGGTGCTTGGATCCCTTGTTGAGGGCCACCGCGAACGCGAGGGCGATCACCATGGTGATCGGCAGGCCGACGAGCACGAAGATTCCGGTGACGCCCAACGCGTGCAGGAAGCGACGATCGTGGAACAGTGCGATGTACTGGTCCAGTCCGACGAAGTTGACGTTGAACGGGGTGCGGAGGTCCTTGGAGGTGATGTCGGTGAAGGACATCGCCATCGAGGACAGGAGGGGGATCAGCATGAATACGCAGAACACGACCACGAAGGGCAGCGCGAATCCCCATGCGAGAATCGTGCGACGGCGGCGGAGAACGTTGCCCGAGCCCTCCGTCTTCGTCTTTCTTGTTCCGAGGCTCATGGGATCAGTTCCCGGTTCCGATGGAGTCGGCTTCGGACTGCAGGTTCTTCAGCCCCTCGTCGACGGTGACCTGTCCCTTGTTCATCTGCTCGAGGATACGATCCGCGGCGGAGGATACCTGGGCCCAGGTGGACAGCGCCGGCGGAGCCATGGTGTTCTTCAGCTGGTCGCCGAATGCCGAAAGCTTGTCGTTGCCGGAGAGCGCGTCATCGTCCCATGCCTTCTGGGAAGCGGGCAGATCGGAGGACTTCTTGTACCATTCGGCCTGCACCTCGGGTTTGCTGGCCCACTGGATGAACTTCCACGCGGACTGCTTGTTCTTGGAATCCTTGAACGTCACAAGGTCGCTGCCTCCGACGAAGGACGTGGCGGGACCCGAGGATTCGTCCATCGACGGCAGGACGACGGTGGCGTACTTGGATTCGAATCCGTCGCCGCCCAATTCGTTGATCTGGCTGACGGCGGTCGGCCCCTGCAGCATCATCGGAGTGTCACCGGACACGAAGTTCGCTATGTCGGCACCGGAGCTTACGTCGGCGTTGACGTTCGCGACGCCGTCCTTGTAGAGACTGGTGGTAAAGTTCAGTCCCTTCTTTATGCCAGTATCTTCGAAAGTCCATTTCGTCTGTTCCTTGTTAGTCAAGGACGCCCCGGCCGAGTAGGAGAACGGCAAAGTTCCGAGGAACGCGTCAGTGCCAGATGGGTTGAGGTTCATGCCGTATTTGACCCCATCGACCTTCTGCATGTCCTTAGCCATCTGCTTAAGCTCATTCCAAGTCTTCGGAGCTTTGTTCCAACCAGCCATCTCGGCGATGTCGGTACGGTAGTACAGCACTCTGGTGTCGATGTACCAAGGCACGCCGAGCTGTTTCCCGTCGACCTGGCCAGTAGCCCTAGACCCGTCGGAGAAGTCGGACATGTCGAGGTTGTCAGGCACGGTGGAGAACGAGTTGGAGAAATCGGCCATCCAGGTGGTGCCCATCTGCGCAAGGTCGGGACCGTTGCCCGCGGCGATGGCGGTCTGGAGTTTGTCGTGCGCTGAGGACCATGGGATCGCGGTGACCTTGACCTTGACGTCGGGGTTCTCCTTTTCGAATCCCTTGACGAAATCGCCCAGCAGATCGCCCTCGTTGCCCATGGCCCAGATGGTCAGGCGCCGGTGGCCTTGCTTGAATCGATGGTCTTGACCGCATCGGAATCGGAATCCGCGTTGTTCGCGGACCGTCCGCACGCGGACATACCGGCAATCATCGCCACACTGGCCATGCCGGCCACGACCGCTTTGAAAAATGGCTTCCTCATTGAAATCTCCTTTGATTCATATCAATCTAACCGCTTAGATTGATATTACAATTTAAGCGCTTAGATTTTTTGATTGCATCCGCAGCTGCCGCGCACAATGAGGCGAACCGGGAGTACTCGTCTTTCAGCCTTCTCCCAAGGCTCCCCGTTCCTGGAAAGCAGCATGCGAGCCGCCTCGCGCCCCATGTCCTCCATGGGCTGGCGGACGGTCGTCAGCTGCGGTTCCATCAGCCGTCCGGCGAGGATTCCGTCGAATCCGGTGACGATGACGTCGTCGGGAACCCGGACACCGGCCTCCTCGAGGAGTCTGATCACGCCGAAGGCGGTCTGGTCCGTGCCGCAGACCAAGGCCTGCGGCAGTCTGCCGGATCCTATCGCCTCGCACAAACCCACCATGTATTCATCGGACGTGGCGAAGGAGTCATCCAACAGCGCGTCGCTGGAATCGAGACCACGTTCCTCGAGGCATTTTTTAAACGCGTCATAGCGCGAGACGACGTCATCAGCGTCGGTACCCCTCGCGCACGCTCCACCATTGACACCACCGACGAATGCCATATCGTTGATATGGTGGACTTCGACAAGATGGTCGACGATCTGCCTCATGCCCGATGCGTTATCGCATTGCAGGTATGCGGCAGGCAGTTTTTCATCGCCCACACCCACCATTACAAGCGGAATGGTCTTCGCCAACATGGAAAGAGGAAGCGTATCGTTATATCCACTTGGCATCAGCGCCAGACCATCAACGCGACCGGCGATATCCGTTACCGATCTGTGATCATCCCTTTCCGAGGCGGCTCCCATAAGTATTCCCTTGCCACTCTTCCAGCATTCGAGTTCGAAACCGCGAAGCACCTCATCAACGTATAACGGATATACAAGAACGTTGGGTTCGTCACCGTCCAGAGGCTCGTCGATGGATCTGGGGGAAACATCAGGCCAATCATCCTCAAGGTTGCTTCCCTGAGGTCTTTCCAGCAGCATATCGAACGCGTACATGCCCAACGTGCCCGTCCTGCCTTTGGCAAGGCTACGTGCGTTGCCGCTGGGAACGTAGCCAAGCTCCTCGGCGACCCTGAGGACCTTGGCCTTGGTATCATCCTTCACTTTGTCGGGATACCTGAAGGCGAAGGAGACCGTCGCGGTAGACACACCCGCCTTCTCTGCAACGTCATACACCGTAACTCTTGCCATAAGACCAGTCTAAGCGCTTTGATGCATGGGACACACACGAGGTCCCAAAACCATAGTTTTTCCGGTCTTCTAACAGGAATCCGCGGCGCCGAAGAGAAAAAACCAGGAGTGGAAAGGATTTCCATGCCCCTGCGGGAGACCTGGGAATCAGATGGAAATCAAGGATGGAAAGACGGGGTCCCCGGAAGCCAAGCCCCACGGGAGTCCCGGAAGGAAGAAGGAAATACGGGAAATAAAAAAGCCCTTCCGGGAACCCGCATGGGGTCAGCCGGAAGAACCGGGAGGAGGAACAAAAGATTCGGGGATAAAAAATGGGGTTCCCGGAGCAGGATGCTCGACGGGAACCCCCAACGTTTGAAGCGGCGGCGTGCTACTCTCCCACACCCTCTCGAGTGCAGTACCATCGCCGCGCCTGGCCTTAGCTACCGGGTTCGGAATGGGACCGGGCGTCTCACCAGGGCTATGACCACCGCAAAACCGCGATCACGGAACGACAACCAAAACAAGGCAACCATTCCGGCCATTATGTTATGAACCGTGGCGGTTTGGGAACCGGCTAGCGGACGCGAGGCAAACGCCTATCGTTTAAATCGTATTCGTGACCACCAAGCGCTCATTGTCGCCTGGGACCGAAGCACAGGAAAGACGCGGAACCAACCCTCCACAAGAGGATCGGAATTGTTGTGTCGCCGTCGCCCGTTAGTACCGGTCGGCTCCACCCCTCACGGGGCTTCCACCTCCGGCCTATCAAACACGTGTTCAACATGCGGGCTACAGGATCTCGAAGATCCATGGAATCCTAATCTTGGAGCAGGCTTCCCGCTTAGATGCTTTCAGCGGTTATCCCTCCCGAACGTAGCCAACCGGCCGTGCCGCTGGCGCGACAACCGGCATACCAGAGGTTCGTCCACCCAGGTCCTCTCGTACTATGGGCAGGCCTCCTCAGGATTCCAACGAGCGCAGAGGATAGAGACCAAACTGTCTCACGACGTTCTGAACCCAGCTCGCGTGCCGCTTTAATCGGCGAACAGCCGAACCCTTGGGACCTGCTCCAGCCCCAGGATGCGACGAGCCGACATCGAGGTGCCAAACCATCCCGTCGATATGGACTCTTGGGAATGATCAGCCTGTTATCCCCGGGGTACCTTTTATCCGTTGAGCGATGCCGCGTCCGTACACCGGCACCGGATCACTAGTCCCGACTTTCGTCCCTGCTCGGACCGTCGTCCTCGCAGTCAAGCCCGCTTGTGCGATTACACTCGACACCCGATTGCCAACCGGGCTGAGCGGACCTTTGAGCGCCTCCGTTACTCTTTGGGAGGCAACCGCCCCAGTTGAACTACCCGCCAGGCACTGTCCCTGACAAGGATGACTTGTCGAGGTTAGACGTCAAACGAGAACAGAGCGGTATTTCACCTTGCGGCTCCACGAATGCTGGCGCACCCGCTTCGAAGCCTCCCGCCTATGCTACACAATCCGCGCCTAACGCCAATACCAAGGTATAGTAAAGGTCCCGGGGTCTTTTCGTCCTTCTGCGCTTAACGAGCATCTTTACTCGTACTGCAATTTCGCCGAGCTCCTGGTCGAGACAGTGGGGAAGTCGTTACGCCATTCGTGCAGGTCGGAACTTACCCGACAAGGAATTTCGCTACCTTAGG
>ENA-OPAW01001345-OPAW01001345.1-human-gut-metagenome-genome-assembly--contig:-NODE-1345-length-12318-cov-15.050559_pt1 | contig 12318 bp, 12 predicted proteins | sample MGYA00241060_ERZ501436 | MGnify/ENA primary metagenome ERZ501436 (study PRJEB25962, sample SAMEA2042619) | human gut metagenome | biome: human gut; feature: human-associated habitat; material: faeces... | reverse complement strand
TTTTTATTATATTCTGCACTTGTTTTTCCCTTTGGAATTGGTGCTACGAACATATCAACAGGACCATCCGACCCCCATGAGCCAAATCCGTCCACAAACAGGGTCTGACGAACAGAAAGATTTTCATCATATTCATTTGCCTTAATTACATCTGTGAATGCTTTTACCATATCATTTTTTGTATATTTACAGTCTAATTGCATTAATTTCACTGAGCGGAGCAATCTATCGTAATGATCATACAATCTGAAAGCATATAATTGCTTTTCTTCATCATTCCAATAACAGGGAATACCTTCAAATACATTTAGACCAAACTGAGATGTTGGTGCAAGTATATTAATCTTTGCATCATTCACATCTAGTATTTCTCCCTTAAACCATATTCTTCTATGTGCGACTTCGTACTTCATGCTCGTTCCTCCTGTCTTAATCTACGTCAGGTATATGTGCAAGCCTGATAATTTCCGCTTCTTCTGCTCTTGCTGCTTCTGCATCATTCATAGAATTATCAATCTTGTTTTCATATATTTTTTCATGCTTAAATACCTTAAACACAGATTCAAGTCCAATTTTTATATCTATCAGAAATCCATATTTTTCAAATAGATCAACATATTCATTGTCATATGTAACTTTTTCATCCCATGATATATCATTTCTTCCTTTAATTTGTGCCAGTCCGGTCAGACCTGCCTTAACCTGAAATCTTTTTTTATATTTCTTATTTAAAGTTTCAAAATCTCCCAGTTCATATGTTACACATGGGCGCGGACCAACTACTGACATATCTCCCTTAAAAATATTGAATAGCTGAGGCAGTTCATCAATGCTGCTATTACGCAGTTTGCGTCCCACCTTGGTTACACGTGGGTCATTTTCATAATTAAATAATCCTGCTCCCATATTTTCCGCATTGACAACCATAGATCTGAATTTTAACATCTGAAATACTTTTCCGTCTTTTGTTCTTCTTCCCTGTTTAAAAAATATTGGACCATCAGAATCTTTTTTTATCGCAATAGAAACACCGATCCAAACAGGAGTAAGCATAATAATACATATTCCAGATGACACAATATCAAAAATTCTCTTGACACATAAACTAAATTTTTTCATAACCACTCCATCAACAATTTTCAAAAATTAAAAGTATGAAAAATATCTTCAAAAGTCTCTGCTCTTTTAATTACTTCTATCTCTTCACCGCTGATATCCAATACAGGAAAATTTGGAAGAATGAAAGGCGGTTTCATTACCAATGAATAGGAACCACAATTACTGATAACCAACACGTCATCCAATGCAAGTTTGCCATTATAATTTTTGTAAAGTACATCGCCCTCAATACATGTAAAACCAACTATATCAAGATCCTTGTAATCTTTCGTAGTTCTTCCCATGTGAATAACCTCCATTGGTGGATTTACACCGGTCATACTAATATTCTTTTGACTTCCAAGCATTGAAGCGATATATTTTCCTCTGACATTTTTAATAGTTTTAACCGTCCCTACAAATTTCATACAATCTCCAACTAATGCAGATCCTGGTTCAATTATAAGTTCCGGTTTTATTTTCTTATCATTAAAGTATTCAGAAAAAACTGTTGCTGCAGATTTAGCATATTCTTTGTATCCTGGTACCTCAGAAGGAAATTGTTCTTTCAGAAAATCGGGCATTTTCCCGAATATTCCTCCACCAATATCTATTCTTTCAGGAATAACATTAATTCTATCTAACAACTCAAGCATTCCTTTTGCTCTTGCTGGCCAATATTCGACCTGCCTTTTAGCAAAATGACATTGGAAATTAACAAAATGCAAATTTGTAGTATGAGTTACAATATCTAATACCTTTTTAAATTCTTCACTATATATATCAAATCCAAATCGAGAAACCACCCCATCCTTTACATCATAATTGCAACGAATACCTACATTGAGAGTTTTTTCTGTAACCTCAGCTAACTTCTGTATATATTCAGCCTCTTCAATCGAATCCATGTTAACCGTCACACCCATATGAATATATTCTTTTAATTTATCTGGATTTTTTATTGGGCCATTCCAAATGATATGTTCTGGTTTCACACCACATTTTATTGCAAGTTCAGCCTCCATCTCAGAAACTACCTCTGCGTATCCTTCCAGTTCATTGACAATCTTACATAGTTTAGGAGTGTAATTTGTTTTATATGAATAAGCAATGTTAAAATTTGAATAGAGCTCTGAAAATGCATTTTTTAATTCCAAATAATTTTTTTTAAACTGCTCGGAATCAAGTAAATAAAACGCATCCCCATATTCATTTCTTAATTTTTTAATTATGGTTTTATTAATAGTCATCTTTTGCACCTTTTTATTTTCACGATTTTCTCTACAATTTCTTCTATTTCTGCCTGGTTTGAAACAAATTCAGAATCTGGCATCTTACTCACTGCATCTTCATATTCTCTTAATGACCACATATTATTTCTAAATACATTTTCCACTTCGGATAAATCTGATATTAAATCGGTATTGCAAAAACTTCTTGACAAAATTGCTCTGCTTGAACCAAGACGATAATGTTCCATAATGATTCTTTCTGCTGGCAAATCACCACAGCCAAGTCGTGCAATTCCTCCAAATCCATATGGTATACCTATTTTTTTTATCTTCTTCACTATTTTTTCAACAATACCATTTGACAGCAATTCAAACATGAAATCCAAACCATACGATAAATGCAAATCATTCAATCCAATATGTATTTCATCCATATTGCTATGTTTCAGCACTTTATCCAGACACTCAACCGCTTCTCTTGTTTCCAATAAAAGCGTGGTTTTGCATCTCCTGTTAACTGTTTTCAAAAAGTTTTCTACTTCATCAGGTGTTTTCCACATGGGTAACATAATTATGTCAGCTCCTGCTGATATAACCTCATCTATTTCTTTTTCAGAACCATTATGCCATGGATTAATGCGTACAAGCATCTCTGCCTTAGTTAATAAGGGTTTTATTTTTTTTATATCACCTACCGTGTGTTTTGACTTGACGGTGTTCATTCCTTTTTGACGTTCTTCTTTTCCCAATGTTTCAAGGTCTATCCAAATTCTGTCAACACCATATCTTTCAGCAATCAAAGCAACTTCTTTTTTATTAGTAATATACATTAATTTTAATGCCATCTATCCCTCTATCTTCTCTCCGGCGTATATTTTTGCCAGGTATTCTTTTGCTTTAATTACTGTAGCTTCCGTTGGCACCATTACATAATTCGGTGCTGTAAGTGAGAATGTCATAAGGTTATCGCCTTTGCCATCAACACTGTAGGTTACTATATTCCAGCCCTTCATATCACTAAGTTGCATCTTTATAAGGTCTGTTATCTCATCCTTTGACATACTTGTGGCTATGCTGTCCGCAATTGCTCCAAGCACACTTTCATAGTTAAGTAATGCATCTGTACTTGTGCATTTATCAATAATGGCCTTAATTACTGCCATCTGGTTCTTGCCACGCTGCCTGTCGCCACTGCCAAATGCATGACGTTCTCTGGCAAAGGAAAGAGCCAGTCTGCCATCAAGCATATTGTAGCCTTTCTTATATGAATATCCGTCCACTGATGTAAAATCATATTCCGAATACACATTCACACCGCCAAGTTGGTCAATTACGTTGACAAATCCTGTAAAGTTGATTTTGAGATAATCGTCTATCTTAATGCCATACAACATCTGGAGGGTATCGACTGATACCTGTATGCCATAGCAGCCGGCATGGGTTAACTTATCCTTGACACCATTGGAAATCGACAGTGGTACATAGAAGTCTCTTGGTGTGTTAATCATAAGAATCTGTCTGGTTTTTGTATTAAATGTTATGAGGATGTTGACATCACTGTTACGGTTGACCATTGGTGAACCGTTAGTATCTATGCCGCTTACATACAATGTAAACACATCATCTCCGCCATAAAGATAATCCTTGTACTGGTCGTATGGATCCTTTGTCTCAGGTTCTTTTGTATCTTCTCCGGAAGGATTCGTATTACTGTCATCCTCCACTAACTTCTCTAAGTCAACGGACCAGATTGATTTAATCTTATTATCCACATCTGAGTATTCGCTGACGTTTTCAAGTACCGGAATAAATGCACTGTTAAGCACAATGGCATCCACCTTGTTGTTATACAAAGCTTCCATAAGCTGCATGATTCCGGTATATTTGGTATATGTAATTGAGGTATTTAATTCTTTAGCAATAAGATTAAGTGCTTTTTCTGTATTTTCATTATCAAGTCCTGTGACTATTCCGTACATGTCACTACGTACATCCTGAAGTTTATCAATGGCGCTGTCCTTCATTACATAGACACGGACATTACTGATTTCGGTCTTCATATTGCTGATTTTATCAAGTGCTTTTGTGGTAATATTGATGTAATTAATACAAAACATCATCGCCACAATCATTGCAATTGCTACAATCTTGGTAATGATTCCCGGCACAATCCATCTCTGGGTTATGCCTATAATAATAAGCAGTACGGATGCGAGTGCTATTATTACGCCAATAAGTGTTTTTCTCAGAACGTCAAGTTCTATGATCTTTGCTATAAATACAATACTGACTGCCAGGGTTGCCATGCAGATTGCAAGACCTATTATCATAAGTATCTTTTTGGCTTTTTCCTTTTTCATTCCATAACCTTCTCTACTCTGTAATAATTATATGTAAAGATACTTTCGGTGAAAAATTACCATCTGAATCTTTACAGTAAAAATATGTATCATACTCACCCGGTGTATTAACATCGGGATAATTTTCTATCATAATTGAACGATATAATGAACTTCTGTCATCTTTGTCATCTTTGATATCGCTTACGTACTGTACCCACTTAATATATGCACCTTTTTTAAATGTTGCTGTGGTCTGCGTAAGGTATAATACCGGTGCATCCGGAGATACCGTCTCAACAGGAGTTGTCTCTTCCGGTTTCTGTTTTGTTGTTGTCTCTTCCTCCGGTGTGGTTGTTTCATCTTCCGTTGTTGGTTCTTCATCAGGCTTTTCAATCGGTTTTGCGGTGCCGGTATAAGGAACAACTATGCTCTTTATTGCTACATTATTGCTTCTGTCTTTTGCCGCATACGTAATTTTTGCTTCTTTTCCACTGGATAGAATTATTATGGATTTGACCACCAGTGTATCAGTGACATCTCCATCTTTGTTATCATTTGCCACAACATTTTTTAAAAGTTCTTCATCACTCTGTGTCCCGTCGTAAGCAATCGTACCGGATATTGTGATTTCCGGTTTTATGGAGTCTTTTTTCAATATCAGAACCAGACAGACAAGTAGCACAACTGCCACAGGGATGACAATATATAGGACTTTTTGTATTTTTTTCATATGATATCACCCTTTCTGTGAATCTGTACTATCTCCACCATGCCCATATTTGCCGTAATACTTTCCGTAATACTTTCCGTAATATCCATTTCCTGACATACTTACTTTATTAAGTATTATTCCAAGGAATCTCGTTCCTGTATTCTTAATCTGTTCAACCATCTCTTCCGCGAATCTTGCACTGATGGCTCCTGAAGCCATAACAAGAGCCGTTCCGTCACACTGGCTTGATATAATCGCCGAATCAACTACATTGCCAAGTGGTGGTGTATCAATTATTATGTAGTCATAGACTTTTTTAAGTCTTGTAATCATTTCTTTAAGAAGTTTTCCTCCGAGGAGTTCTGCCGGATTGGGTGGAACAGGTCCTGACAGAATCATATCAAGATTCTCTACATTGGTTGTACATACAACTTCTTCAAGCGGATACATGCCTGATAAGTAGTGTGACAGTCCGCCTATTGATTTTGATATCTTATATCTTCCCATAAGTACGGATTTACGAAGGTCACTGTCAATGAATATTGTCTTCTTGCCCATTTCTGCAAAGGATTTTGCAAGATTCATTGATACAGTCGATTTGCCATCACCCGGAAGACAGCTTGTTATTGCAATACATTTTACGTCCGAACCACTGAATAAGATATTGGTACGAAGCCTTTTGAATGCTTCATTGGTTCTGTAATCAAGTTTTCCTATTTTGGATATTGAAATCTTCTGCATTACTTGTCTCCTTCGCCTTCAAATTTAGGAATCAGTCCTAATACACTCATTCCGAATATTTTCTCAACGTCTTCCTGTGTCTTAATTCTGTCATCTTTTATTCCTATAATGATTATAACGGCTGATGAAATAACGACTCCCAGAAGAAGTGCTATAACAGTATTTCTCTTCGTAGCCGGACTTGATGGTGTTGTCGGAAGGTCAGCGCTGTCCACAAGGCTTACCATATTTTCTACCTTCATGACCTCGCATATTCTCTCACTCGTAACAGTTGCAATGTCATCCGTTATCTCCTTTGCAAGAATCGGGTCTTTATCCGTTACTTTAATACTTATCATTCTGGTATTATTTACGATAGATGCACTAACCATGCCTTTCAGTTCACCGACACTGTATTTTAAATCAAGATTAGCAATTACCTGTTCAAGCACTGTCCTTGATTTGACTATTTCAACATAGTCACTTGAAAGTGTTGTTGAAGAATTCAAGTCAGTTGATGTCAATGAATCACTATTCTGTCGGTTGATTACTATAATTCTTGCAGTAGATGTATATCTTGGAGTAACAACAAAATTAAAATATATAAATGCTGCTCCTGCTAATACCACTGCCGTTATCACTATAAACATCCATTTTGATGCAAGTATCCTGAGTATTTTCATTAAATCTATTTCATCATTTTTATTCTTATTTTCCAACTTTTCCATCATATTTCCTCATTGTCTATTATTTTTAAAGGATTGGTCCATAACACTTTTAGCAGATAATCAGGCTTGCATATCTTTTCCATTGTTCTGACTGCTTCGTTCATTATTGGTGCCCTGCCTGTATCATTGTGTGCGTCTGTGGCTACAAAACTTATATACTGTTTTTTCAAAAGTTTTTTAATAAATGATTTTTCCGCATGGCCATGCTTTCCTGCAACCGAACTAGCATTTACCTGAAGATATGCACCGGATTCTACCAGTTTCTCAATCCTGTCATATTTTCCAAAAAGGCACCCATATCTCTCTATATGTGCCAGAACCGGACTGTATCCGTGACTTATTGCATCATACACAGCATCTGTAATTTCTATAAATGACACATCCTGTGAAAATTCCATAAGGACATAAGAAGAAGATGCCATCGTGCCTGCCCTGCCACTATCAACATCTTCCATTGCTTCTGAATAGTAATAAATCTCCTGTCCAAGGTATAATTTCAAATCAGGATATTTATTTTTTATATTAGTTTTAACCTGTTCCAGATATTCCATTGCGACAGATGCATTAACTTTCACCTTACCAATATGGTAATGCGGAGTTGCTATTATCAGTCTGATATCTTCTTCATAGGCAGTTTCTATCATTCGCATGGTCTGTTCCATATCTCTGGAGCCATCATCAACTCCGGGAAGTATATGACAATGTATATCCGCCACTTTCATAATCTCAATTTTCCTTCCTATGGGATACAAACTTCAGCTGACCGACAATCTTCTGTGCCTGAATCTCATTCATACAGTCTTTATCTGTTCCCACTTCTCCTCCATTACTACCATCGGAATTAGGCTCATATATGCTTACTTTATCACCATATTTAAAACTAAACCTTATACAGTATTCAGGATGCTTCTTACCGACACTCTCTGCTTCAGCCTTAATATATGTTCCAGTATCAGATGCATCATTCTTTCCAAGGGTTATGTCATAATCATTATTACGTTCTGCTCCGTCTGCAAGGACCTCATCAACATAAAGTCATCCTTCGATGAAATATATAACTTACCATCTGAAACTACCTGTAACTTAATATTATTAACGGTAGCATTATTTGCAATTGTAAACCAAGCATAAATTGCGCCTGACAGAAGAATAACGCAAATCAGGCTCATAGTCAATACATATCTGAGCCTGTTCTTCTGCTTACTGTTAAGCCTCGATATTCTGCCTTTAATTGTATCTTTCACAATTTATCACGCTAATATTGTAGTGAATACTTTCACAATATTCAATTACCAAAAATTACATATACTTAAATATATGGAATGCCATTGTTTTGTTACGTTTAGCAGGAGATGAAGTATGTTAAGTTACAAACCACTTTTTGACTTTATAAATAAAAATCATATTTCAACATACTACCTTTTACAACATGGTATAGATAACCGTACTCTCCACAACTTAAAGCATAACCAGAATATTACAATGCTGACCGCAGAAAAAATATGCAATATTCTTAATTGTACTATTTCTGACATCGTTGTATTCATTGAGGAATAATCGTTACTCTCCCCCGTCACTATTGAAATTCCCCTTTCTTATATGTTATAATCCGAAGTATTCGGGAATTGCAGAGATTGTGCAACAATGAAGCAATTCAGTCATATCTATGAAAACGAGGAAATTACATTGGCTAATTTAAATGAAGAAATTAAAAGGCGACGTACATTCGCTATAATATCCCATCCGGATGCAGGTAAAACCACATTAACCGAAAAGTTTCTTTTATATGGCGGTGCCATTAATCTTGCAGGTTCCGTTAAAGGAAAAAAAACAGCAAAGCATGCTGTTTCGGATTGGATGGAAATTGAAAAGGAACGTGGTATTTCCGTTACCTCATCAGTATTACAGTTTAACTATGATAATTATTGTATTAACATACTTGATACGCCGGGTCATGAAGACTTCTCAGAGGATACCTACCGTACACTCATGGCTGCCGATTCGGCGGTAATGGTTATAGATGGTTCCAAAGGTGTTGAAAAGCAGACAATCAAACTTTTCAAGGTCTGTGTAATGCGCCATATCCCTATTTTTACCTTTATTAATAAAATGGACAGGGATGCCAATGACCCTTTTGAACTCTGTGATGAGATAGAAAGTATTCTCGGCATCAAAACATGTCCTATTAACTGGCCTATCGGTTCAGGTAAAGAATTTAAAGGCGTATATGACAGAAACACTAAAATAGTGTCTACATTTACAGCCGCAATGAACGGACAAAAGGAAGTTGCCGAGCGTGACCTCCACATTGATTCCGATGAGCTTATTGGGGAAATCGGTACCCATTTCAAGGATAAATTAATAGAAGATGTTGAGCTTTTAGATGGTGCAAGTGCTGAATTTAATATGGATGAAGTCAATGCCGGTACACTTACTCCCGTATTTTTCGGTTCTGCCTTAACTAACTTCGGTGTTGAGACTTTCTTAAAGCATTTCCTTAAGATGACCTCATCGCCTTTGCCTCGTAATTCCAACGAAGGGATTATTGATCCATTTACTGAAGATTTTTCAGCATTTGTATTTAAAATACAGGCAAATATGAACAAAGCCCACCGTGACAGAATTGCATTTATGAGAATCTGCTCCGGAAAATTTGAATCCGGAATGGAAGTTAATCATGTGCAGGGTGGACGTAAGGTTAAGCTTTCCCAGCCACAACAGTTAATGGCTGATGAGCGTAAGATAATAGAAGAAGCTTATGCGGGCGACATTATCGGTGTATTTGACCCAGGTATTTTCTCAATCGGTGATACCTTAGAGCTTTCCAATAAAAAATTTGCTTTTGAAGGTATTCCGACTTTCGCTCCTGAGCATTTTGCCAGAGTCCGTCAGATTGATACCATGAAGCGTAAACAGTTTATCAAGGGAATTAACCAGATTGCACAGGAAGGTGCTATTCAGATTTTTCAGGAATATAACACTGGCATGGAAGAAATTATTGTCGGTGTAGTAGGTGTTCTCCAGTTTGATGTTCTAAAATATCGTCTGGAATCGGAATACAATGTTGAAATAAGGCTTGAAACTCTGCCTTATGAATATATCAGATGGATTGGAAATCCTACAGAAATTGATCTTGACAGGATTGTCGGAACTTCTGATATGAAGAAGATAAAAGACCTTAAAGACCGTCCTCTCCTCTTATTTGTAAATGAATGGAGTATCGGAATGGTGCTTGACAGAAATAAAGGTCTTATTCTTAACGATTTTGCAAAATAAAAATTGAGTAGATAAGGTGTTATTCACCATTTGGGTAGAGATTTCTAGGCCGCGAGCTTGGAATTCTCTACCTTTTTTGCACATTTTCGCTGTTTGGGTAGATATTTCCAGACGGCAGCTGTGGGATTCTCTACCCTTTCGACCGATTTCCGCTGTTTGGGTAGAGATTTCCGGACGACGGCTGCGGGGATTCTCTACCTTTTCACCCGATTTTCGCTGTTTGGGTAGAGATTTCCGAACGGCAGCTGTAGGATTCTCTACCTTTTCGGCTGATTTCCGCTGTTTGGGTAGAGATTTCCGACAAGCATGCACGGGATTCTCTACCTTTTCGGCGGTTTTTTCGCCTTTTGGGTAGAGATTTCCGGGCGGCTGGTCCGGGGTTCTCTACCTTTTCGCCCGATTTTCGCTGTTGGGGTAGAGATTTCCGACAAGCATGCACGGGATTCTCTACCTTTTCGGCTGGTTGTCGCATTTTGGGTAGAGATTTCTGACCGGCTGGTCTGGGGTTCTCTACCTTTTCGGCCGTTTTTTGCTGTTTGGGTAGAGATTTCCAAACGGCAGCTGTAGGATTCTCTACCTTTTCGGCTGATTTCCGTTGTTTGGGTAGAGATTTCCAAACGGCAGCATATGGAATCTCTACCTTTTCGGCTGATATCCGCTGTTTGGGTAGAGATTTCCAAACGGCAGCTGTAGGATTCTCTACCTTTTTTGCACATTTCCACTGTTTGGGTAGAGATTTTGTTCCACACCCCATTTATGAGAATACAATATGAAGTCAACCTTATGGTATATAAAAAAAATACCTACCGAAGAATTTCTTCCACGATAGGTATTATCTAAAGATTATCTCTCTTTATGTTCCTTCAAAACCACATACTAAAAACTTTTCCGAAATATCTTAACATTTCCAACAACCTCTATAAGCCGTCTTGGTCAAGCCCTCGACCTATTAGTATCAGTCAGCTACATGCATTACTGCACTTCCACCTCTGACCTATCTACCTCGTAGTCTTCAAGGGGTCTTACTGCATATGCAGGGATATCTCATCTTGAGGGGGGCTTCACGCTTAGATGCCTTCAGCGTTTATCCCTTCCGGACTTGGCTACCCGGCCGTAGACTTGGCAGTCTAACCGGTACACCAGCGGTCCGTCCATCCCGGTCCTCTCGTACTAAGGACAGCTCCTCTCAGATATCCTACGCCCACGCCGGATAGGGACCGAACTGTCTCACGACGTTCTGAACCCAGCTCGCGTACCGCTTTAATGGGCGAACAGCCCAACCCTTGGGACCTACTACAGCCCCAGGATGCGATGAGCCGACATCGAGGTGCCAAACCACTCCGTCGATGTGAACTCTTGGGAGTGATAAGCCTGTTATCCCCAGGGTAGCTTTTATCCGTTGAGCGATGGCAATCCCACTTTATACCACCGGATCACTAAGTCCTACTTTCGTACCTGCTCCACCCGTCGGTGTCGCAGTCAAGCTCCCTTCTGCCTTTGCACTCTTCGAATGGTTTCCAACCATTCTGAGGGAACCTTTGAGCGCCTCCGATACCCTTTCGGAGGCGACCGCCCCAGTCAAACTCCCCGCCTGACATTGTCCCATTACCAGATCATGGTAACTGGTTAGAAACCCAGTACTACAGGGGTGGTATCCCAACAGCGACTCCGGACAGACTGGCGTCCATCCTTCTCCGTCTCCCACCTACGTTTACGTTATCTACAGCATCCTGCACGCCAACGCCGTTGTATCTGTCGCCGCCGTCACGCAGCTCCACTGCTTCAAATGCACCTGTAGATGCGCCGCTGGGAACAGCCGCACGGCCCAGAATGCAGTCATCCAGAATAACCTCTACCTCAACTGTAGGGTTGCCTCTGGAGTCCAGAATTTCTCTTGCGTATACATCTGTAATTTCGTAATAACCTTTCATTTCGTTTATCCTCCTTAATTTTTGACAAATGCTGTTGTCCAAAATTTACTTACCAGAATTTTATTTGCCTGTCAAAAGGCTAGTGCCTGTCATTTCCGCAGGCTTCGGCAATCCCATCATTTCCAATAAGGTCGGCGCAATATCCGCCAGCTTGCCGCCCTCGCGCAATCCCACGCCGTCGGTATAATTCACCAGAATGAAGGGAACGGGGTTTGTGGTATGTGCTGTAAAGGGCTGTCCGGTTTCATAATCAATCATCTGCTCTGCATTTCCGTGGTC
>ENA-OPAW01001340-OPAW01001340.1-human-gut-metagenome-genome-assembly--contig:-NODE-1340-length-12349-cov-2.870425_pt1 | contig 12349 bp, 10 predicted proteins | sample MGYA00241060_ERZ501436 | MGnify/ENA primary metagenome ERZ501436 (study PRJEB25962, sample SAMEA2042619) | human gut metagenome | biome: human gut; feature: human-associated habitat; material: faeces... | reverse complement strand
CAATCGGAATCTTTACGGAGGTGAAGCGCAGCACGAGGACCTCCACAAAACAGGAATGACCATCGTAGTAGTGACACATGAAAGCGGTGTAGCCAATCAAACGGATAAAATTATTCATATCAAGGACGGAATCATCGAACGGATTGAAGAAAACCTAGACCACGATGCATCTCCTTTCGGACAACATGGAATAATGAAATAAGAAAAAAGAAAGGATTTACGATTAGACAATTGGCAATTTCCGATTGAAAATAGTCTTTGTTTGTTCTTCTCTTTCCCATCTCAAAATATAAACCGATAATATCAATCGCAAATTGTAAATCGTAAACGTACCTATGTGTTAAAGATTAAACAATGGTCATGACCGTAGGGAATAAATCTAAATAAAATCATGTTTGACATTTGGCAAGAAATATATGGTACCATCAAACGGAACAAACTGCGCACATTCCTCACCGGATTTGCCGTGGCATGGGGCATCTTTATGCTTATCGTACTGTTAGGGGCAGGCAACGGGCTGATCCACGCGTTCGAGCAATCGTCTTCGGAACGGGCCTTGAATTCCATTAAGATATTTCCCGGGTGGACTACCAAATCGTATGAAGGGCTGAAAGAAGGACGAAGGGTTAGGCTGGATAACAAGGACTTAGACATAACCAAAGAACAGTTCCAAGAAAATGTAATCGAAGTCGGTGCAACCTTATATCAAAATAGCACCAATCTAAATTTTGGTAAAGAATATGTCAACCTAAGACTAACAGGAGTATTCCCTAATTTCCCGGAAGTAGAAACGGTAAAACTATCCAAAGGACGGTTCATTAATGAGATAGACATACGGCAATGCAGGAAAGTGATTGTTCTCAACACCAAAACAGCCGAAATTCTTTTCGATAAAACGCATACAGAACCTATCGGACAGAACGTAAAGACAGGAGGCATTATCTATCAGGTAGTAGGGCTATATAAAGACCAGGGAGACAACAGTTCAAGTGATGCATATATTCCTTTTACAACTCTCCAACTTATTTACAATGAAGGGAATAAGGTAAATAACATTGTTTTCACCACCAAAAATCTAAAGTCAATAGAAGACAACAAGGCTTTTGAAGCTCAATACCGCAAAGTATTGGGGGCTCACCACCGCTTCGATCCCACCGACGAGAGTGCTATCTGGGTATGGAACCGGTTTACCAATTACCTGCGCAACATGGGAGCTATGAATATGCTTCGGATAGCTATTTGGGTGATAGGCATCTTTACACTGTTGAGTGGAATTGTAGGAGTCTCGAATATTATGCTGATTACCGTAAAAGAACGTACCCGGGAATTCGGCATCCGCAAAGCACTGGGAGCAAAACCACGGTCCATTTTATGGCTTATTATCGTAGAGAGTGTCGCAATCACTACTTTTTTCGGATATATAGGAATGGTTAGCGGCATTGCAGTAACCGAATGGATGAACAGCGCTTTCGGAAACCAGCAAATGGATAACGGTATGTGGTCGGAAACCGTATTCTCTAATCCGACGGTAGATCTGGGAATTGCCATACAAGCCACTCTGACGTTAGTCATAGCTGGTACTTTAGCCGGCTTCTTCCCTGCCCGAAAAGCAGTAAGTATCAGCCCGATAGAAGCGCTCAGAGCAGACTGAGGTAATTAGACGATTGAACGATTTACGATTTACGATTGGAGAATATGCGTAAAGGATAAATCGCTTTATAGATAAAATGGAACAAGATAAACAGTAAAAACCATTTTTAGTAATTTCAATCGTAAATTGTAAATCGTTAAATCGTAAATAAGAAAGATGCGAATAGACATAGACACGTGTGAGGAAATCCTCATCACAATAACAAGAAACAAAACCCGGAGCCTGCTTACGGCATTCGGCGTATTCTGGGGAATTTTCATGCTCGTGGCACTCATTGGCGGCGGACAGGGTATGCAAAATGCCATGCAGGTGCAGTTTGAAGGATTTGCCACGAACTCCGGTTTTGCATGGCCGCAAAAAACAGGCGAAGCCTACAAAGGATTTCGCAAAGGACGCTGGTGGAGCTTAAACATCGACGACATCGAACGCATACGCAAAAATGTAGACGGAATCGAGCTTATCACTCCTTCCATTGCCCGTTGGGGCTCCAAATCGGTATATGAAGACAAAAAGTTCGACTGCATCGTGAAAGGATTACACCCCGAATATGAAAACATAGAAGCACAAGAAATTTCTCTCGGACGATTTATTAACGACGTGGATATACGCGAAGCGCGTAAAGTATGCGTCATCGGGAAACGTGTGTATGAAAGCTTGTTTACACCGGGCACCGACCCTCTGGGAAAATACATCCGCGTAGACGGAATTTATTATCGCGTCATCGGCCTATCGGTGGCAGAAGGCAATATCAGTATTCAGGGGCAATCATCCGAATCTGTTATATTGCCTTTCACAACCATGCAACGGGCTTATAACCTGGGACGTAACATAGAATTGGCTTGCTTCACTGTAAAACCGGGTCTGAAAGTAACAGATATACAACCGGAGGTAGAACGTATCATAAAAGAAGCACATTTCATTGCCCCGAATGACAAGCAGGCAATTATGATACTGAATACGGAAGCCATGTTTTCAATGATGGACAATCTGTTCACAGGCATACGTATCCTTATCTGGATGGTAGGTCTGGGCACTCTGCTGGCAGGAGCCATCGGGGTATCAAACATCATGATGGTAACGGTTCGCGAACGCACCACCGAAATCGGTATCCGCCGCGCCATCGGTGCCCGTCCCAAAGACATACTCCAACAGATTCTTTCTGAAAGCATGGTACTGACCACAGTAGCCGGAATGATGGGAATTTCATTTGCCGTACTGGTACTTCAAATAATGGATATGGCCATCACCAGCGACAGTGGAAGGTCTTTCGGCTTCCAGGTTACATTCGGACTGGCTGTAGGCACTTGTGCGTTATTGATCACATTGGGTATGCTGGCAGGACTGGCCCCCGCTTATCGGGCAATGACCATTAAACCGATTGAAGCTATCCGCGACGAATAATCACAATTGGCGAATCAAAGAGAAATAAAAAAGAAAAATATAAAAATCAAAAAATAAGACTAAGATGAAAAAGTTTCTGAAAATCACATTGTTGATAGTCCTAACAGCCGGTATCATAGGGACATTTGTATTCCTGTGGATGAAATCAAGACCAAAAGTTGTTGTGTACGAAACAGTAAATGCCGAGATCACCGACCTCCAAAAGACAACAGTGGCTACGGGTAAGGTAGAGCCTCGCGATGAAATCCTTATCAAACCTCAAATCTCCGGTATCATTGACGAAGTATACAAAGAAGCCGGACAGAATATCCGTAAAGGAGAAGTGATTGCCAAAGTAAAGGTAATCCCAGAATTAGGACAGGTAAACTCTGCCGAAAGCCGTGTACGCCTAGCGGAAATTAATGAGAAACAGGCACAGACGGATTTTGACCGCGTAGAGAAGTTATTCAAAGACAAACTCATCAGCCGCGAAGACTTCGAAAAAAGCGAAGTGGCACTGAAACAGGCGCGTGTAGAAGTACAGACGGCTAAAGATGCACTTGAAATTATCAAAGAAGGGATTACTAAAAACAGCGCTTCACTCTCCAGTACTTTAATCCGTTCGACAATAGACGGGCTGATATTGGATGTCCCGGTAAAAGCCGGTAACTCCGTAATTATGAGTAATACGTTCAATGACGGAACAACCATCGCTACGGTGGCCAATATGAATGATTTGATTTTTAAAGGTAAGATAGACGAAACGGAAGTCGGACGTATTCACGAAGGAATGCCTGTAAAACTAACCATCGGCGCATTACAAAATCTGACATTCGATGCCAAACTGGAATATATTTCTCCTAAAGGGGTGGAGGAAAACGGCGCTAACCAATTTGAGATAAAAGCAGCAGTATCCGTGCCCGACAGCGTACAAATCCGTTCAGGCTATTCGGCAAATGCAGAAATTGTGCTTCAACGCGCCCAACAGACCTTAGCAGTGCCTGAAAGTGTTATTGAGTTCAGTGGCGACTCCACTTTTGTCTATGTGATGACAGATTCGGTACCGGAACAAAAATTCCAACGCAAACCAGTAACTGCCGGCATGAGCGATGGTATCAAGATAGAGATAAAAAGCGGCGTGACAGCGAAAGATAAAATCCGTGGGGCAGAAAAGAAAGATAAATAATAAAATCAATAACAGGAAATTATGAAAAAAGGACTTATTATATTCTCTCTTGCCACACTCTGCGTCACCAGCCAGGCGCAGGAAGGATGGACGCTACGCCAATGTATCGACTATGCCATCGAACACAATATCGAGATCCAGCAGACAGCCAATGAAGCTGAACAAAATGCCATAGAAGTAAATACGGCAAAATGGGCAAGGCTGCCGAATCTGAGCGGTTCGGCAGGACAAAATTGGAGCTGGGGACGTTCGCAGTCACCCAAAGACAATACATACAGTGATGTAAACAGTGGCAGTACACAATTCGGACTTAATACCAATGTTCCGTTGTTCACCGGACTGCAACTGCCCAATCAGTATGCACTTTCCAAACTGAACCTTAAAGCGGCAATCGAAGACCTGAACAAGGCTAAGGAGGACATTGCTATCAATGTAACTTCCTCTTATCTACAGGTTTTGTTCAATATGGAACTCAGTAAGGTAGCAGCCAGCCAGACGGAACTCAGTAAAGAACAATGCAAACGTATCATCCGCCTTGCCGAAGTAGGAAAGGCTTCGTCTGCCGAAAAATACAAAAATTAGCCGGACATAGTGTTGTGTGCCTGTAATCCCAGCTACTCGGGCGTGTGGCACAAGACGAAATGAGCCTGGTACAAGCTGAAAACAATTACCAGCTGGCTCTGCTGGATCTAAGTCAGTTATTGGAACTGCCTACCCCCGAAGGATTTACACTCGCACAACCTGATACTGTAGTAAACTTCGCTCCATTGACAGCACCGGACGATATATATACGGAAGCGTTGAGCAATAAACCCGGTATCCGAGCTGCGCAATTCCGCTTGGAAGGAAGCGAAAAAAGCATACGCATAGCTCAAAGTAATTATTATCCACAACTTTCTTTCGGAGCAAGTATAGGAACAAATTTCTATACATTGAACGGTTCTGCCGAACACAACTTCGGTTCTCAATTGAAAAATAATCTGAATAAAGGCATCGGATTCAATCTGAGTGTGCCATTATTCAACCGCTTGGCTACCCGTAACCGTGTTCGCAGTGCCCGGTTGCAGCAAACCAACCTTGCCCTGCAACTGGACAACACCAAGAAAGTGCTTTACAAAGAGATTCAACAGGCATGGTACAACGCTGTAGCTGCCGAAAGTAAATTCAATAGCAGTATGGCAGCCGTTACCGCCAATGAAGAATCTTTCCGTCTGATGAGTGAGAAATTCGATAACGGGAAAGCCACTTTTGTGGAATACAATGAAGCCAAACAAAATCTAACAAAATCATTATCAGACAAAATACAGGCAAAATATGACTACCTGTTCCGCACCAAGATTCTCGACTTCTACAAAGGAAAAGCAATCGAATAATCAATAATATCAGTTATCTTTGCTTCATAAACTAAAAAAGACAAGTATATGAAGCAAAGATTACTCCTATTCATCACTTTCCTACCGGGTATCCTGCTTGCCCAACAAAAAGTGATCTTTCCTGACAATTTCAATACCAGTCTGGATGGAAAAGAAGTAACTATCATCAATCAACTGACCATCACCGATACACGGAAATTAAGTTCTAACGGCATCTTAACACTGGCAGCAGAACGTATACAGGCGGCAACCGAAGAAAATATTCCGGGAAAAAAGATGTATGCCCAATGGCTGAATAATTTTCCCGAACGCATTCTATCTCTAAAGATCAATAAAACTGTTTCTTACCGCACAGGACAGCAAGTCACCAATCTTACCGGAACAATATCTGTAGACAAAGGTGTCTATACCATTATTCCTAAAACAGTCCCAACTTTTACCGGCAATGAACGTACCCTTCATCCCAAAGAAACAGGGTCACCGCATAATTTGAAAATAGCCAGTTTCAACTTAAACTTTTATATATCGGACAGCTCCTTATGGAATTCCCAATATGGTGCAGCCAATCAAGCCGAGTTCACAAGGCAACGTACAAAAATCCTTGCCGCCCTTAAAGCCATGAATGCAGATATATATGCTCTTTGCGAGGTTGGTGAAGGAAGAACGGCCGTACAAGATATAGTAAACGGACTAAATGAAGCAGACGGAACGGATAAATATGCTTATATAGATAGCGGAGATAGCCACGAAAGTACCTACACTAAAAATGTATTTGTTTACAATACAACCAAAGTAACACCCTACAAAGAATTCCGTACCATCGGCTCATACCTTAAACTCCGCCATGTGGCACAAGCTTTTGATCTGAAAGAGAATCAGGAAAGATTGATAATCTCATTAAATCACTTCAAATCAAAGTCAAGCGGTAACGGAAGCAATGCCGATCAATACGACGGGCAAGGAAGCTCAAATATTCAACGGCAATCCGAGGCTCGTACACTCATCAATGAATTGAATGCCCTGATCAGCTATTACGAGGATCCGGATATATTGATATTGGGTGATTTAAACGCATACTCCAAAGAAGACCCCATCCGAATATTAACAAACGCTTCTTTGACAAATCTGCTCGAACAATTCTCTCCCTTGGATTATAGCTATGTTTATAACGGAGCTACCGGTTATCTGGATCATTCAATTGCTTCTATCAGCATGAGTAAACAAGTAACAGATGCATTCCCCTGGCATATTAACGCAGATGAACAAAGTAAATTCGGTTATAAATATGCTGCAGATTATTCTCCGGACCCATACCGTTGTTCCGACCATGATCCGATCATCACAACTTTGATGTTAGGACAAACAACAGGAAACGGTCATCAGGAAGTCACCGCCAAAAACAGAATTCAAATCTTCGGTAATCCCCGCGACGGTTACTTAACCTTGAAAGGAGAAAATATAAATAAGGTAGAAGTTCTTTCTGTCAACGGACAAATCATTGTCACGAATACGGTTCACCCATCCGAAAGTTATTTTATTCTGCCAACAGATGGTTTAGCTGAAGGATTCTATTTAATACGTGTATATAATGGAGGATCGTGTACCACGCTTAAAATTATAATTCCATAATAAAAGGCTTCGTGTAACCCTTCGGAAACACGAAGCCTGACATTTTTTTCTATTTTTATTACAATATAGGTTAATAAGCAATGGCTATCAGTTCAAAATCATTGTCGTATTTATTCAAAGTATTCAAACTCCAGTCTTTCCCTGCTTCATTCCACTTGTAATTTACATATGCCACCGGCATATTATCCGCATTAAGCTCATAAACACTTTTCTCTACCGAATCAATGTAAGCTTTATGACGTTCATTCCAACGGGCGTATTCCATAGTTATTTCATTGCCGCCATATAAATAAGTTATCTTAAAATAAGGCACCCATTTATCACGACTTCCATCCCATTTAAATGCTTCTTTAGCAGTCATTCTCTTCTGGTTATCATAAGAAAAATCGTATTTCATATGTCTGTAAAGAGAACCATCCATTCTATAAATCACTTTTGAAGTAACAAGATCACCATCTTTAATTTCATTAGTTACGAAGTTTTCTTCCTGAGCTTTCAACTCTGCATTTGTAATACCTATAACTACCATAGCTGCCAAAACAATCATTCTGAAAAATACTGTTGCTTTCATAATCGTATCTATTTATTTAGTTAAACTTTTTCCCATTTATACATTAGACGTATCTATTCATTCAAAGGTTGCATCATTTTCTGTTTTTTTTCTACTCTTTTTTGATGCTTGTCTTCATATGTATGAATGCAAGTAATATGCCAAAGCAATAACGCACTGGTTATCAGTAATTAATCAAAAAATCTAATATGTACGAAAATGAACACATGTACGCTTATATGCGGACAGTATACTATTTTTAATTATCTTTGTCTCCCGCTTTATGGAACAACAAAAAGAATATAGAAGTATCATAAAAACTACTGCCCTCTTTGGGGGAGTGCAAGCTTTTCAAGTTCTGCTAACTTTGGTACGTACCAAAGTGGTAGCATTGCTTCTTGGAGTAGACGGTGTAGGATTATTAGGACTGTTGAATAATACCATAAGCATGGTGCAAAGCATTACAGGATTGGGGATTAATCAAGGTGGAGTAAAAAGTATATCTGCCGCAGGCAATCCCCAGAAGGCGGCACAAACAGCTTCTTTGGTGAGACAAATGAGTTTGTATGCCGGACTATTCGGTTCAGCAGTGATATTAACTCTTTCCCCATGGTTATCACAGTGGAGCTTCGGTAACCGAGATTTTACAGGAGCTTATATGTGGTTAGCCTGCACATTACTATTTGATACGCTAACGAAAGGCGAATTGGCCATCTTCCAAGGCTTCCGGCGTCTCCGGATTCTGGCACAAGCCAATTTAATCGGTGCATCCGCAGGCCTGTTAATCTCCCTACCTATATATTACATATGGAGAACAGATGGCATTGTAGCCACCATTATCCTTTCCTCTATCTGCGGTTATTTCGCTACTTTACTATTTCGTGACAAGCAAAAGACTCCTCCCCTCCCCATCTGCCAAGAAGGTAAAAGCATCATTACCATCGGAGCGATACTCACAATCAGCGGTTTTGCCAGTACATTAGTCAGTTATTTATTTAATATTTACCTCAGAAGTCATGGTGGTCTGCAAGATGTAGGTATCTATCAATCCGGGTTCGGGTTAATTGATAAGTATGTAGGTCTTATTTTTGTGGCAATGAGTACAGACTATTATCCGCGTCTGGCAGCAGTCCACACCCAAAACACGAAATTAAGTTCCATCATGAATCAACAGACAGTAGTATCATTATTGATATTATGCCCGGTAATTGCCATCTTTCTGCCTACCGCTCCTTTAATCGTACAGTTACTCCTTACAAAGTCTTTCTTACCAGTCATTCCCTTTCTGTCATGGGCTATATTGGGAATGATTTTCAAAGTAACTTCAACCTGTTTAGGATATATACTTATCGTTAAAGGAGCACATCGTTTATTTCTCGGTACCGAACTATTATCATGGAGCACAATATTAATAACCAATATTATAGGATACAATATCTGGGGAATCGAAGGTATAGGTATTGCCTTTTTATTCAGTTATGCTTTCTATCTCACAATAATGATCACTATCTGCAAAAAGACATTCAACATCACATTCAATAAAGAAGTTCTTCAATTATCCCTGTTCACTATTGCAATCGCAATAATAAGCTTTATCTCCATATATTATCTTGTGCCAATTGATCCATTGTCAGGTTATTTTTTGTGTACCATATTAATTGTCTTTTCCATGTTTATTACGCTCAGAGAATTATGGCACCATATCAAATAAATTGTTATTTTTGTATCTTATGAGACCTCAATTAAGCCTAATCATCCCATTCTATGGTACAGCAGACAAAAAAATGCTGGAACGGTGTCTTGCCTCCATTTATTGTCAAGATTTGAAGACCGAAGATTATGAGATAATTCTTGCTGATGATCAAGGAAAAGGATTAGGTGGTGCCCGTAATAACGGAATACGTAAAGCGCAAGGTGAATATATTCTTTTTATAGATGCAGACGATTATCTGTTTCCAAATGCATTATCACGATGTATATCACTTTTAACACATCGTCCAGATATACTATCTTTTGGATACCAAAAAGTTTCTCATTCCAATGAGTCCCCCAGAAAAAATAAATACGAACAATACAAAATGTACCCTTCCGGAGCCGCATTTATGAATGAACACAATTTTATGGGTACAGCCTGGAGACATCTTTTCTTAAGAGAATGGTTACTCAAGTATCAACTTACATTTTCCGAAAATACTTTTCATGAAGATGAAGCGTTCATGGCAAAGGCCTATTTTCATGCTCAAACAACTATCATTACAGACTGGTTGGTGTATGCCTATTATCAATGTCCACAATCCATTTTACACAGACAAGATAATATTTGTCGCATTAAACGTATACAAGACTTTCGATTGATACTAACTTCATTACAAACATATCTAAAAGAACATGCTGAGGCTTCTCAATTACAAAAGCAAGCTCTGCAAAGAAGAATTCACTTTCTCACAATTGATTATATAATACAATTAAAGCGCAATCATTGTTCGCTTTCAACTTATTATCAAGTAATAAATGAGCTAAAAAAGAATGGTTTGCTTCCATTACCTTTAAAAAAATATTCATGGAAATATTCTATTGCACGTGTTATCATTAATTTATTCGCAAGTTTATGAAAATACTACTTATCGGTGAATTTAGTAATCTCCATTGGACATTGGCAGAAGGACTTCGTGCCTTAGAGCATGAAGTTTGCGTAGTCTCAGATGGTAACCATTGGAAGAACTACAAACGTGACATTACCCTGTTACGCCCTACAAATAATAAAATAGACGGAATTAAATATTTGGCAAAGGTTTTATTATTACTACCCCAATTAAAAGGATATGACATAGTACAAATCGTTAATCCATGCTTTCTTAATTTAAAACCCAAGAAAAGCCTGCCCATTTATCGCTTTCTAAAACAAAATAATAAAAAGATATTTTTGGGAGCATTCGGTACAGACCACTATTATGTAAAAGCATGTATGGAATCGGATATCTTCAAGTATTCCGACTTTAAATATAATCATACACTTAGAGATACCCAAACAAATCGGACAATCATAAAAGAGTGCTTATATGGTGGAACCGCTGTTGCCAACAAAGAAATTGCCCAAACCTGTAACGGCATTATAGCTTGCCTATGGGAATACTATGTAGCCTATATTCCCTATTTTCCCGATAAAACGACTTTTATTCCCCTCCCTATCGATTACTCCAATATCACGAGCCGTGTACGGACAGAGCCTGAGAAAGTAAACTTTTTCATTGGCATCCAGTCTGCACGGAGTGATATAAAAGGAACGGATATTATGTATCCGGTCTTAAAAGAAATACAAAAAAAATACCCTGACCAATGTCGTATCACAGAAGCGATCGATGTTCCGTACGCGACTTATCAAAAGTTAATGGATGATGCTGATGTACAATTAGACCAGCTCTACTCATACACTCCTTCCATGAATTCATTATTAGCCATGGCAAAAGGAGTGATTGTGCTGGGCGGCGGAGAAGAAGAAAATTATGAAATAATAAATGAAAAAGAGCTACGTCCCATTATCAATGTATATCCCTCCGAAGAAGATATCTTCCAAAAATTAGAATACATCGTATTAAACAAGGAACGTATTCCGGAATTATCAGCGCAAAGTATCGAATATGTAAGAAAACATCATAACTATGTAAAGGTGGCACAGCAATATGTTGATTTTTGGGAAGCACATTAAAAAACTGTACTCTCCTTTTTCTTACACAAACCGGTTCAGTGCGGCAATTACCGTATCGACCTCTTCATCCGTCATCAGCGGAGACATCGGCAGACTGAGTTCTTCCCGATGTATTCGTTCAGTCACCGGCAATGACAGAGAGCTATATTCGGTAAAGGCTTCCTGTTTATGCGGAGGTATCGGATAGTGTATCTGTGCCTGTATTCCCTCTGCTGCAAGAAAGGCTTGCAATCTGTCACGACAAGAAGAAAAAACCGGAAAAATGTGAAATACATGTTGTTTCCAGTCATCGACAGACGGTAAAGTCAACAGAGGATTTTTAATTCCATCAAGATATCGGCAGGCAATATTTCGGCGTCGCTCATTATCGACATCCAGACGAGCCAATTTAAGCCGAAGCACAGCAGCCTGCAGCTCGTCAAGGCGACTGTTAGTTCCCTTGCAAAGATGAACATACTTGGCAGAAGAACCATAATTGGCAATAGAACGTATCATCGCAGCAAGCTGTTGGTCATTCGTTGTCACTGCACCGCCATCTCCCAAAGCTCCAAGATTTTTTGCCGGATAGAAACTGAATCCGGCCGCATCTCCAAGATTACCGGTACGTTTTCCATGATAAACCGCCCCATGCGATTGTGCAGCATCCTCCACAACTTTCAGACGATAAGATGCCGCTATATTCAATATAGGTTGCATATCAGCACATCTTCCATATAAATGTACGGGAAGTATCGCTTTAGTCCGGAAATTAATCAAAGTTTCTATCGCTTCGGGCGCTATATTACAGGAATCAAAAGAAGGCTCGCAAAACACGGGTTTCAGCCCGGCACGAACCACTGACAAAATAGAAGCAATATATGTATTGGCAGGAACA
>ENA-OPAW01001338-OPAW01001338.1-human-gut-metagenome-genome-assembly--contig:-NODE-1338-length-12362-cov-2.418055_pt1 | contig 12362 bp, 9 predicted proteins | sample MGYA00241060_ERZ501436 | MGnify/ENA primary metagenome ERZ501436 (study PRJEB25962, sample SAMEA2042619) | human gut metagenome | biome: human gut; feature: human-associated habitat; material: faeces... | reverse complement strand
TTACGAGCTTGTGATATTGTTTGAAATGGTAGGTGATAGAACCTGTCTCTCCGCGAAAAAGAAATAAAAATCAAAGGAAATCCCTGTAAATTATTAATTTACAGGGATTTCTTGTTTTTGGCACATTTAAAGATAAGTATATGAAAATATTTTTTTGCTTACTATTCGGTATGCTTGATTATGTCTAAAGAAAAGCATATCACTTTGTGATTATTTTATTGTTTATCAGTGTCTTGTGATTTGTATTTATTATTTTGCCTGAGAAAGTTTTTGATTTAGAAACTGCTAAGATGGAAAGAATAATATATTCCGTTCATAGTACTACGTCTGCAGAATGGGATTAAGCCAGAGTGGAGAAACTCTGATTGTGATTTTAATTTGATTAGAATTTACGTTTTGTCGATGAAATCATTATTTTTGTTGTGTAATAGATGTATTAATTAATTGGGAAGATATTTATGCTTGCATATACTTATATTGAACATGGAAAGTTCCAACTATTGGAGAAGCCGAGACCGAAAATAAAGGATACACGGGATGCGATTGTACGTGTAACGCTTGGTAGTATTTGTACCAGCGATCTGCATATCAAACATGGCAGTGTGCCGCGTGCCGTACCTGGAGTTACGGTCGGTCATGAGATGGTAGGCGTTGTGGAAGAAGTCGGTTCCGGAGTTGTTTCGGTTAGGCCCGGAGATAGGGTGACAGTAAATGTTGAAACTTTTTGTGGAGAATGTTTTTTTTGCCGGCACGGATATGTTAATAATTGTACTGATTCCAATGGGGGATGGGCATTGGGATGCCGTATTGACGGTGGGCAGGCGGAATATATCAGGGTTCCATATGCCGATCAAGGTTTGAACCGTATACCTGATACCGTTAGTGATGAACAAGCGTTGTTCGTTGGTGATGTTCTTGCAACAGGCTTTTGGGCAGCTCGCATTTCGGAGATTTCTGAAGAGGATACAGTCCTTATCATTGGTGCCGGTCCTACTGGAATATGTACTTTGCTGTGTACGATGTTGAAGAAGCCACGACGTATCATTGTCTGTGAGAAGTCTTCCGAAAGAATCCAGTTTGTTCGTGAGCATTATCCTGATGTGCTGTTGACAAATCCGGAAAACTGTAAGGATTTTGTGCTAATCAATAGCGATCATGGCGGGGCGGATGTTGTGTTGGAAGTGGCAGGGGTAGAGGATACTTTCCGTCTGGCATGGGAATGTGCCCGTCCGAATGGTATTGTCACTATTGTAGCTCTTTATGATAAACCTCAGATTCTCCCCTTACCGGATATGTATGGTAAAAATCTGGTTTTTAAAACAGGTGGAGTAGATGGTTGTGATTGCGCTGAGATTCTTAGCCTGATTGAGGAGGGCAAGATAGATACCACTCCTTTGATTACGCATCGGTTTCCGTTAGACGAAATAGAGGAGGCCTACCGTATTTTTGAAAATAAGTTGGACGGAGTCATTAAAGTGGCGATAATAGGAAAATAGAAAAGATGAGAGAGATCGTAATAAATAATAAAGGATAGGGCCTGGTGACAAAAAGTGCCGGATTTTTTTGAGAAACGGACTCAAGGACCTATCTTTGCAATATAAAAGATGGGGTTAAAAAATAGGTGTTTTAATATCAGAATAGAGAACTTTCTTTATAATGCAACCTGTCATTTCGGATGTAGATAATTGGTTGATAGATAGTGGAGAAAAAACAAAGGATATAACTCCCTAACTTTTACAATAAATATTGAAGATCAATAAATTAAGAAAATAGCACCCGATTTTGCACCTGAAAATGTAAAGTTGGGTCTTTTTGTTTTATGTAGGGTTTTATTTCGATTAAAGGTTATATAGCTCTTAAATTCTTTTTGCTTTATGACGAATGTTATAGATAAGATAACTTCTTTGTATCCAATTTCCGATGATACCATACGCACGTTGAAAGAGAGTGTGACTATTTGCCATTTTCCTAAAAAACATCTGTTGATAAAGGAAAATACGTTTTCCAGATCGGCTTATTTCATAGAAAAGGGAATAACCCGTTCTTTTTGGCTTGTAAATGGAGAGGAGATAACAACTTCCTTTTCATGGGAAGGAGGAATTGTCTTTAGCATGGATGAATTTTATTATAATAAATTGAGCGAAGAATTTGTAGAAACACTTGAAGAGGTTGTTGCGTATAAAATATCACTGTCTGATTTGAACAGGCTTTTTCAAACCAATATCGAATTGGCTAACTGGGGAAGAATTATTCATCAAGATGAATACAGGCGTTTGCACCGCTCTCATAAAGAACGACTTACGTTGCCGGCAAAAGAGAGATATGAAGAGTTTAAACAGCAGTTTCCTCAGATATATCAGCGAGTGAATTTAGGATATATTGCCTCTTATCTTGGAATAACCCTTCCGACACTTAGCCGCCTTAGAAGCCGGAAATAATTTCTGGTAGGGGCGTATTTTGATGTAGGACAATTTTTTTAATAACTAACTTCTGTAACTTTGGGCCCTCATCAGTGATACGCAAAATAATAATCTAATTTATAAATTTATCATGCAAAAAAAATCTTCTACTGCACTTTTAGACACAAAACCACATTATGATCTTCTTGACGGACTGAGAGGAGTTGCTGCTGTTCTGGTAGTATGGTATCATATATTTGAAGCTTTTGCAACAAGCCCTATCGATCAGCGATTTAATCATGGATATTTGGCGGTCGATTTCTTTTTTATTCTGTCGGGGTTTGTTATCGGCTATGCTTATGATGATCGTTGGAAAGTGATGAAAACAAAAGATTTTTTCAAACGCAGATTAATCCGTTTACATCCGATGGTTGTGTTGGGAGCAGTTTTAGGTGCTATTACATTTTATATACAAGGTTCAGAGAAATGGGATGGAACACCGGTTTCCATGTCCATGGTGATGCTTGCCATGCTTATGGGGCTTTTCTTGATTCCGGCTGTACCCGGTTCGGGTTCCGAAGTTCGTGGAAATGGAGAAATGTATCCTTTGAACGGTCCGAGTTGGTCTTTGTTTTTCGAGTATATCGGAAATATACTATACGCCCTGTTTCTTCGTCGGTTGCCTACAAAGGTACTTACGGTACTTGTCGGATTGGCGGGAATCGGATTGGCGTCATTTGCCATATTCAATTTTTCCGGTTATGGACATTTGGGTGTAGGATGGTCAATGGGAGATTATAATTTGATTGGAGGTTTCCTGCGCTTGTTGTTTTCCTTTTCTATCGGATTGTTGATGTCGCGCGTTTTCAAGCCGGTTAAGATAAAGGGGGCTTTTTGGATATGCAGTTTAGTACTTGCTGTTTTGTTTTCCATGCCTTATATTGGCGATGGTGAGTCTCCTTGGATAAATGGCATCTATGATTCTGTATGTACCATCGTTATTTTTCCACTACTTGTTTATCTGGGTGCTTCCGGAAAAACAACTGATAAGAAATCGGCCAAAATCTGTAAATTCTTAGGGGATATATCTTATCCGCTATATATTGTGCATTATCCTTTCATGTACCTGTTTTATGCTTGGGTATGGAGCAAGACGTTTACATTCTCTCAGGCTTGGCCGATGGCTTTACTTGTATTCTTCGGAAGTATCATATTGGCTTATCTTTGCTTAAAACTGTATGATGAGCCGATAAGGAAATGGCTGAGTAAGAAGTTTTTGGTTAAAAAGAACTGAGAAAGAACCGTTATGATTAGACGCGTAGAGCTGAAAGATACTGGAGACATTACGGAAATTTATAATGAATATGTTGTAAATAGTATAGTTACTTTTGAGACGGAAGCTGTATCCGAGGCGGAAATGTATGTTCGCATATCTGAAATATCGTCGCATTATCCGTATTTTGTTTACGAAGTGAATGGGAGAGTTGTAGGATATTGTTACGCACATGCTTGGAAAGAACGGGCCGCATATAAATATACTTTGGAAACGGCTGTTTATCTGTCTCCGGAATATTCCGGAAAGGGCATTGGTAAGCAGTTGATGCAACGGTTGATTGGAGAATGTCGTAAGGAAGGTTATCACGCATTGATTGCTTGTATCACAGCTGGAAACGAAATAAGTAATTCTTTGCATCTACAACTTGGATTTAAGCCGGTATCTCATTTTGAAAAAGTAGGCATGAAGTTTGGGCGTTGGCTGGATGTATTCGATTATGAATTATTATTGCTTTCCTGAAAAAATAATGAATCTATGATTTTGTAGTTGTTTAATTGATAACTATAATCTGGTGTGTATGTTTGCAGAATAAAATCTTTTTGTTTTTTAATTTCGGCTCTTAATATACTAATGTGTTATATATCAACTATATGATACTTATTTTATGGGGATAGGAATACTGTTTCTTTCTTTTATATAAAAACAATATTAATGCTCTGTTAAATCGTATCTTTTGCCGGCAAAGAATAGTATTCTTTGTACACAAGAAATGCATTTCTTGCGAAGCTGGAAATAATACTTGGAAAAGACAATTAACAATGTTAAAATAGAAATTATTTAAAACTTGCTATTTGGAAGATGTTTTTATATAACTTTTCAGATGTCTTCTCATTTGCATAAAACGGACAAATCCTAAAATAAATATGAATATACCGCAAATGATACATACCCATGCAAGACCGTCGAGTCGCGAAATATTTTCAATCTGGAAAATTCCGATTCCGGCAGTAAGCAGATAAAGGGAAGTACGGATATAAGAGAATAATGTCCGTTCGTTGGCTAACTTTGTTCTTTCGAGTGCCAGATGGTCACGAAGGATCAGCTTCTCGTTATTTTCAAAGTCATCGGTAAATTTTAGCATAATATGGATGGGAATTTTGACTTTACTGATTTGATTATACTGTTCATTTTATTGCATTCTCAATGATTGCCGAATCTGTTTTCTTCTATCGCTTTTATTGCATCTTGTTCGTGTTCAATCAATGACAACAATTCTTTTTCAGAAAGATTCGATTTGGCAGGCAAGAATAGGGTATGAGGATAGTTGATAATTCTGTCATGCAATAATTTAGCTCTTCGGATATGGAAATCGGAAGTGATGACGATTAGCATATCCGGTAGTTCTTTTTCAATGATCTCTTTTGAAATTTTAAAATCTTCATAAGTATTGGTAGATAAGATAAAAGGTAAAAAATCTTCTTCTCTCACTCCTTTTTTAATGAGTGCTTGCTTGGCATAATAGGCATGGGGTCGATTGGTCGTATTGAAATGCTGCCCGTATCCGCCGGTACAGAGGAAAGTCATGTGTTCATTATTTGCATATAAATTGTACGCACAGTCGATACGGTCTTGTGCCATTTGGCTTAATCTGCCTTGCTCGTCATTCGGAGCTCCGAGTAGAAGAATTATATATTTCATAAAAGGTTTGTTTTCATTTGCCGTCAATGACAGTTTAAATAATACTTTAGCTATATGCAAAGATAGTTAATAAAATAGTCAAAAACGAATCTGAGAATTATATAATAATGTATATCGGTACTCTGAATGCTGAAAATGATTGCTTGTGAAAAAAAAAGTTATATTGTTGCAATTAATGTTGATGTTGTTATGAAAATAGAACATGATCCTTATTTGAAAAAAATTACTGACAATGCTGATATGGTGTTGGTAGATGGAAAACCTTTGATATGGGTTTCAAAAATACATAAAATATTCTATTATTTAAGATAATATCTTACTTTTGTGAAATGAAATAATACTCTGTTAATATGAAAGCAAATTCTTTCCTTTTATTTTTCCTGTATTTACTTTTTACGGTATCTTGTACTGAGAATGAGGTAGAACCCAGTTTCTCTATTGGAACTACGGAAGATATAGAAATCGCTCCGGAAGCAGGGGGACAAACCCAAATCAGCTTTACGAGTTCTCGCGAATGGCAGGCAAGTACTACTGCCGATTGGATTACGATTTCTCCGATGTCCGGTAATGCCGGTGCAGTAAGTATTACGGTTACTGCTAATAGTTTGAATGATAATGACTATACTCGGACAGCAACATTGACATTGACTTCCGGAACGCTGAGGAAAAATATAACTCTGAAACAGGAACCGATTATTCAATTAGAAAAGACGGCTTATAGTGTAGCTGCTGCCGGTGAGGTGTTGGAGATCCGGTTCTCTACAAGTATTGCCCAAGATGAATTGTTGATAGGTGCTTCAAAAGGTGCCGATGAATGGTTGACCCAACAACCGGATACACGGGCTTCTTCTTATATACTTCGTCTGAAGGCTTTACCGAATGCGGAATCTGCATCCCGTACTGCTTATATTTATTTTGTACAGGAGATCGATGGAAAGCAGAAAGTTTTGAGGACCGTTACTATTACCCAACAGGGCGTATCGGCAGGGGAGTCTACCGATTATTCAGAAGATAAAAAAGTGCGCGTATTACAGACAGCGAGTATCGGGAAAGGCATTCCTATTGTTATAGTGGGGGATGGGTTTATCGATAAAGAGATTGCTGACGGAACCTATGACCAAGTGATGGACAAGGCTTTTGAAAATCTTTTTACGGAAGAACCTATACAGTCTCTTCGTAATTATTTTAATGTATATGCAGTGACGGCTGTTTCTGCTAATAACACTTTTGGAGACGGATATAGTACTGCTTTTAGTTGCGAATTGGAAGGTGGAAACAGTACGGGGATTTCCGGAGATGATGCTGCTTGTATGGAATATGCCCGATGTGTGAAGAATATCGATTTGGGAGAGACGTTGGTAGTGGTGGTATTAAATACTCCGGCTTATGCCGGTACTACCTATTTCGGATATTCTGAGGTCGGTAGCCGGGATTTTGTAGAGTTTGCAATTGCTTATTGTCCGGTTATTTATAATCTGGAGAGTGAAACATTCAGACAAGTACTTGTGCATGAAGCGATAGGGCATGGCTTTGGAAAGTTGCTGGATGAGTATGCTTATGAAGAACAAGGAAGAATACCGGTTTCGGAAATTAATAATACGAGAACCTTGCAAAGCTTTGGATGGGCGCAGAATGTCGATTTTACTGCTGAATGGGATGAAGTGCTTTGGTCTGCGTTTTTGAATGATGAGCGGTATACTTCCGATAATTTGGGAGTATTTGAAGGCGCCTGTACTTATATAAAAGGGGCTTATCGTCCTTCAGAAGAGAGTATGATGAGAAGTAACATACTGGGATTTAATGCACCTTCGCGCAAAGCGCTATACGACAGGACGATGAAGACAGCTACCGGGGCATCTAAGAGTACGTATGAAGAATTTGTCGAGTTTGATTTAAGGAATGGAGGACGGACACGCAGTACTGCCGTATATGTTGAGCCTGGTAAACCGTTTGCTCATCCGCGTTTTGTAAATAAGGCGCTGATAAAGTAATTTCGATCATTATGGGAGGGACTTCCGGTAGTGTGTGATTTCCTCCCGTAATACATCTCTTTTTTTCATCAATAATTCAATCTTGATGGTAGAATTATTTTATGATGCTTTCCGTAGATAGGTGATTTCTTCATGAGTGAAGTTGTGCCCACATAATTTTTTGATTCTCACTCAATATCAATGGTCATTATTCATTTGTAAGAGTATATATTCTTGTATTCTAAAAGTATATACTTCTACACTTCAAAAGTATATACTTTTAGTGCATAAAAGAGTATACTTTTGGAATCATATGTCTGCTTATATCCGGAATGACCTTATACTTTGGGGGTAATATAACTGTCGTATTTCACCTATCTGTGATAATCATATTGTCTTGATCTACAAATTTAAGAATATTGTACTGATCAACTTTACATATTCGTAATAACAGATATGAATCTGTATATCTTCCGTGAAATAATTATGTTTTGAATGGATAATTGCTTTTTTTTGATAACTATACAGTTATTATACAGGATTAATCTATTTACTCTTTTTTTTATTTTAGAATAAAAATGAATCTGTATACAAAATGCAGGAATCTCTAATATTTTGATCTTGTTAATATATAAAATTCGTTCGTTTTGCGAATATTATTATTAAATTTGCAAAAAAAAGACTTACTATTTCTGTTAGAAGGAGAATAATATTAGTGGGGTTATGTGTGTATGAAGTCGGTGAAGAAGATCGAATTTAGGATTTGTATAATAAGAATATGGTTAGTTCTGTTTTTGCTTTTGGGACAGAAAGTTTGGGCTGTGCCGTTAAGTGATATTTCGTTGAAGTTAATGTGTGATAGTCTTGCCGGGTTATTGGATTCCATTTCTTATTGTAATAACAATGGAGATTTGATGAGAGGAAGTACTTTCAATAAAGAGGCATGGGACTGTTATGAAAGTATTCCTGCAAAACAAAAGCAGAATAAAACAGTTAGAAATATCTATTATCAGTTACTCAGTACTTCGGCATGGAGTCAAGCGTTGACGAAGAATTACTCTCAGGCCGAGTATAATTATACAAGATTAGTGCAGGAATTGCCGGATAGCGCTTATCATAAGAGAGCTATGGCTTACATGGGGTTGTCTTCCACATACGGAATGCAAAAGATGTATGATTTATCAGAAAAATACGCATTGTATTCCCTGCATGAAGCCGAACAGATTGATGATACTGAAGCTATGTTTCATGCTCAGTCCAATTTGGGGGATATTTATGTGGAAACTGAGCAATATGCAAAAGCATTGGAGAAATATCTGGAGACTCGAAGATTATCTGTTATTTTAGAGAAGCATGAAGCTATCTCTACCGGAAATCTTGCTCTTGCATATTATCATCTGGGAAAAAAAGGATTAGCCGAGCAATATTTTATTGAAAGCCTTGCGATGTCTAAAGAGGAGGCTCCAGTAGTGTATTCTATTATTCTGACCGGGTATTGTGAGTTCTTAATTGATAATAAAGAATATGAAAAGGCTCGTTCACTCGTCATGGAGGCTATTAAGAGTTCTAAATATACGCAATTGGATGAGTATAATGTTAAATTCTTACGGATTCTCTCTGAATTGGAAGAGAAAGAACACTTTTCATAAAGGGTTGTCTTTGGATAGTAACTTTATTATTATTGGTTTTTGTTTTCTGCAAATGGAGATCGGCTGTTAAAAAGCAGAAAGAAGTAATACGAGGCGTTGGAACAGAAATGGAGGTGGAAACTCCTTTGAGTGACAGTGATTCCAATGGAGAGAATGGTGAATCTTTGTCCGAATCGGGTAATGGAAATGATATGTTGTTGAAAACGATGGCTTTGACTGAGATAATGCCCCAGTTCTGGAAAATCGTGACACGTATTAAAAGTATGGCTGGAAGCAAATCGGATGTATTGAAAGGGATAAAGGAAATTGAAGATATATTGGGGTTTCTGACCCCAGAGAAGTTGGGAAAAGATTTTGCATTTTATGTGGAACAAGAAGCGCAGGACTTTTATAATAAATTGAAGAAGAAACATCCTGATTTGAGTATATTGGACTTACGCTTGTGCATATTAATAAAATTAGGTTTGAATACAAAGGAAATAGCCAACTTAACCAATAAGTCGGTACGAGGGGTAGAAAGCGGAAAATTTCGTTTAAAGAAGAAGCTTGATTTAGATACTTCAAAGGATATTTATGATTATTTATTGGAGATAGAACAAAGTTGATGATGAATTTCAAGATGTTCTTTTATGGATTTGACAGGCAAATCGTATCTCTTTTAATGAATAAAAACACACTTCCGGAAAGAACGAATATATATCGGAACGAGAATATAACTTGATTTTTTTTTGAATCTATATAATACTGTTTATTAAGTGATTATATCCCATGTGCGTAGTTTTGAAGTATATTCTATTATATTGAAAGTAGTTATAAATACAACAAAAATATTCTCGGGAAATCAGATGGGCTATATTTGCGTTCATTAACAGAAGAAGTCGTATAATTGACACTTTTTCTCTCTTTGAAAATGAACCAAAATAGTTAATATGAAAAAGAAACTACTGCTACTACTATGCTTTTGTTTGATGGGAGTTAATTTGATAGTGGCCCAAATTTCAAAAGTTACAGGTTTTATAACCTCAGCTGACGACGGTCAGCCCGTTATTGGTGCTTCCGTATTAATTAAGGATACGGGGATCGGTACAGTGACCGATATTGATGGTAAATTTGTTTTATCTAACATTCCGTCCAACGCAAAAAAAATCCAGATTTCATATGTGGGCATGAAACCACAGGAAGTGTCGATTAAGCCTAATTTGATAATAGTGCTTGAATCGGATAGTGAGATGATTGATGAAGTCGTGGTGACCGGTATGCAAAAAATGGACAAACGTCTTTTTACCGGTGCTTCAGATAAATTGTCGGGAGAAGCTACTAAGTTGGATGGTATCCCGGATATTAGCCGTGCTTTGGAAGGGCGTTCTGCCGGTGTTTCCGTACAGAATGTTTCCGGAACATTTGGTACTGCTCCCAAAATCCGTGTACGTGGAGCAACCTCTATTTATGGTAGCTCTAAGCCGTTGTGGGTAGTAGATGGAGTTATTATGGAGAATGTGACAGAAGTCAGCGCTGATGAACTTTCTTCCGGTGATGCGGAAACGTTGGTCAGTTCGGCTATTGCCGGTTTGAATGCCGATGATATTGAAAGTTTTCAGATATTGAAAGACGGTTCGGCTACTTCCATATATGGTGCCCGTGCAATGGCAGGTGTAATTGTGGTAACGACAAAGAAAGGTAAGTCCGGTATTAATAAGATCAGTTATACGGGAGAGTTTTCCATGCGTATGAAACCGAGTTACCGTAACTTCAATATTATGAACTCCCAAGAACAGATGGGAGTATATAAAGAAATGGAGGCCGGTGGTTATTTGAAATTTGCCGAATCTTATCGTGCGGCCAACAGTGGTGTTTATGGAAAAATGTATCATTTGATGAATACTTATGATCCGGTCACAGGACAATATATGCTTGCTAACAAGCCGGAAACAATGAACGCCTATCTGCGTGATGCCGAATACCGGAATACGGATTGGTTCGATCTTCTGTTTTCTAATAGTGTTTCTCAGAATCATGCAGTCAGCATGTCGACCGGTACTGATAAAGCTTCCTATTATACATCACTTAGTGTATTGAATGATCCGGGATGGTATTCTCAAAGTTCAGTTCAACGTTATACAGCCAACATGAATGCGCTATATAATATTTTTAAGAATTTTTCTTTGAATCTGATCGGTAATGTCTCTTATCGTAAACAAAAGGCTCCGGGAGCATTAGGCTCGCAAACAGATCCTGTCAGTGGTGAGGTGAAACGTGATTTCGATATCAATCCGTATTCATTTGCTTTGAATACATCGCGTACATTGGATCCGGATGAATATTATGTACGCAATTATGCTCCATTCAATATTTTTCACGAATTGGAAAATAACTACATGGATTTGAATGTGGTTGATATGCGTTTTCAGGGTGAGGCGAGATGGAAAATTATTCCGAAAGTAGAAGTGTCGGCTTTGGGAGCTTACAAGTATTCTACCACAACCCAGACTCATTCGATAACGGATCATTCCAATCAGGCTTGGGCATTTCGTGCTATGGACGATGCGACTATGCGTAACGCCAATCCGTGGTTGTATACGGACCCGGATAATACAAATTCATTGCCGGTAAGCGTACTTCCTGTGGGAGGTTTTTATCGTGAAACGAAATACGGCATGAGTAGTTATGATTTTCGTGCTACTATGACTTACAATGATGTATACAAAGATGATCATATTTTGAATGTATTCGGTGGTATGGAATTGAATGGTACCGATCGTAGTAGGAGTTGGTTTAACGGTGTCGGTATGCAGTACGACATGGGAATGCTCTCTAATTATGATTATCGTTATTTTAAACAAGGAAATGAGGAAAATACCGCTTATTATACTGTGAGTCGTACGAAATCCCGTGAAGTATCATTTTTCGGTACAGCTACTTATTCATATCAAGGAAAATACACAATAAATGGAACGATGCGTTATGAAGGCTCTAATAAATTGGGAAGAAGCCGTTCAGCGCGTTGGTTACCTACATGGAACGTTTCGGGGGCATGGAATATGCATGAAGAAAGTTTTTTTGAATCATTACGCCCATCTCTCTCTAACTTTACACTGAAAGCGTCTTACTCTTTGACTGCTGACCGTGGCCCCGCTAACGTAACGAATTCTTTGGCTGTCATTATGGGGTATAATCCTTGGCGACCTTTATCGAGTGTCAATGAATCCGGATTGCAGATTACCGATTTGGAGAACAGTGAGTTGACCTATGAGAAGAAACATGAGTTGAATATTGGCGCAGAAGTGGGATTTTTGGAGAATCGGATTAATCTGGCGGTCGATTGGTATAAACGTAATAACTATGATTTGATCGGTTTAATAAATACCATGGG
>ENA-OPAW01001336-OPAW01001336.1-human-gut-metagenome-genome-assembly--contig:-NODE-1336-length-12366-cov-3.572009_pt1 | contig 12366 bp, 13 predicted proteins | sample MGYA00241060_ERZ501436 | MGnify/ENA primary metagenome ERZ501436 (study PRJEB25962, sample SAMEA2042619) | human gut metagenome | biome: human gut; feature: human-associated habitat; material: faeces... | reverse complement strand
GAGCCAAGATCGCGCCACTGCACTCCAGCCTGGGCAACAAGAGCAAAACATGGCTATGAATCCGAAGGAAAACTATGATAACTGGGGAAACTGGAATTATTTTTTCTTCGTCCGTCTCGATGATCCGGCCAATAAAGAGAATGTCCTGGATAATTTCAAAAGTAATTTTAATGCAAAAGAAGTTTTTGGCAATGAGTTTGAATGGGGAGGTGAGGAGAGTTTCGACCTTCGCCTGACCTCTTTGCCTGATGTCCATTTCTTGAATAACGTGGATTTCGATTCGATGCCGAAAGCGAGTCGCCAGACGTTGCTTGTACTTTTCTCCATCGCTTTTGTCATCATTATTATCGCTGGTATCAATTTTACCAATTTCAGCACGGCATTGACTCCTATGCGTATCAAGAGTATCAATACGCAGAAGGTGTTGGGTAGTTCCGATCGTATGTTGCGTGGAAGCTTGTTGGTGGAGGCGGTTGGCGTCAGTACGTTTGCTTATCTGCTTTCCCTTCTTTTCTTATATGTAATACCAAAAACACCGGTTGCCTCCCTGGTGGATGCCGACATCTCGTTCGGGGCTCAGCCGATGATCATAGCCGGCACAGCTGTGATCGCTGTGATCGTAGGTGTATTGGCCGGCCTTTATCCTTCCTATTATGTCACCTCTTTCCCTCCGGCATTGGTGTTGAAAGGGAGCTTCGGTCTCTCGCTTGCCGGACGCCGGATGAGAAGCGTGTTAGTGGGAATCCAGTTTGTGGCTTCTTTCATTTTGATTATCGGTTCTTTGTTCATGTACTTGCAAAACCGGTATATGCAAAATGCGCCGTTAGGCTACGACAAGGAAGAAATGATTATCGTACATTTGAACAATAAGATCAATAAAGACCGGGACGCTTTCACGAACCAGTTGAAATCGTTCTCCGGCGTGGAGGACGTGACCTATTCCCAATTCCTGCTTTCGAGCCAGGATCAATATATGGGATGGGGGCGTGACTATAATGGAAAGAATATAAACTTCCAGTGTCTTCCTGTTTCTTCTTCTTTCCTGAAAGTGATGGGTATAGAGGTCAAGGAAGGCCGTGATTTCCGTCCGGAAGATGATCAGAAGGAGACGGGTTGCTATATATTCAACGAAAAAGCAAAAGCTCAGTTAGAATTGAAGTTGAACGAACAGATCGACGGTGACGAGATCATCGGTTTTATCCCGGATATCAAGTTCGCCTCATTCCGCCAGGAAGTTACCCCGATGGCTTTCTATCTTTGGGGGAAATATCAATGGGGACAGGAAGGCAATTATTATAATGCCGCCTATGTGAAGTTTAAGGCCGGAAGTGATCTTCGTGCTGGGATGGAGCACGTACGCGAATCGCTGAAAAAGTTCGATTCGGAGTATCCTTTTGTGATCCGTTTCTATGACGAAGTTTTGCAGCATACTTACGAAAAGGAATTGAAGATCGGCTCTTTGATCACGTTGTTCAGCCTTGTTGCCATCTTTATCTCTATTGTGGGAGTGTTCGGCCTGGTTGTGTTCGAGAGCGAATACAAGAGGAAAGAGATCGCCGTGCGCAAGGTGTTGGGATCGACAACGGGAGAGGTCTTGTATATGTTTAATGTGAGCTACTTCTGGATTTTGTTGATATGTTTTGTTCTTGGAGCTCCGGTCGCCTGGTACGGAGTCCACCGTTGGTTGGAGAATTTCGCCTACCGTACGCCGATGTATTGGTGGGTATTGCCGTTGGCATTCCTCGCCATAGGCATGATCACGTTTCTGACGGTGACATACCAGAACTGGCATGTTGCGAACGAAAATCCGGTAAAAAACATAAAATCAGAATAAAATCAAAAATCATAATTCAAAAAGTCATGATAAAGATCGAAGGTTTAAGTAAGTTTTTCCGTACGGAAGAGGTGGAGACGATTGCATTGAATAATGTTTCCCTGGAAGTGAAAGATGGCGAATTCGTGGCTATCATGGGGCCTTCCGGATGTGGCAAGTCTACATTGCTGAACATCTTAGGATTACTGGATAATCCGACGTCGGGCGACTATTACCTGGCAGACAAGGAAGTCGGGCATCTCAAAGAGAAGGAACGTACGCAGGTTCGCAAAGGCAATATCGGTTTCGTATTCCAGAGTTTCAACCTGATCGACGAACTGAACGTGTTCGAGAACGTGGAACTCCCGCTTACCTATCTCAAAGTAAAAGCCGGTGAACGTAAGCAGATGGTGAACGACATCCTGAAACGGATGAATATCAGTCACCGTGCGGGCCATTTCCCACAGCAGCTTTCCGGAGGTCAGCAACAACGTGTGGCCATTGCCCGCGCCGTCGTTTCGAATCCGAAGATCATCCTCGCCGATGAGCCGACCGGTAACCTGGACTCTAAAAACGGCGCGGAAGTGATGCAATTGCTTACCGAGCTGAACCGGGAAGGTACCACTATCGTCATGGTGACCCACTCCAAGCACGATGCCAGTTTCGCCCACCGGATCATCAACCTGTTCGACGGTAGCATCGTTTCGTCAGTGAACGAGTTCATTTGATGTAGGTTTTTGGACGAAAATGAAATAACTTTCAGAATAAAATCATACCTTTGGAGCAATCTAAATTTAATAGACCATGATCAATAGAAGAAACTTTTTGAGAAATGCGTCCCTGTTTACGTTGGGTGGCCTGATGGCCGGTAAAGTAGGGAATGCCGTTGCAGCACAGCCTGCGACAGCTGCTGTTTTCGAAGCGACGGCAGCTAAGAATATCGGTTTACAAATCTATTCTTTAGGCGACGAGCTATACAAGGATGTTCCGGGAGGAATGAAGAAACTGAAAAAGATGGGGTATCAGACCATTGAACTTGCCGGTTATGGTAAGGGTAAGATCCGTGATATCGAATTGATGGACTTTAAGAAGATGGCGGATGATGCCGGTATTAAAATCCTGAGTTCGCATGTGAATCCTCCTGTTCGCGAATACACGAAAGAAAATCTGAATACGATAAAGGAATTCTGGAAAAAGACGGCTGATGACCATGCCAAACTAGGCGTGAAGTACTTGATCCAGCCCGGGCAACCGAGTACCCGTAGCACCGAGGAAACCGCTTTCGTCTGCGAGATTTTTAACGAGGCGGGTAAGATCGTGAAAGCGGCCGGTATTCCTTTCGGCTATCACAACCATGAGATGGAGTTCGCCAAGGTAAATCCGGGTAGTACGGAGGCCAAGCTGGGAAGGCGTGTGAAAGGAGATTGCATCTATGAGTTGTTCTTGAAGAATACTGATCCTTCGCTTGTATTTTTCGAGATGGATGTTTATTGGGCCGTGATGGGACAACAAGATCCGATAGAATGGTTGAAGAAATATCCGAACCGTATTAAGGTATTGCACATCAAGGACCGTGCTATTCTAGGCGAGTCCGGGATGATGAATTTCGAGAATATATTCCGGCAAGCTTATGCGAATGGAATCAAGGATTATTTCGTGGAGTTGGAGGGTATGCCTGACGGACGTTCCCAGTTTGAGGGCGTGAAAGGCTGCGTGGATTATTTATTGAAAGCACCGTTCGTGAAATAAGTCTTTTGACTCATTAAAAAAACGCTCATGGCGGTAGGATGCTTCCTCCGTTATGAGCGTGTTTGTTCGTAAAGCAGCCATACCAATAAAGGGATATAGTCCTTTAATTCCGTCCGTAATATCTTGAGCGCTTGAGAGATGCGGTATGCGATTGTTTTGGGGGATACGCCTGTCCGCTCGGCGATCTCGTTGTAGGTCATTTCCTCGAAACGGTTCATCTCGAATGCCTTACGGTATTCATCCGGGAGCTCCCGGATGGCCTTGGAGGCCAAGGCCATCAGTTCTCCTATATAAAAATCAGGATTCTCGAATTGCTCTTGGAACTTGGCGTACAATCTCTCGTGCACTTGTTGCTTAACCTGTATGTGGCTGATCGTATTGAGGCATTTATTGCGGACAATGGTGAAGAGGAGTGATTTCAGGGACATGTCCGCTACTAGGGATTTTCGGTTTTCCCACAGCCACATCATCACGTCTTGTACGATCTCCTCCGATTCTGGTACTGTTACATATTGGGAGGCGAAGGCGCACAATCCCCGGTAATATTGTTTGTACACGGTGTCGAACGCTTGTTCGTCTCCTGCGATAAGTTCTAGTGAAATTCGTTCTGCGTTCTCGTCCACAATAGTGTTTAAGTTTGTTTGGTTGCAAACTTAATGAATAATTCCGGATAAGAGGCATGAATCCCGCTACTTTTTCTTTCCTTGGTTGGCTACGGCTTCCATGAGTTTCTTGATTTCCTCCGGGTCGCCAAGGAAATAATCATTCACGAGTTTCAAGTCATCATCGAACTCGAACACGTATGGAACGGCTGTCGGGAGATTCAGATGAACGATCTCTTCATCGGAGATGTTTTTTAAATATTTGATGATTCCCCGCAAGCTGTTTCCGTGAGCGGCGACAAGGATCTGGTCGGCGGTCCGGAGCGTCGGGAAGATAACCTCTTTCCAATAAGGGAGAATCCGCTCAACCGTATCTTTCAAGGATTCCGTACGTGGAAGTTCCATATCCGGGACATCTGCATAACGTATGTCTTTACTCGGATTGCGCGAATCGTCCTCTCCCAATGCTGCAGGAGCTATATCATAACTTCTCCGCCAGGTGTGTACTTGTTCTTCACCATATTGGGCAGCCGTCTCACTTTTGTTAAGTCCCTGAAGTATGCCGTAGTGTTTCTCGTTCAACCTCCAGCTTTTCTCCACCGGGATCCAGTCTTCATTGAGACGGTCCAGAACACAATTCAACGTTTTCACAGCCCGTTTCAGATAGGATGTGTAAGCCGCCTCAAAAGAGAATCCCGCTTCTTTCAGCATATCACCGGCTTTACAGGCTTCTGCGATCCCCTTATCACTCAGGTCTACATCGGTCCAACCGGTAAAGCGGTTTTCCTTGTTCCATAGGCTCTCGCCATGTCTCAACAATACGATCCTTTTCATGCCATATAGTTTTTATGCAACGGTTATCGAAGGATCCAGATAGACATCCTGAATGGTGTTCAGAAGCGAGACCCCGTCTTTCATCGTCTTCTGGAAGGCTTTTCTCCCACAGATAAGTCCCATACCTCCGGCACGTTTGTTCACCACTGCGGTTACGACGGCATCATGCAGGTCAGATGTCCCATGGGACTCGCCCCCCGAATTGATCAGGCCAACCCTTCCCATATACCCGTTGGCCACCTGGTAGCGGCAGAGGTCTATCGGATGGTCGGAGACCAGTTCCGTATACATACGCCCGTCGGTCTTACCGAATCCGATGGCTTTAAAACCTCCATTGTTGGACGGCAGCTTCTGCTTCACGATATCAGCCTTGATGGTGACCCCGATATGGTTGGCCTGCCCTGTCAGATCTGCTGCCGCATGATAGTCAATCCCGTCTTTCTTAAAACTGCTGTTTCTCAGATAACACCACAATACCGTGGCCATCCCCAACTCATGGGCATATTCAAACGCCTGTGAGACCTCCACAATCTGGCGGCGGCTTTGTTCCGAACCGAAATAGATAGTTGCCCCCACGGCAACGGCACCCATGTTCCATGCCTCCTTCACTGTACCGAACATGACCTGGTCATAACTGTTCGGATAAGTCAGCAGCTCGTTATGGTTCAACTTCACGATGAAAGGAATCTTATGGGCGTACTTACGTGCCACAGCTCCCAGAACTCCAAATGTGGATGCCACGGCGTTGCATCCTCCTTCAATGGCCAGCTTTATGATGTTTTCGGGATCGAAATAAAGCGGATTGGGGGCGAAAGACGCTCCTGCAGAATGTTCTATCCCCTGATCCACCGGCAGGATGGAGACATACCCGGTATTGGCCAGACGCCCGTGCCCGTACAGGGCTTGCAGGCTCTCCAAGGTGCGTATATTCCTGTCGGAATTCATCCATACCTTATCTATCATATCCGGTCCCGGAATATGGATAAGTTGTTTGTCTATCGTCTTACATGTATGGTTCAGGTAGTACTCAGCCTTTCCTCCCAATAAATCTACTATTTTCATTTTATTTATTTTTATTGATTATTCTGGTTTATGACTCCCGTTCACCCAGTTTTGCATCCATAAAAAGGATAGCACTGTCTCCGGCTTTCCTCAGCCGACTAACAATATTGAGTACATTCGCTTCTTCTTCTACCTGCTCACGAACAAATTGCCACAAGAAGTCCTGAGTGGCATTGTCTTTCTCTTCGGATGCTACCTGTACCAACTCATCAATCAGTTTGGAAACATGTTTTTCATGCTCCAAAGCATGCTCGAATACTTCAACAGGGTTACCCCAACCTTGTGGAACCACATCGACCTTGTCTACTTTCGGGGTTGCCTCACGCTTAATCATGTACCCGGCAATGGCATATGCATGCCCGGTCTCTTCTGCAGACTGTTTCTGCATCCAGCGAGCCATTCCGGAAAAGCCCTCTCTTTCCAGATAAAAAGACATTGATAAATACAGGTTGGCAGACCATAATTCTGCTGTGATTTGCTCATTCAGAGCATTTTGCAATTTTTTAGTCATGATGAATCAAACTTTTAATGTTAATAATAAATCCAAATTATCTCTCTTCTTTAAGAACAAGCATGGGCTTGTTTCAAGATTTCAATTAATACCGGACGTATCCCGCTGATAAAACATTCCACGGCGATCACCATTAGAATAAGTCCCATCAGTCTCATCATCACATTGTTTCCCGTCTCTCCCAAGATTTTTAAAAGCTGGGTGGACGCGCACAGAATAAAGAAGGAAAGAATGCAGACCAAAGCGATTACGCCAAGCAATACTATTTTGAAAGTATATTCCGAAGCATCTTCCATCAATGTTATTCCACTGGAAATCGCTCCCGGACCGCATAACATCGGAATGGCAAGAGGTGTGATGGTTATATCTTTGGAATATTCTTTTCGTTCAGTTTCATTCAGTTTCACATGGGTAAAATGTGCCTGCAACATATCATATCCGATTTTAAAGATGATGATACCTCCCACAATCCGGAATCCGTTTGTTGAGATGCCGAAAAAATGAAACAGAAACCTGCCCGATAATGTAAAAAGGACTAATATGATAAATGCAATGGTACATGCTTTCAAGGCGATATATCTGCGTTCTTTCGTATCCATTCCATCAGTCATTTGCAGGAATACCGGCATTACTCCAAGAGGGTCCATCAAGGTGAATAGCGAAGTGAAACACAATGTTAAATATACAAATATATCCATGATGACATATAGTTTATTATCGATTATTATATCGCAAAAAACATACCAGATAGCATTCTGCAATATTAAATTTTGCATAACATCAATCTTAAATCCATACCGTCAAAAATAAGGTAGTTTCCGTTCGTTTTCCTTGGCGAGGATACGTAACAATTCCATAAATGCCGTACTTACATATATACGGTCTGCATACAGCCCGCTGATGAAAGAATGGAAGGACATGCTTACATTCCAGCATAATATGAGAAATGTGTTTACCTGACGTGATATGTACTGCTCATGTTCAAGCAATTCATTCAAGGCATTCAATGGCGTTGTCCATTCATGTGTATCCCGTTTCATTTCATTGATTACAACACATCCTCCATCATGGCATATCCGATTCATCATCTGATAAACCTTGTTCATATTGTCCTGTGCTTGGGAGTTCAGCCAGGAGCTAAGTATTGGAAGCCGTTCATCTTCAAAATAAACCTGCAATGACAGGTATAAACCGGTTGACCATATTTCTGTATTGATCAACTCATTCATGGCGTTTTCTATTCGTTTATCCATTATCACTCTGAATATTGAAAATCCATTACTAATATCATGTGTTATTCTCAGTATATAAAAATTCCATTCGATTGTGGGTAACCCATAAAACGGAATTCTTAAACGAGGCTTAAATAATAGGATAACTTATCGGCGTAGACAAATTGTCATAAAAAATAGCACTATGATGTCTTTTTGTCTTGCCTCCCTTGCAGAATATCCAATAAGACATCCAGTTCTCTTTCTATTCCTTCAATCTTATCGGAAATACAGTCCAAAGTATTATGGTGCAGACTAGCTTTACACTCCTGCAACTCTCTTGACAGAGAAAGTATCTGTAACCAAAGTTCTTCCTCTATGTGATAGGGGGAGTTACTATTATCTAGTACCATAGAAGGAGAAGGCAGAAAAGTGTCTTGGCATGTAATTTGTATGATAATGAACGGTATGTCCCGAAAGAGACAGGATGGAAATGAAAGGATAGAATATTCCACAAAAGACAGTAACAAACAAAGGGGGAAAGTCGTTGGAGACAGTTGTCTCGCTTTTAAAACAAGTTGCTTTCATAATGTTTATTATAAGCCAACCCTGTTCCCTGGAGTTGTGTTTATATAAAGTTAAGCGTGGGAACTTTGGTATTACCGTTCAGAAGTATCCCCATACTCAACAACATATAATACACAAAGCCCCACGCCTATATATAACAAAAATCTATATAGATAGAACGTGGAGCGTCCAATGTATTATCCAATTGTTGTTTCGAAATTGGGGATTTCCTGAACTTGGATAATGCCTTAACGCTTTACTATAAATCTTCTATTTTCAAAAGACTAATACAAATGTAATAAAAGAAATGAATTCTTTCAAAGGAAATATCTCCTTTTTTAAGGGGTGGCTTAATTTTTCTTTATTTAAAGTCTTAGAATTACTGCCCACCAAAGCCCGTCACGAATGTTTTGAAATCCTCAAGCTGTACATTAAGCTCTATATAGTATAGCAGAATAGCAGAAAAACAGACCATGATACCGCAGGTATATAGGTCATAACCCACTCTTCCGTAAGTATCTTATCTATTTGACAATAATAAAAATGTAAAGGAGGATAATGACATGGACAATATTCGTATCCCAATACATATAGGTTAACATATAAGGGAGAATGGTCACGGAGTCCACAAACCATAGAATGAAAAAATATATTTCCATCGTGTACGGTTTATGTCTCTATCCGGATATTTGACCGGTGCCGCAAATGCGCAATGCATACTCCACAAAAAAACACCAGGGAGGAAAAATAAGTCATACTGAATAACGCCTGTCTGTAATGGGCCATGGATACAAATGAACTACAGATAATAGCTGCAATAGATATAACGATACAAGCACAAAATAATGTACGAACGTGTCCATCAGTTGCATTTGGATGAAACAGTACCACTTTATGCAATGTTTGGTTAGATTGAGTCTGAACATAGGACCTTAAAAATTAGACGGATATAAATTTACTAAAAATCTGTGGAAAAGAGGAATAGAAAGGCGGAAATGTTTTTAAAACGGCTATGAATAAAGCGTTTGTGAGGACAAATGAGGACAAAGGCATAAAACGAGGTAACGCAAAAAAAAGTAAATTTATGAAGTAGAAAGGTTGCTAAATCATTACCCCGTGAAAGGTGGTTTTTGATACTCCGTGCTGAATTTTTCTCCGTATGGCTTCGGTTGGTTTACAAGGCATAACTCATTGATACTTAATTTTAAACTTAAAAAACGAGTATGGCAAGAAGTACATTCAAAGTGCTGTTCTACGTGAACGGCAACAAGGAGAAAAACGATATTGTCCGCATCATAGGACGGGTAACGATTAACGGGATTGTGACGCAGTTCAGCTATAAGTAGAGTATCCCGAAAACGCTTTGGGACGTGAAAGGGAACAGGGCGAAAGGCAAGAGTGCGGAAGTACGTGATATCAACCTTGCCCTTGACAACATCAAGGCTCAAATCATCAAGCACTACCTGCGTATATTCGACCGTGAAGCGTTCGTGACGGCTGAAATGGTGAGCAATGCTTATCAGGGTATCGGCAGTGAGTATGAGACACTGCTCAAAGCGTCCGGACGTGAGAACGAAGTATTCAAGAAGCGTGTCGGAAAAGACAGGGTAATGGCAACCACCGTTCACGGGTGGTGGCAAGAAACCATGTGGCAGCGTTCATCAAGTCTTTTTACAGACGGACGGATATGTTCATGCTGGAGATTAAGCCCGACTTCATCAAAGGGTTTGCAGCCTACCTATCAACGAAAGCGGGACTTCACAACGGGACGATATGGGAAAAATGCATGTGGCTGAAAGGCGTTGTCATGTGTGTGCACTTTAACGGACTAATACCGAAAAAAACGTTTGCCCAATTCCACATCAGCCCTAATGTGACGGAACGTGAGTTCCTGACGGAAGATGAACTGAAAACGTTGATGACGCACGAGTTGGGGATGTCCAACTGTTCTATATTCGTGACATTTTTGTTTTCGCCAGCTTCACTGCCCTCTCTTTCGTGGACATCAAGGAACTAACCAATAGCAACATCGTAGAAGTGAATGGTGAGAAGTGGATATTGTCCAAACGGTACAAGACAAAAGTGCCGTTCCAAGTGAAACTGTTGGATACTCCTTTGCAGATTATCGAGCGTTACCGACCCTGTCAGGAAGACAATCTCATATTCCCTAATCTCAACTACTGGTCTATCTGCAAATCTCTGAAAAAGGGGATGAAAGAGTGCGGATAACAAAGGATATTTCATTTCAGTATTAAAACTATTAAACGGGCGTAATTTAATTCGACAGAAAATCCGGCTTCTGACAGCCATTTTTTCACTTCATTCCGAGAGTTTGCAGTTTGACTGCCATAAACAGCAATATTTCAGCATGGGGACATAGTTTGCGGATATTATCCACACTTTGTGCTGTTCCGCTTCCTCCATGTGTACAGAATGGGAGTATCTTTTTCCCGGACAAATCATAACCGGACAGGAAACTTTTTACAGGAGAAGACAGAAGACCACCCCAAATAGGACTACCGATAATCAATGTATCATAATCATCCATATTCTCTACTTTTGTACGCAGAGCTGGAAGAATATGATTGTCTCTTTCATTTTTGAAACGGTCAACCACTTCATTATATTCATCAGAATAGGGTTCTTCCGGTTCAATCTCCACCATGTCGCATCCAATAAGTTCATGGATAATGTTGGCTACAGTTTGCGTATGTCCGCTCCATGAGAAATAGACTATCAATGTTTTCCCCGGCTCTGAGTGAGGCAACGAATCTATCTTATCTTCAACAGCCGGAGTGTTGCTGCACGAAAGGAAGGTTAAGAGCAGCATTGCCAATAAGCACTTCAGTTTCATAACTATTTTTATTTAGGTTTTGGGGTTATCCTCTGTTAATTTCTATCTGTCCAGCTGTTTCTCATACAGCCACTTCGACAGCAGGTCAGCTACTTCCACATTGTTCAAATCCGACATCGGGAAGTGCGTATTCCCATGCAGACCGACATCGGGCAGATGAATGACCGTCACGTCACCGCCCAGCTTATTGAGCATTTCGGCCCACTTGCGCATGAGATGCAGACGGCGTGTCCATTCGTAAAGTTCCGGATGTTCGTCTGTTTCGGGCAGGTTATCCCCATAGTAAATGATGATGGGAATTTCCATGTATCTCTTGAAAACTGCCATAGGGACTTCTATTCCTTCTGTTTTTTTAGACCGTGTCAAGACTTTGCCTTCTTCGGGAACTTGACCGGTTGGGAAGGGTACACTTCCACCGGGTTCGTATGCTACAATGGCTTTGATGTTCTTCGTTTTGAGCAAAGTAAACCAACCCACCGGACCGCCTTGTGAATGAGTGACAAATATGGCCGGACCGATTTTGTCAAAAAGAGCAGCATAGGCATCGGAATAGACATCGAAGTCCAAAGGTCCGATGGTCGGCGTCATCTGCCGGAAGTACTGGTTTAAGGCTTCCCGGTCGCGACTGAACTGTACACCCTCGAAATAATCAGGATAGATTCCCACACGGAAACGGTTGAACCATTCTTCTTCATCGAATACCGGTTCCAGTGTGACAGCTTCCGTACTCCGTCCGGCATTTCCCCGGCGAGGCTGGTCGACAAGATAGGTGGAGAAACCTTTGCGAAGAAATATATTCTGAAACCCTTCGCGTCCGTCAGGAGTGGTCTCCCATGTTTTGGAAAACTGGCCGACACCATGTGCAAAAACAAGCGGATATTTCCGTGCATCAACCGGTTTCTGATAAAATACATAAGCATGGTCGCCGTGGTATTTGTGTCCCAATGAATCGGTCAGTACGGTGCCACCTACGGCAAAACTGCCTTGTTCCTCTATTTGCAGAATATTCCCTTTGTAACAATTACAGCCCGACAGTAAAGCGATGAACGTCATGTAAAATATCTGTTTCTTCATACACGGATTATTTTGGGATTTTAGACTCCTGCAAGGCATCGTAGCGGCTACCCACCACAGGAATGGCAGCTACGGCTGTTTCCAGTTCT
>ENA-OPAW01001334-OPAW01001334.1-human-gut-metagenome-genome-assembly--contig:-NODE-1334-length-12372-cov-2.599497_pt1 | contig 12372 bp, 9 predicted proteins | sample MGYA00241060_ERZ501436 | MGnify/ENA primary metagenome ERZ501436 (study PRJEB25962, sample SAMEA2042619) | human gut metagenome | biome: human gut; feature: human-associated habitat; material: faeces... | reverse complement strand
ATCGGGTCTAGACGGTTTTCTGCGGCGGCACGTGTCATATCCGTTCCGAAGTTATCCAGAACAGGTGTATCATTAGGGGATTTCGGTTGAGCGGCTCCCGCTCCAGCACCGGAAGAGGGGCGAGATGCCTCACGACGAGAGGAGAAACCTTCGTCCTCGTCATCTTCGTCATCATCCGTATATCCGTCGCTGATCTCGTCGAATTCCTCCATATTGTTCAAACCGGTTCCGCTTACTAATATATTATATGCGGAACGATAAGTAATACCCGCGTCGTTCAACACCTTGGCGGCTACGTTAAACTCCTCTTTCAATATCGCCAATAGAAGATGTTCCGTATCGGTCTCATCTTCCTTGAATAAACGAGATTCCAGCATACTCATACGCAAGACACGTTCTGTAGTCTTACTTATAGCGATCTCATGCTGGACAGAATCCTCAGAATCGAATGTATTCTTTATTTCTTGCTCAATCTTGCGTTTAATATCCATCGGATCGGTATGTAGCTCTCGCAAGACACGCATTGCCTCGCCTTCGCCTTCCCGGATGATGCCTAGCATCAAATGTTCCGGCCCGATATAGCTATTCTGGAGCCTAGCCGCTTCTTCACGGCTATACTCAATCACGTCAATCAATCTTTTCGAATAATTTTTCATACTATATTATATATGTACTGATTACGCAAAGTTACATAATCTATTCCAACTATCATCAAATTTCGTGCCATTATTCCTTAATAAGCCTTGAAAAGCCCGAAGGCTCAAAATTTCAAGACAAATTCTTTCGTAGTATACGGAAAAACCTTACCTTAGTGCAATTTTTCAGAGGTGAGATATTGAGTGTAATTAATATAAAACTAAATGGTTGATCAAGACAGAATTATTAAGATTAACATCGAAGAGGAAATGAAATCGGCATACATTGATTATTCAATGTCTGTCATTGTTTCGCGTGCCCTTCCGGATGTTAGGGATGGTTTTAAACCGGTTCATCGTCGTATTTTGTTTGGAATGAATGAATTGGGTAACACCTCCGACAAACCTTATAAAAAATCTGCGAGAATTGTTGGTGAAGTTTTAGGTAAATATCATCCACACGGCGACTCGTCCGTTTATTTCGCAATGGTTCGTATGGCGCAGACATGGTCTATGCGTTATCCGTTAGTAGACGGACAAGGTAACTTCGGTTCAGTGGACGGTGATAGTCCTGCCGCTATGCGTTATACAGAGGCACGACTGAGTAAACTCGCCGAAGAAATGCTCCGGGATATCGATAAGGACACGGTAGATTTCCAGCTTAACTTCGATGATACGTTGAAGGAGCCAACCGTATTGCCGACTCGTGTTCCTAACTTACTTGTAAATGGTGGATCGGGTATCGCCGTTGGTATGGCTACGAATATGCCGACTCATAACTTGAGCGAGGTATTAGATGGTTGTATCGCTTATATCGATGCCAAGGGAGATATCGAGGTAGAGGGCTTAATGCAATATATCAAGGCTCCGGACTTCCCTACAGGCGCTACAATTTATGGCTACGCAGGCGTGAAAGACGCTTTCGAGACGGGTAGGGGACGTATCATCCTTCGCGGTAAAGCCGAGATTGAGGTGGAGAATAATCATGAGAAGATTATTATTACCGAGATTCCTTATTTGGTAAATAAGGCTGAGTTGATCAAGTATATCGCTGACCTGGTAAACGAGAAGCGTATCGATGGCATTTCCAATGTCAATGACGAGTCCGACCGTAGCGGTATGCGTATCGTAGTTGACGTGAAACGTGACGCAAACTCGAGTGTCGTGCTGAATAAATTGTATAAGCTTACGGCTCTGCAATCCTCATTCAGCGTCAATAATATCGCTTTGGTGAACGGCCGTCCGAGGTTGCTTAACTTAAAAGACTTAATCAAGGCGTTTGTTGAGCACCGTCATGAGGTCGTTATCCGGCGTACAAAATATGAATTGAGGAAAGCGGAAGAGAGAGCTCATATATTGGAAGGCTTGATCATCGCTTCCGATAATATAGACGAGGTAATTGCGATTATCAAGTCTTCCAAGAGCCCGCAAGAGGCTATCGAGCGTTTGATCGAACGTTTCTCTTTATCTGAGCTTCAAGCACGTGCGATTGTCGAGATGAGACTTCGTCAGTTGACAGGTCTGGAACAAGACAAATTGCGTGCGGAATATGAGGAGATCGAGAAGTTGATCGCTTATTTGAATGAGATTCTGGAGAATGAGGACCTTTGTATGAAGGTTATCAAAGATGAATTATTGGAAATCAAGGATAAATTTGGCGACGAACGTAAGACGGATATCGTTTACGCCTCTGAGGAATTAAATCCGGAGGATTTCTACGCGGATGATGAGATGATCATTACCGTATCTCATATGGGATATATCAAACGTACCCCGTTAAGTGAGTTCCGTGCGCAAGGCCGTGGTGGTGTAGGAGCGAAGGGTTCCGAGACTAGAGACGAGGATTTCGTTGAGTATATCTATCCGGCATCCATGCACGCAACCTTATTATTCTTCACGGCAAAAGGTAAATGTTATTGGTTGAAGGTATTCGAGATTCCGGAAGGAGCTAAGAACGCTAAAGGACGTGCGATCCAGAATCTTCTGAATATCGAGCCGGATGATAAGGTACAAGCTTTTATACGTGTTAAGAAATTAACCACCGATACGGAATTCATTAATTCTCATTACCTATTATTCTGTACGAAGAAAGGTGTGATCAAAAAGACCTTGTTGGAGGCCTATTCCCGTCCTCGTCAAAACGGTGTGAACGCTATTACATTGCGTGAAGACGATGGCTTGATCCAAGTATGTATGACGAATGGCAACAACGAGGTGATCATAGCGAACCGTAACGGCCGGGCGATCCGTTTCCATGAAAGCGCGGTACGTGTAATGGGCCGTACGGCTTCCGGAGTGAAAGGTATGACTTTGGACGAGGATAATACCGATGAAGTCGTTGGTATGATCTGTATCAAGGACAAGGAAAAAGAGACCGTACTCGTCGTATCTGAGCAGGGATATGGAAAACGTTCCTCTATCGAGGATTATCGTATAACGAATCGTGGCGGTAAAGGCGTAAAAACCATTAATATCACGGAGAAGACCGGCAAATTAGTTGCCATCAAGAATGTTACGGACGAGAACGATTTAATGATTATCAATAAGTCGGGTATCGCTATCCGTATGAAAGTGGCCGATTTGAACGTAATAGGACGTGCTACTCAAGGTGTTCGTTTGATTAATCTAGAAAAGCGCAACGACGAAATCGCTTCTGTATGTAAAGTATTGTCTGAGAGTGAAGAGGAAATAGCCGAGCAAAAAGCGGAACAAGAAGCCAGACAAGAGAATGAGGGAAGAGAGTTGAGTGAAAATCAAGCTAGTCTAGGTACCGATGTTGATCTACCGGAATCAGAGGAGGATAACGAACAAAATGATAACGAAGAAATAACTGAATAATTTTAAACAAATAGAAATATTAATCTCAAAATTACTATCGCAATGAAACGAGTATTATTAACAGTGGCACTATGTGTCGCAGCATCGGTCTCTTTTGCACAGAAAAAAGCTGTAAATGAGGCTCAAAGTATAGCTAAGGGTTCAACTCCTGATTTCTCGGAAGCCAGAACTCTTATTAAAGGAGCTTTGGAAAATCCAGAAACAAAGGATGACGCTAAAACTTGGTATGTTGCCGGTTTTATCGAGGATCAACAGTTCAGCAACGAAAGAACTAAACAAGTCTTGGGCCAACAACCGGACGAGCCTGTTATGTACGAGGCATTGGGTAGTATTTTGCCATACTTTGAGAAAGCATATGAGTTAGATCAACTTCCTAATGAAAAAGGAAAAGTTAAACCTAAGTTCACGAAAGATATCAAAGGTATCCTAGGAGCAAACCACGTATATTACATCAATGGTGGTGCTTACTATTTCGATCAGAAAGATTATAACAAAGCTTACGATTTCTTCGAGCAATACCTGAAAATATCTGATATGCCGATGTTTAAAGGTGAGGCTGTCGCTGAAAGAGATTCAAACTTCATGACAGTTCAGTTCTATGCCGCTGTAGCAGCGACCCAACTTGGCGATTCTCAAAAAGCTATCGCAGCGTTAGAGCGTGCTAAAAATACGGATTATAGAGCAAGCGAGGTATATCAATACTTATGCTATGAGTATGAGCAAGCTAAAGATACCGTGAATTTAGAGAAGACTTTGGAAGAAGGTTTGAATAAATTCCCTGAGGAACAGTATTTCTTAATGAGCCTTATAAACAATTACATCTATTCTAATAGAAATGAGAAAGCTATTGAATATTTGAACACAGCTATCGCTAAGGATTCCAACAATCCACAGCTTTACGATGTAATGGGCCGTGTTTATGAGACTGGTTTGAAAGATTACGCTAAAGCTGAAGAGTATTTCAAGAAAGCATTGGCGATCAATCCGGACTATATCGAATCTCTCTCTAACTTAGGTCGTGTATATTACAACCAAGGTGTAAACAAGCAAGGTGAGGCTAATATGATCAACGACGCAAAACAATATCAAGAGGAATTAGGCAAAGCTAAGGAATTCTTTAAGCTAGCTCTTCCTTACTTTGAGAAAGCTCACCAAATGAAACCAGAAGAAAGAGAATATATGACCGCTTTAAGAGGTATTTACTACAACTTGAATATGGGTGATAAATTCGATGCTATTGAAGCAGAGATGAATAAGTAATTTCTTCTTTCAGAATAAATGGAACCGTCTAGTAATATAAGGTTACTAGGCGGTTTTTTATTTGTGTATCATGTATCGCGGAGTAGTCATTTTTTGATCGTTCATAATACTATTAAACATAATGGGAATTATAAAATTAATAGCAAGATAAGGATAAATTAGTGCATTCAAGCAAAGCTTGTAGCTGCTTTGAGTAAAGACACAGATCTTTTCACGGCTGTGAAACGTTTGTTTCATGGATGTGAAAAGATCGTATCACAGCTGTGAAAAGATCAGATCACCTATATGAAAAGATTAATTCAGCTTGACGCAACTATTTGATTCGCTATTAACTCCTTCAAATAAAGCATGACTTTCGGATGACTTAATGGCATGTCCTCTAGGATTTCTTTAAGCTCTCGCGTACTGATATCAAATGAAACCAGATCTGAATGATATGAGAAATGAATGTTTATGTCCGGATTACTGCCTATAAGCATAGCCATTGTACCCGCCAAATCTCCCCAAGGCGGACAATCAATATGAGATGAGACAAAACAAGCAACAACTACCGTACCTTTTCCCTGTATGGAAGATATTTCCACATTCCCGCCTGTTTGCTCCGCGTTTTGTATCAAGAAAGGTAAGCCTAGACCCACTTTTCGTGTCGTGCGAGTCGTATAAAACGGATTACGGATCAGAGAGACTGTTTCCGGATCCATACCACAGCCATTATCCGCGATACGAATACATATGGATGTGTCCTTTATCTGTATATCTATCTCTATATCAGAAGCTTTTGCTCTAATACTATTAGCGGTTATATCCGTGATATGAAACGAGAGATTATCCATGAGAGGCGAAAATTAAGTGATTGTCTTTTTGATCAAAAGCCTTTCGTAAGCCATCGAAGGTTAATTCCTCCGTTTGCCAAATGGAGGGCTGAGTACCTATTTGTTCGGGGTAATGAGCATCCGAGGCTGAGTATTGAGTCTGCTCTTTCAAATACCCGTGAATAGACAATAACTTACTGTATCTTTGCTGATTATTATATTCAATAGCATCTAAAGATAAGCAGGGGTCTATAAAACCTAATTGACTGATCAAGCTGAATGACGGACGTTCTACATGGGCGGCTACAAATAGAGCATCCACCTTACGTGCTTGAGCGGCTATTTGGTTTACGCTTTGATCCAAGGCGGAGAGCAAAAGATAGGGTACTTCTCCTAGAATCTCATTCTCCGCATTCACCCAAACTTGATCGCCAAAACGTTCCGGATCATTTGGAATTGGAGGGAGATGCTCTTCTAAATATCGTTGGAATCGCTTACGGGATTCATCGGTCGGGAAATAAACCAGACAATGCGCTTCCTCACGGGTCGTAACTTCTACGCCCGCAAAGACCCTTAGTCCGAATCTCTCGCCAAGGGATTGAATCTCCGGGCATTGTAAGGTCGTATTATGATCCGTAATGGCAATAGCATCCAAACCTTTCGCTAAGGAACGACGCACGATCTCCGATGGACTCATTTCCAGACTGCCGCATGGCGACAGGCAAGTATGGATATGTAAATCAGCTAAATACTGTTTCATCCATTCTCATTCTGTAATAAGCGGTAAATCATACCGGAAGCCTCGAACGCGGAGCGTGTAGTTCCTAAAAGAGGGACAGCCTCTTCCCTACCTTTTTGTAAGGTCTCATCATCCGGAGAGGTTCCGTTCACGATCAATACCGCGGAGACGTCTTTTAAAGTAGCCACGGCCAGTATATTCTGATGCGTTTGCATGGTAATCCATAGCATACCCTCCTCGATATGCCCCATGACATCACTTAGTAAATCACTCGTATAGCCTCCGGTTATCTCTGTATCAAGGCCCTCTTCTCCACAAAATACAGTAAGATTCAACATCTTCACTAAATCACAAACCTTCATATTTAGCTCCTTTCTTATAACAATCCTTATTTAAACGATCTTTCCCCCATGTCTTCTCAACGATACGGAAGGCATGCTCTTGGTCTAGTTTACCGTGCTTCTCCATATTACGTTGCATAAATACGCAATCACTAAATTGAGCCTCGTGGCGTACGATATCCTCGGCCAAGCTTTGACAGTTCGGGCTGCCGCAAGCGCCACAATCGATTCCCGGTAGGTAGCACATCAATTTCCGCACTTGCTCCATTTTCTTCAGCATCTCATCGATCGTTCCATCGTACAACCGTTTGGGATTCGGTTGCACCGGACGGATCGTAATATGCTGCCTCAAATAGGATAAAGCCTCGAAATTATCGGCGGCGTATATCATCGGTACTTTATCCCGGTTCATGGATCGCTTCATGATACGCTCGGCCGTGAGGAAACGGTTCGCTACGGCTAATACACCTCCGGCACAGCTACGGTCGCAAGCCCTCAGTTCCAGAAAGTCTACGTTACGTACCTCGCTGGTCGTTTCCATTCGTTCCAAGAAATCGATCACATTATGGATCTCATCGATCGCGAGGCAACGACCGGAGAAATGTTTGGCCTCCCCTCCTGTCTGGCTCCATCGCATCTCTTTTTTCGTTAATGGCGGAGGAAGCTCACATTCCGGCTCGTATCCTCTCGGGCGATTCTTAAGAATATGGTATACCTTATTATATAGGGTATCCATATTTATCACGCCTTTGATCGTAGATGAATAACCTTCCGCTCCCTTCAAGGCGGCGATTTTCGCTGCGCAAGGCGTAACATAAAAGATACCGATCTCTTCCGAGGGAATACCTTGCCCTTCCAATATCTTATGATAATAAGTGGCCGAGGCGTTTACCGGCGCTTTCACCAATAAGATATTATCCACCAGCGCAGGGAAACGGACTTGTATCAACCGGACGATAGCGGGACAAAAAGAACTGATCACCGGTTTTTCCTCGGCGTTTTCCATCTGCCGTACCATTTCCTTATGGATCATATCGGCGGTAAACTCTACTTGGAAAACATGGGTAAAGCCCAGTTCCATAACGGCGCTGATAATTTCCTTCTCGGTCGTGTACTTTGAGAACTGCCCGATAAATACCGTGGGCATCAACGCTACCCTGCATTTATAATCAAATATACGCTGGAAGTCATCCTGCTCCACATAGATAGCCTCTGTCGGGCACGATTTCAAGCACTCGCCGCAATCCACGCACCAATCCTTATGGATCAAAGCCTTACCATCCCGGATACGGATCGCTCCCGTAGGGCACTCTTTCATGCAATGCGTACAGCCTATACAGCGGTCATTGTCAATCTTCAAGGCATGATAAAAATTAGCTTCCTCCATGGTCTACGCTCCTTCTTTATTAAACCATGTGACCATACGTACCGTGGTACCTACGTCTACTTGGCTCTCGATCGTTAATTCATCTACGTTCTTCTTCATATTTGGAAGTCCCATTCCGGCACCAAATCCCATCTCACGCACGGCCTCGGATGCCGTCGAATACCCTTCACGCATAGCTAGCGATATATCCGGGATTCCGGGCCCTTCATCCTTCAGTTCCAAAGATATTTTATCAGCGTCCAATTCAGCGACAACCGTTCCTCTCCAAGCGTGAGCCACGATATTCACCTCCGCCTCATAAAGCGCCACGACCACCCGCTTAATGATCCGGGGATCGATAGCCAATTGCTTCAAGACCTTCTTTATCTGGCTAGACGCATAACCCGCCTTCGAGAAATTACCGCCCTCCAACTCAAACTTAAATAGCATATCTCACAACCTCCTTTCTTAATATATAGGAAGGAGCCCCGCGCTATAAAGCTCTCCGACCGTATGATACATAGAATGATCCGTCTCCAGAAGAACCATATTGTTCTCACGAGCCAGCTCCAGCATATCCGGGGTTACTTTCTTCCCCCGCACGAAAAGTATATAAGAAACTTCCGCCATCTCCGCGGTACGGATCGTTTGCAAATTACAAAGTCCTGTCACCAACAGCACATCACCACAATCCAGCGTAAGCACGTCACTCATCAGATCGCTGGCAAAAGCGCACTGCACATCGTTCTCCCGTTTCTCTGAGCCACAGACGATGGAGGCATCGGTAAGTTCTTGAATTCTTTGAATCTTCATAAGGTACCAGAGGTTACATTTTACATGGGCTAATGTAAGAAATAATTTCGAATGTCGGCCTAGTATATTACATTAATTACTATCTTTGGTACACTAACAAAAAATAATCCTTATGTTCAGTAAAGAAACTTATATGGCCCGCCGGGCTAAGCTGAAACAAACCATAGGTTCCGGTTTGTTGCTATTCCTTGGAAACGACGAGAGTGGGATGAACTACGCCGATAATACGTATCACTTCCGTCAAGACTCTACCTTCTTGTATTTCTTCGGATTGCCATACGCCGGGTTATCCGCTATCATCGATATCGATAACGATAAGGAGATCATCTTTGGCGATGAGTTGACTATAGATGCGATTGTATGGATGGGTACGCAGCCCACCCTAAAAGAGAAGAGCGAGGCCGCAGGTATCAAGGAAGTCCGTCCTTTCAAGGAGATCGAGACTTACTTGAAGAATGCCCAGCAAAAAGGCCAGCCAATCCATTATCTGCCGACGTATCGTGCGGAACACCAGATCAAGTTATTCCAATGGTTGGGTATCGTACCCGGCGCGGAGAAACCTTCCGTACCTTTCATCATGGGTGTCGTAAACCAACGAAATTACAAGAGCGAGGAAGAAATTGCCCGCTATATGAAGGAAACGTATTTTACCTCCGATGAGAAGATAAAGCTCAGTATTGAAATTGCAGAGCGGGAGTTGGAACTTTTACACAAATTAGACTACGAAGAAGGCTACAGCCTTTATATTGGAATTCCATTCTGCCCGACGACCTGCCTTTACTGTTCCTTTACTTCTTATTCCATGTCAGCCTGGAAAAACCGCATGGATGACTACTTAAGTGCACTGGAAAAGGAACTGGATTATACAGCAGTCAAATTTGCACATAAGAAATTAAACAGCATTTATATTGGTGGTGGAACACCGACCACATTAAATCCACAACAGTTAGACAGATTGATTCGAAAAATTAAATGTAGTTTTGATTTATCTGATTTAGTGGAATTTACAGTGGAAGCCGGAAGACCGGACAGCATTACAAAAGAGAAGCTTATGGTGCTTCGCAATCATGATATCAGCAGAATTTCCATTAATCCACAGACCATGAAACAGGAAACTCTGGATTTGATTGGACGACATCATACCGTACAGCAGACCATTGACAGCTTTTATCTGGCAAGAGAATTAGGCTTTGATAATATCAATATGGATTTAATTGTAGGACTTCCGGGAGAAAGTCTTTCGGATGTAGCAGATACCATGGAAGTAATCCGGAAGTTAGCACCGGATAATTTGACGGTTCACTCACTTGCCATCAAGCGTGCAGCAAGGCTGAATATACAAAGAGAGCGTTATCAGGATTTTGAAATTGTCAATACCGCAGACCATATCGCACTGACTTCGAAAGTGGCAGAAGAAATGGGCCTTTTCCCATATTATTTATACCGCCAGAAGAATATGGCAGGCAATTTTGAAAACGTAGGCTATGCAGCACCGGGAAAAGCCGGTGTATACAATGTTCTTATTATGGAAGAGAAACAGAGTATTGTAGCCTGTGGTGCTGGTGCATCCACGAAGCGTGTCTGGGTACAGCCAAATCCCGATGGCACACACCGGATTGAACGTGCCGAGAATGTCAAGGATGTGGCACAGTATATCACAAGGATTGATGAGATGATTGAACGGAAGAGCCGGCTCTTTACGAAGGAATAAAAGCGGTTGACATATCAGAACACGAAAAATATAATAGTTCTGTATGAATACAAATATATAATAAGAAAAATAGATAAAATGCTTATCTCGGAAAATGGAGGAAATTTCATGGCATTGAGTAAGAAGCCGGTTACAGGCATGAAGGATATTTTACCGGAGGAGATGCAGATCCGGGATTATGTGCAGCAAGTCATCAAAGAGACTTACCGCAGTTTCGGATTTACGCCGATCGAGACACCTTGTATGGAAAATATTGCAAACTTGAGCAATAAACAGGGTGGAGAAAATGAAAAACTCATTTTCAAAATTTTGAAACGTGGTCAGAAACTGAATTTGGAGACGGCAGAAACCGAAAGCGATTTGGTTGATGGTGGTCTGCGCTATGACCTTACAGTGCCGTTATCTAGATATTATGCGAATAATGCAAATGAACTGCCGGTTCCGTTTAAGGCACTTCAGATGGGAAATGTATGGCGTGCTGACAGACCGCAGCGTGGACGTTACCGCCAGTTTATGCAGTGTGATATTGATATTTTGGGCGAGCCGTCAAATTTAGCGGAAATTGAATTGATTCTCGCAACGACGACGCTGCTTGGTAAACTGGATTTTGAAAACTTTACCATCCGCATTAACAATCGTAAAATCTTAAAAGGAATGGCTGCTTTCTGCGGATTCCCGGAAGAAGAATACGACGAGGTGTTTATCATTCTTGATAAGATGGACAAGATTGGTATGGACGGCGTTGTGGCAGAACTTTTAGAGGCCGGTTATGCCGGTGAATCCGTAGAAAAATGTAAGACTTTATTTGAGACAGTAACAAGTGATATTGAGGGCGTACGCTATATGAAAGATACGCTTGGCGAGTTTTTGGAAGAGGGATCTGCCGAAGATTTGGAGACTATTATTTCTACAGTAGAAAAAGTTAAAACAGCAAATTTTAAAATTGTTTTTGACCCGACACTTGTCCGTGGTATGTCTTACTACACAGGTCCGATCTTTGAGATCGCAATGGATGAGTTTGGCGGTTCTGTCGGTGGCGGCGGACGTTACGATGAAATGATTGGAAAGTTCACCGGAAATAACACATGTGCATGTGGATTTTCCATTGGATTTGAGCGTATTGTTATGCTGCTTTTAGAGCGTGATTACAAAGTGCCGTCGGCAGCTCAGAAAAAAGCCTATTTGATTGATAAAAAAGCATCTGCGGATGTGATCGCAGAAGTAATCGAAAAGGCAAAAGCCGAAAGAGAAAAAGGAATTATTGTTGCTATTAATATTATGAAAAAGAACAAAAAATTCCAGAAGGAACAGCTCATGGCAGATGGCTATGAAGAGATTGAAATGATTTACGCAGATTAATTAGCAAAACAAACCGATACAATCGGGTTATCTATGGAGGTTATTATGGCAGAGTCAATGACAGGATTAAAGCGCACATGCCGATGCGCGGAATTAACAACAGAAAATATTTCTCAAACCGTTACCGTGATGGGATGGGTTCAGAAAAGTCGTAACAAAGGCGGAATTGTCTTTGTGGATTTAAGAGACCGTTCCGGTATTATCCAGCTTATTTTCGAAGAAAGCAATGTTGGAAAAGAAGGGTTTGAAAAAGCAGCAAAATTAAGAAGCGAGTTTGTTGTGGCTGTTACAGGAACTGTTACAAAGCGTTCCGGTGCGATCAATGAGAATTTGAAAACCGGTGAGATTGAAGTGGTTGCCACCGATATCCGGATTCTTTCGGAATCGGAAACACCACCATTCCCAATTGAGGAAAATTCAAAAACAAAAGACGAACTTCGTTTGAAATATCGTTATCTTGATTTGCGTCGCCCGGATTTGCAGCGTAATCTAATTTTG
>ENA-OPAW01001318-OPAW01001318.1-human-gut-metagenome-genome-assembly--contig:-NODE-1318-length-12423-cov-3.170925_pt1 | contig 12423 bp, 8 predicted proteins | sample MGYA00241060_ERZ501436 | MGnify/ENA primary metagenome ERZ501436 (study PRJEB25962, sample SAMEA2042619) | human gut metagenome | biome: human gut; feature: human-associated habitat; material: faeces... | reverse complement strand
GATGAAAGATTTTACAAACATAATGGTGTTGATATAAAAAGAACAGCAGGAGCAATAGTTCATACTTTAGTAGGAAATAGTTCATATGGTGGAAGTACAATAACACAACAATTAGTTAAAAACTTAACATCAGATAAAGATGATACTGGTGTTGCAGGAATGATAAGAAAAGTAAAAGAAATGTCAAAAGCATATCAAGTAGAAAGATTAATATCTAAAGATCAGATACTAGAACTTTATTTAAATATTATCTTTTTAGGAGATAAAGCATATGGGGTAGAAGTTGCCTCAAAATACTATTTTAATAAATCTTGTAAAGATTTAAGCTTAGCAGAGTGTGCGTTTTTAGCAGGGATAAATCATTCACCTAATGCATATAAACCATTCGAAACAGATAATGCAGAAATGCAAGAGAAGATAAAAAACAGAACTAAAACTGTTTTAATGAAAATGAAAGAACTAGGAGCAATAACTAGTGATGAAGAATATAATGCAGCAGTTGAAGAAGTTAACAATAGTCTAGCTTTTAATAAAGGAGAGACGACAACAAATGCAGCAAATTATTCTTATCATACAGCAGCCGCGATAAATCAAGTTAAAAATGATTTAATGGAAAAGAACAACTGGAATGCAGAATTTGCAGATTTGCAACTTAGAAGCAAAGGATATGTAATTTATTCAACTGAAGATGCGGCTATTCAATCAACAATGGAGGAAGAATTTAAGAAAACAGATAAATACCAAAGAACTAGAAAAGGTGACAATGGTGAAACGATAAAATCTCAAGCTGCAATGGTTGTAATAGATCATAAAACGGGGCAAGTCGTTGGAACTGTTGGAGGCCTTGGAACAGAGGTTAATGCTTCAGGATTTAATAGGGCAACACAAGCTTATAGACAACCAGGTTCTACAATAAAACCAATAGCAGTAATAGCTCCAGGGCTAGAAAATAAAGTCATAACAGCAGGAACAGTATATGCAGATGTTAAGACAAATTTTGGAACAGAATCAAATCCTTACGAACCTAAAAATGATAGTGGAAAATTTGAAGGTTCTATGACAATGAGAGAAGCAATTGCAAGATCACAAAACATACCTAATGTAAAGGCTATGGTAGAAATAGGTCCATTAAATTCAATTAATTTCTTAAGAGAAATAGGTGTGAGTAAATTAGTTACAGCAAGTGAGAATAAAAAACATAATGATGAAGCTGTTCAATTAGCTTTAGGTGGAATAACAAATGGTATAAGTCCATTAGAAATGGCAGCAGCTTATGCAATGATTGCAAATGATGGCGAATATATAGAACCAACATTCTATACAAAAGTTGAAGATAGAAATGGAAATGTTGTTCTAGAGCCAGAACAAGAAAGAAAACAAGTGATGACAGAGCAAAATGCATATGTTTTACAATCTATTTTAACAGCACCAGTTACAGAGAGCTATGGTACAGCGACATATTGTGCAATTTCTGGAATGGATGTTGCTGCAAAGACTGGTACAACTAACGAATCAAAGGATAGATGGCTTTGTGGATTTACTCCATACTATACTGCTGCAACATGGTATGGTTATGATGAAAATAAGGAAATCAATTTTAGTGGAAGAAATCCAGCAGGTCAAATTTGGGATGCTATAATGACAAGTATAAATAAAGATTTAGAAAGCGCTAGATTTGAAGAACCAAGCGGAATTGTAACCAAGAAAATTTGTAGAGATACAGGACTACTTGCAAGTTCTAAATGTTCAGACACGTACAATGAGATTTTTGTGAGTGGTACAGAACCAACTGAAACCTGTGATGGAGGTAGAACTACTGTTACATTGTGTTCAGAGTCAGGAAACATTGCTACGGAATATTGTCCAAGTACATATACAAGGACATATACGACAATTCCTGAAAGGGAGAAAAATGCTAAATGGAAATCTGATTACAGTGGTTACTATGGAAATGCTCCAACGCAAAGTTGTACAATTCATACAAAACCAGTAGAAGAACCAAAACCATCAACGAATACGGTTGATAATACTGTTACTACACCGCCATCAACAGGAAGTGGAAATGAAACTTCAGGAGGAGAAACTAATCCACCAGACTCGGGCGGAGGTTCATCAGGAGGAACTGATAATTCTATATCAGGTGGAGGAACAGAACCACCAGCTACAACAACAGAATAGTGTATGATAAAACAGAAGAAAACATCCTAAAAGAGATACTTTTAAGATGTTTTCTTAATAATATAAATAATGAAGGAGGCTACTATGGATATATATTTTTATAATACATTAACACACTCAAAGGATAAATTTAAACCGCTAGATGAAAAAGAGGTAAAAATATATTCTTGTGGTCCAACAGTGTATAAAGATGCAACAATTGGTAATATGAGAACAAATATCTTTCAAGATAATTTAAGAAGAACACTAGAATATAATGGCTATAAAGTAAAACAAGCTATGAATATAACAGATGTTGGACATTTAGTTTCTGATGGTGATGAAGGGGAAGACAAGATGATAAAGTCTGCAAAACAAGAAGGAAAAACACCATTAGAAATAGCAAATTATTATACAAAATTATTTTTTAGAGATTTAGATAGATTAAATATTGAGATTCCAGAAATAATTTGCAAGGCAACAGATAATATTCAAGATATGCTAAATGTAGTAGAAGAACTAGTAAAAAAAGGATATGCATATGAAACTTCAACAGCTATATATTTTGATATTTCTAAATTAGATAAATATCCAGTATTATCAAATTTAGATGTAGAAAATCAAAAAGCGGGGGCAAGAGTAGAAGTAGATACAGAAAAAAGAAATCCACATGATTTTGCAGTTTGGATTAAAGCACCAGAAAATCACCTTATGAAATGGGATAGTCCTTGGGGACCAAGCTATCCTGGCTGGCATATAGAATGTTCTGTTATGAGCCAAAAATATTTAGGAGAAGTTTTTGATATTCATACAGGCGGTATTGATTTGATTCCAACACATCACGAAAATGAAATAGCACAAAGCAAAGGAATGTGTGGAAAGATACCAGCTAATTACTGGATGCATGGTGAATTTTTGCTAATAAATGGCGGAAAAATGTCAAAGAGTTTAGGAAATGTTTACTTGTTACAAGATATAGTAGACAGAGGATATGATCCTTTAGTATATAAACTATTTTGCTATTCAATACAATATAGAAAAAAATTAAACTTTACTTGGGAAGGAATGGATTCTGCAAAAATAGCGTTAGACAGGCTAAGAGAAGCATATCAAAAACATTTAACTGGAACAGAAGATGTCGCAGAAGAACTTATATCAAAATATGAAAAGGATTTTAATGAAGCAATAAATGATGATCTTAATATGCCGGTAGCAATGAGTGTTGTATGGGAAGTAGCAAAAAGAACTGAGAAATCTAAAAAGTTAGCAGAACTGTTAAAGAAATTTGATAGAGTTTTAGGAATTAAAATTGATGAACACAAAGAAGAAGAGATACCAGATGATATTAAAGAGTTATTAACGAAAAGAGCTGAGGCAAGAAAGAACAAAGATTGGGCTGAATCAGATAAAATAAGAGATATAATAAAAGAAAAAGGATACATTGTTAAAGATTCAAAAGAGGGTCAAACAGTAGAAAAAATCTAAGAAAAAATATGAAAAACTTGAAAATACTTGCAAAAAGCATATTCGTTGTGTTATAATAATACTCGTTGAAAAAACACATAAAGCTAATTGGCGGAGAGTGCTTTACATAGCAGTAAAGTTTCCAAAGATGATGATACTTTATGGAAGATTAAAACTAAGAGGAGGAATTTAAAATGGCAGTAGTTGCAATGAAACAATTACTAGAAGCAGGTGTTCATTTTGGACATCAAACAAGAAGATGGGATCCAAGAATGGCTGAATATATTTTCCAAGCTAGAAATGGTATCCATATTATCGATTTACAAAAAACATCTAAAAAACTAGACGAAGCATATAGCTTTGTTAAAGAACAAGCAGAAGAAGGAAAAACAATTCTTTTCGTAGGAACTAAAAAACAAGCTCAAGAATGTGTAAAAGAAGCTGCAGAAAGATGTGGAATGTATTATGTAGATCAAAGATGGTTAGGAGGAATGTTAACAAACTTCAAAACTATCAGAACAAGAGTAGAAAGATTAAAAGAATTAGAAAGAATGCAAGAAGATGGAACTTTCGAAGTTCTACCTAAAAAAGAAGTAATCGTTCTTAAAAAAGAGATGGAAAAATTAGAAAAGAACTTAGGTGGAATAAAAGAAATGGAAGAACTTCCAGGAGTTTTATTCGTAGTAGATCCTAAAAAAGAAAGAACAGCTATATTAGAAGCTAAAAAATTAAATATACCAGTTGTAGGTTTAGTAGATACTAACTGCAATCCAGAAGATGTAGATTATGCAATACCTGGAAATGATGATGCAATAAGAGCTGTTAAATTAATAGCAGATGTAGTTGCAAATGCAGTTATAGAAGGAAATCAAGGAGAAACTTTCGAAACATCAGCTGCAGAAGAACAAGTAGCTGAAGATACAGAAAAAAGTATGGAAGAAGTTGCTGAAGAAGCAGTAGAAGAATAATAGATGAAAGGTGAGAAGATATAAAATATTAATTAAATCTAGAAATTGATGTTTTACTTTCTCACTTTTTTTAGATAAGAGTAAAAGAACGATAAGTTCTATAAATAAAAGGAGGAATAAAAATGATTACAGCTGCTCAAGTTAAAGAGTTAAGAGAGAAAACAGGTGCAGGAATGATGGACTGCAAAAAAGTTTTAACAGAAACAGATGGCGATATGGAAAAGGCAATAGAATTATTACGTGAAAGAGGTATAGCAAAAGCTGCAAAAAAATCTGGAAGAGTTGCAGCAGAAGGTTTAGTAGAATGCTATGTTTCAGAAGATGGAAAAGTTGGAGCTATAGTAGAAGTTAATGCAGAAACAGACTTCGTTGCTAAGAACCAAGAATTTAGAGATTTTGTTATGGATGTAGCAAAACAAGTAGTAGAAAAAAATCCAGCAAATGTAGAAGAATTATTAGCACAAGAATCAATTTCAGAAGCAGGAAAAACTGTGCAAGAAGTTTTAACAAATAAAATAGCAACAATCGGAGAAAATATGAATATCCGTAGATTTGAAAGATTTGAAACAACAGGTATAGTAGAAAAATATATTCATGGTGATGGAAAAATAGCAGTTTTAGTAGAATTAACAAATGGAACTACTGAACTTGCAAAAGATATATGTATGCAAATTGCAGCAGCAAGACCAGAATTCGTTAAAGATACTGATGTACCAGAAGAAAGAGTTCAAAAAGAAATGGAAATCTTAAAAGTACAAGCTATGAACGAAGGAAAACCAGAAGCTATAGCTGAAAAAATGGTACAAGGAAGATTAAGAAAATTCTACGAAGAAATCTGTTTAGTAGACCAAGCATTTGTAAAGAATCCAGATAAGAAAATTTCTGATATATTAAAAGAAAATAATGCAGAAGTTATTAGATTTGCTAGATTCGAAAAAGGTGAAGGAATCGAAAAGAAAGAAGAAAATTTTGCAGAAGAAGTTGCAAAACAATTACAATAAATAGAGGGATAAAAAGAGGCTAGCGATAGCCTCTTTTTATGTACAAAAATATTTCTTAAAAAAATCTTAAAAATGTATACTATATATATGTATTTGTAGTATAATAATAAAGAATTTTTAGGAGGGCGATATGGAAGAAAATAATTTTTCAAAAAGCATTTTTATTAAAAGTATAGTACTAACTGTATTAGTAACTGCTTTAGTAACTTCAATGGTTACGATGATTGTAATGAATAATAATGAATCTAGTTCTTTATTAGATAAAATATCTACTAAGCTAGCAAGCATAGAACAAATAGTTGATAAAGATTATTTAGGTGAAATAGATGAAAATAAAATTTTTGATGAAACAATGAAAGGATATGTGGATGGATTAGATGATGAATATTCTCAATATTTTACAAAAGAAGAATTAGAAGAATATAAGACTGACAATATAGAAGGACAATTTGTAGGAATTGGTGTATATATAGTTCAAGATACAGAGAAGAATGCAATAAGAGTATTAGCTCCAATTAAAGGCTCACCAGCAGAAACTGCAGGTATTTTAGCAGGGGACTATATAGTTCAAGTAGATGGAGTAACTTACACAGGGGAGCAAATTACAGAAGCAACTAATAAAATGAAAGGGCAAGAAGGAACAACTGTAAAAATTCAAGTGCTAAGAGGAGAAGAAACATTAGATTTTGAGGTGGAAAGAAAAAATGTACGAGTTAATCCTATAGAATCTAATGTTTATGATAATAATATAGGGTATATAAAAATTTCTAGTTTTGACCAAGGATGTAGTAAAGAGTTTACTACGAAATTACAAGAACTAAAAAATCAAAATATAGAATCATTAATTATAGATTTAAGAAATAATGGTGGAGGAATTGTAGACGAAGCAACAGCCATTGCAGATTTGTTTACAAATAAAGGAAGCACATTATTAATAACAAAAGATAAAGACGGAAATGAAGATATTACATATGCAGAAAGTGATAAAGCAATCGATGTTCCTATAATAGTTTTAACAAACGAGAATACAGCAAGTGCTTCAGAAATATTAGCAGGAGCATTAAAAGATAACAATGTAGCAAAAATTGTAGGAACTACTACATTTGGTAAAGGAGTAATACAAGAGTTATTAACAATGAAAGATGGAACAGGATTAAAACTTACAACAAATGAATATTATACTCCAAATAGAAGCAAAATAAATAAAGTAGGTATAGAACCAGATGAAAATGTTGAATTACCAACTGAGTATAAAAATGCACTTACAGTATCACAAGAGCAAGATACTCAATTAAACAAAGCAATAGAATTACTAAAGGAATAAAGGAGATAAAAATGAAACATGCACAACGTCAAAAGAAAAAAATAATTACAAAGCAAAGAAAACAAATATATATAATAATAGCTATAATAACGATAATTTTATTGGCTGCAACAGGTGTTTTAGGTGTTAAAATTGCAAAAAACGGTTTATCCTTAAAAGGTATGTTAATGACAAGTATTGGACAAGATGAAAAAGATATAGAAAATCTAAATCCATTTTATTGTCTAGTAATGGGAATAAGCGAAGATATAGAAGCAGAGTTGACAGATACTATTATGCTTTGTGCATATTATCCAAATGAACAAAAAGTGTCTATTCTTTCAATACCAAGGGATACATTTGTAGGTAATAGTACATCAAATGCAGATTCATATGATAAAATAAATGCTTTATATCAAACTTCACCAGAAAAAACTTTAGAGGCTGTTAGAAATTTAACAGGAATAGATGTTAGAAATTATGTTGTAATTAGTAATAATGCATTAAGAGATGTAGTAGATGCAATTGGTGGAGTATACTTTGATGTACCTGTAAACATGAATTATGATGATTGGGGACAAAAATTACATATAAATTTAAAAAAGGGATATCAACTATTAGATGGTGATAAAGCTGAGCAATTAGTTCGTTTTAGACATAATAATGATGGAACAACATATCCAGCATCATATGGTACGCAAGATATAGGAAGAATGAGAACACAAAGAGAATTTTTGAAAGCAGCTGCAAAACAAATTTTAACAGGAAATAATATTTTCAAAATAGACGATATAATGCAAGTTGTTTTTGAAAATATAGAAACTAATTTAAAAATGGAAGATATAATTAAATATATTCCTTCTGCAACTGAATTTAATCCAGAAAATATACAGTCAGAAATGCTTCCTGGAGAAGCAGATTATATTGGAGTACTATCTTTCTATGTAAATGATGAAGAAGAAACCAATGCATTAGTAAGTTCTTTATTTGGATTAACAGAAGAGCAAATAGAAGCTAATAAAGAAAAATTTGAAAAAGAGAGTGGAAAGAAGATACGTACTACAACAAATACAAAAACAAATAGTAAGAATACTACAAAAAATACTAATACAAATAAGACAACCACAAATTCTAATAAAAATAGTTCGAAGACTAACACTTCAGGTGGAAATACTAATACAGGTAAAACTCCTTCAAAACCTGTTGATAACAATGGAGAAACAGAAAATAGTGGAAGTGAATCAAATTCAGGAAATGGATCAGGTTCTAATAGTGGCTCAGGAAATGGATCTGAATCAGGCTCAGGTAATGGGTCAGAATCAGGCTCTGGTAGTGGAAGTGGCTCAGAATCTGAATCAGGATCAGGAAGTGGGGCTGGCTCAGGTTCTGGCAGTGAAACAGGAAGTGGTTCTGGAACAGAGTCAGGAAGTGGGAATGGAGAAACTACAACTGAATAAAATGAAAAAAGAGAACGATTTTGTTCTCTTTTTTCATATATATAGATTATTTAGTTAAATCAATAACTTTAGTTAAAATATCGCCATATTTTTCTATTGCAGTTTCTCCTTTATTTACTAAAAAATTATCAATGGAAATATCTGATTTATCATGCTTTTCAACAGTATTATTAATATTTTTATAGACGGTAGAAGATATAGATTGTTTAGTACCATTTATTAGGTCTAATGTATCTTGTGCATTTACTTTTACAAGTCCATTTACTTCATTTGGGTCAAAATGAAAATCTTTTCCATTACCACTATATTCACAAACATAAACATTGGAAAATGCTCTATCTCGAAACATAGAACCATCACTTTTTTGTTTATCCATAGTAAAAGTATATATATTTACAAGTTCTGCTTTTTCATAATTTACATCAATTCCAATTTCCTCTTTTATTTCTCGTGCAAATCCTTGTTTTACAGTTTCACCGGCTTTAATATGTCCAGACGCAGTTGTATATAATTTATTAACGTCTGCTCTTATCTGGAAATAAACATTTCCTTCTTTATCATATAGCCAACAATGTACTGTTTTATGCCATAAAGCGTTTTTATGTACATTTTCTCTTGTTTCTTTCCCAATATAATTTCCATTTTCATCAAAGATATCTAAGTATTCCATATTATTTTTCACCTTCTAAAATATATAAACATTTTATCATAAGAAATAAAGTGAAAAAAAGTGCCAAGTTTATATTTCTAAAAAACTTGCCTTCTTTTCTGTTTAGTATTTGGTGCCATTGGGCAGAATCGAACTGCCGACCTTCGGGTTACGAATCCGCTGCTCTACCAACTAAGCTACAACGGCATAAATATTTTTTTAAATTAAATACAGCTATAATTTTATACTCAAAAAATGACAAAAGCAATAGTTTTTTAGTTATTTTATAGAAATTTCATAAATATTATGGTACAATACTATGGATTACAAAAATAAAAAAAGAAGGAAGAGAACATGGGATTTTTTAGTAAATTAAAAGAAGGTTTAAGTAAAACAAAAAATTCATTTGACGAAAAAATCAACAATGTATTTAGTCATTTTAGAAAAGTAGACGAGGAACTTTTAGAAGAATTAGAAGAAGCATTAATTATGTCAGATGTTGGAATGGATACATCATTAGAAATAATTTCAAATTTAAGAGATAGAATAAAAAAAGAAAAAATAGAAGATGAAGAAGATGTAAAAAGAGTATTAAGAGAAGAAATGCTAAAACTTTTAGATGTAGGAAATAATGATTTAAGATTAGAAACTACCCCATCGATAATATTAGTTGTAGGAGTTAATGGTGTAGGAAAAACTACTTCAATAGGAAAAATTGCAAATAAACTAGTAAAAGAAGGTAAGAAAGTAGTAATTGCGGCTGCAGATACATTTAGAGCAGCAGCAGTAGAGCAACTAGAGATTTGGGCTAACCGAGTTGGATGTGAAATGGTTAAAAAAGACGAGGGTGCAGATCCAGCTTCTGTAGTATTTGACGCCATAAAAATTGCAAAAGACAAAAATGCTGATGTATTAATTTGTGATACAGCAGGAAGACTTCATAATAAGAAAAATTTGATGGCAGAACTTCACAAGATTCATACCATCATCGAAAAAGAGTACCCGGAAGCCTTATTAGAGACCATGATTGTTGTTGATGGTACAACGGGACAGAATGCACTGGCGCAGGCAAAAGAATTTAGCGAAGTAGCAGATGTGTCAGGTGTTATTTTAACAAAACTTGATGGAACTGCAAAAGGCGGTATTGCGATTGCCATTCAGTCAGAATTAAGCATTCCGGTTAAGTATATCGGAATTGGTGAACAAATTGGTGACTTACAGCGATTTGATGCCGAAGAGTTTGTGAATGCATTATTTGAAGAATAGAGAAAGGTTGTGTTTTACCGGATGATGACGTTAGATCAGTTTGAGCAGGCAAGTGAAAAGGTGCAGAATGTAATTCTTCCTACAAATTTAATATATAGTGAGTATTACAGTGCACAGACCGGTGGAAAAATTTACTTAAAGCCGGAAAATATGCAGTATACAGGTGCTTATAAAGTTCGTGGTGCCTACTATAAAATCAGTACCATGTCAGAAGAGGACAGACAAAAAGGACTCATTACCGCTTCTGCCGGAAACCATGCACAGGGCGTTGCTTATGCAGCGAAATTGTTTGGGGTAAAGGCAGTAATTGTAATGCCAAATACAACACCGTTAATCAAAGTAAACCGCACAAAAAGCTATGGTGCAGAGGTAGTTCTTCACGGTGATGTATATGACGATGCGTGTTCTTATGCTTTGCAGTTAGCAGAGGAAAAAGGATACACTTTTATTCATCCGTTTGATGATGAAGTAGTGGCAACCGGGCAGGGCTCCATTGCCATGGAGATTATTAAAGAACTTCCAACCGTTGATATGATTTTAGCACCGGTTGGCGGCGGCGGTTTGTTATGCGGTGTTTCAACACTCGCCAAATTATTAAATCCGAATATTAAAGTCATTGGTGTAGAGCCTGCAGGTGCAAACTGTATGCAGGAGTCGTTAAAGCAGGGAAAAGTTGTCTCTCTACCAAATGTCAATACCATTGCAGATGGTACGGCAGTAAAGACACCGGGACATAATATTTTCCCATATATCCTGAAAAATGTAGATGAAATTATCACCGTGGATGACCACGATTTGATTGTTAATTTCTTAGACATGGTGGAAAATCATAAAATGGTAGTTGAAAACTCCGGTCTGCTTACGGTATCTGCACTGAAGCAGTTAGACTGCAAAGGCAAGAAAATTGTCTGTATCTTAAGCGGCGGTAATATGGATGTCATTACAATGTCTTCTGTTGTTCAGCACGGACTTATTCAGCGTGGCAGAATCTTTACCGTGAGTGTCCAGCTTCCGGACCGTCCGGGTGAATTGGTACGGGTGGCAGATGTGATTGCAAAAGCACAGGGAAATATTATCCGCTTAGAGCATAACCAGTTTGTCAGCATTAACCGAAATGCCGCCGTGGAACTTACGATTACGATGGAAGCGTTTGGCAATGACCATAAAGAATCCATTATTGCAGCATTAAAAAAGGCAGGGTATACACCGAAACCGGAACAGCCGACTGCCGTTTACCAATAAAGGAGGAGCCGTGATGGACCAGAAATCATTACTCTTTACACCGGAAGGTGTACGAGACATCTACGGAGAAGATTGTGAAAGAAGAGCCAAAATTCAGCAGGGAATTCATACGATTATGAAACAGTATGGATTTAAGAATATTCAAACGCCTACTTTTGAGTTCTTTGATATTTTTAACAGAGAACGTGGAACTGTAAAATCTGCTGATATGTTTAAGTTCTTTGACCAGTACAACAATACGCTTGTGCTGCGTCCGGATATCACACCGTCGATTGCACGTTGTGTGGCTAAGTATTATGAAAAAGAAGAAATGCAGATTCGTCTGTGCTATACAGGAAGTACCTTTACCCGCTTAAGCGGTTATCAAGGAAAACTTTCGGAAATCACACAGCTCGGTGCGGAAATGATGAATGATGCGTCTTCCGATGCCGATGGTGAAATTATTGCCATGACGATTGAATGTCTGCAAAAATCGGGTTTGAAAGAGTTTAAAGTCGATATTGGACACGCTGATATTTTCCGCGGGCTTATTGAGGAGACGGATTTATCCGAAGAAGAAATCGAGACGTTAAAAACCTATTTAAATAACAAAAATATTTTTGCGGTTGAGGATATGCTCGAAAACCGTGATATGCCACAAGAATGTAAAAATCTTTTGGTAAAAATGCCGGATTTGTTTGGCGGAATCGAAACCATTACTTATGTTAAGGAACAGACCACAAACAAACGTGCCTTAAAAGCGTTAGAGCGATTAGAAAAAATCTATGAGATTTTGTCGGTATCCGGTTTAGAAGACCATATCACATTTGATTTGGGACTTTTGTCGCATTATGAATATTACACCGGAGTTATTTTCAAGGCTTATACATATGGTACCGGAGATGCGATTGTGACCGGTGGCCGGTATGATAATTTG
>ENA-OPAW01001314-OPAW01001314.1-human-gut-metagenome-genome-assembly--contig:-NODE-1314-length-12461-cov-3.073755_pt1 | contig 12461 bp, 12 predicted proteins | sample MGYA00241060_ERZ501436 | MGnify/ENA primary metagenome ERZ501436 (study PRJEB25962, sample SAMEA2042619) | human gut metagenome | biome: human gut; feature: human-associated habitat; material: faeces... | reverse complement strand
GGCTGGACGTTTCATCAAGAACTTCGCTAAGTTCACTGGTAACGAAGCTGGTAAGAAGCTGGTTGCTGCTGGTCCGAAATTGTAATAACATACATAACGACTATATAAAAGCGCAGGACTTCGGTTCTGCGCTTTTTTTATATATATACATTAATTTTAGCATAAATGTTAGGATGTTTTAAAATCTATTCCTATCTTTACCCCAAATTATCTTTTAATGTGGGATGTGAGGTATAACATGATTAGACGTTTATTACTGGTCGTTGGGATTATCGTTTCTTTGTCATCGTGTGGCGGAGATATTGCTTACCGGATAGAAGGGAAACTTACCAATCTGGAGGATCAGACCTTATATGCCGTTTTCGAGAATGAAGATATAAAAGTGGTAGATACGGTGACTTGCGGGAAGTCCGAAAGAAGGTCTGAGAATTAAGACAACTGATGGTGAGAAACTTATTTCTCGTCAAGAGTTATTTGATTACTTCTCTCGTCCTGTTCAAGAGATTAATGGAATGGTTTATAGTCAAGCACAGATTGATGAGATTAATCGTCTTTCTAATCCTGCTGAATTGGCTATGCGATTTATTATTAATCTTGATGGTGGAGTTGACCAACTGATTAAAGCTGAACTTGCTAAAAAAGAAGTTAAACGTCTTCGTTCATTAGCAAGTAAGACTGGTAAAAACAATGGTAATCCCAGAGTTCAAAAGACTGCAAAGGATGATAAAATTGTTTTACCTATTAAATAAAGCAAATGTTCTTGCCTTATAATAATAACTTAACCAAAAATCTAATTTACAATGCGTGAAATTGGAACTGTAAAATTTGACTCGAATCAATATACAGATGCTAATATGCTTCTGAATTTTGATTTGATTGACCCTGTTAAACTTAATCGTAATCTTACTTATCTTTGGGGTAAGGATAGTGACAAGTATCCTCTTCTTACTCTTACTGAGGGCCAGGGTGCTGTTACAACAAAAGTTAAGCTGAATGGTGGTGATACTCAATATACTTGGGAAATTGCTCCTCGTCAGCGTGTTACTTCTCGTCTGAAAAAGCTGGTATCTGATAAAACTGCTATTCAGCCTTACGGAACTGTTGAGGTTGAAATGGAGGATAATTGGTTTATTTATCAGCACACTGCTATTGCTCCTTCGGGTATGCAATGGCGTATTCAGAATGAGGGTATTGCTACTTCGACTGGTGGATACGTTTATCGTTTTACCAATATGTCGGGTGCTCCTATCTCGGCTGATGCTGTTGCAAAAGACTTCATTAGTGGTGCTATTTGGGCATTAGGTGCTTCGACTATTCCGGGTAGCAAGTCTGACGGAAACCGCTCGAATAACCAGTCGTTCAGCAAGGCAACCAACCAGTATGGTTACTACCGTTTCTCGAAAGAGATTGCTGGTAACATGGGTAATAAGGTTGTTAATATTGCCTTTGATACTGCATCTGGTGGTGAGCGTAATCTGTGGATGCCTTACGAAATGAAGATGTGGGAAATCATGCGACGCGAGATGCTCGAAGAGGACTTGTGGTTCTCGGAGTACAACCGCGATTCGAATGGTATTATCCACTTAAAAGATGAGAAGACTGGTGAAGCAATTCCTCGTGGTGCTGGTGTTCTTGATATTCTCAAGGCCGTTGGTAATTATGAAACGTATTCTGTTCTGACACTTAATCGTTTCGACCGTATCATCACTCGTATCTTTGACAATCGTATTGATTCTACCGTTGAGGAACTTGTTCTTTATTGCGGTAAAGGTTTCGCACGAATGTTCAATGATGCTATCTACTATGATGCTCGTCTTAAGAATTACTTTGTAACTCTTGGTGATAACGAGATTAAGAGCGATGGTGAGATGATGTCTTATGGTAAGTATTTTAACCGTTATAAGATGTTTAATGGTAAGATTCTTACTGTCAAGATTGTTGATATGTTTGACCACGGTATTCGTGCTCGTCGTGACCGTGAAGCCGGTAATATGTATCAAGGTCTGCCTATTACTTCTTATAGTGCTGTATTCCTTGACCATACTATGGGTTCGAATGGTGAGCGTAATATTAAGTTTGTTTGTGAAGAGGGTCGTGAGTATAAAGTAGGTGTCTATAAAGGTATGGCTGAACTGCCTGCTTCGTGGGGACTTGCAAGTGGTACTCAACTGTCGGATACGAAGGATATTGCTTCTTATGAAGTTCTTGGTTCGCAAGGTATCAATATTGATAATCCTACTACTTCGTTCTGGCTTGATTTAGCTCTGAACTAAACACCCAATTTGAGTAGTAATAATCGAAAGGTTATTACTACTCATTAACATATAAAAGATTGAATAACTTAAAATGTTAAAAATATGATTAAAGTTAATCGTTCAGTTCGTATTGAATGGAGGAACAATCCTTCTTCTTTTGAACTTCGGAATAAAGATGCTTTCAAAACTGACTTTCTTCGTCTTGGTTCTGCTATTCGTCCTGTTAATGAACTGCTGAGCCGTAGTGAAGAAATGCGAGTTCTTCTTCCTACTGTTGTTGGTGTATCTCCTATTGATAGTTCTTGGCAAGAACGAATCACTACATACTTAAATGATTTTCTTCTTGAGATTCCTGTTCATGGCTTAGAGTTCGATACTTCTTACGTTTTAGATTTAGGTAATCCTGCTCTGAAAAGTAATATCGACGAACTTATCGGTAAACTTAAAAAAGCTGATAAGATTAAGAATGAAACTGGTTCGGAACTTGAAGCTATTGTTCTGAAACGGATTAAGGAACTTGATGAAACGGAACTTTATAAGTATGTTACTTTTGTTAATATTCCCGATTATATTAGTTGGAGATATTGCCTTTTAAGTAGCAAAGTTGCTAATAAGGTTGAAGACATTAATAAGAGCGTCAATATTCAATTTTATCTTACTTCGGATAGTGAGCGTAAAGCACTCAAAGCTGCTCGGACGAAACTTCGCACTGATGCTCTCAAGAAATATACAGAACTTATTAATAATCCGAATAGCGCACTTATCGACAATGTTGTTGTATCGACAGGTAGCGTAGGTGATTATTCGGAATTTATGGCAATGACTGCCGATGATAAGCAATCTGTTCTTCTTGAACTTATTGACAGTGACCCGCAGAAGTTTATTAGTATTGTTGATGATAAACATCTGGGGATGAAAGCTAAGATTACTATTTATCTTTGGATGAATATTATTCGACAACTTCCGAATAGTTCTATCATTGTCGATGCTTCTAATCCGGAAAATGTTATTGGTAATAATATTAATGATGCTATCTCGTATTTCTCGAATGATAACAACAAAGGTATTGTTGCCGAGTGGAACGCGAAGTATCGTAGTTTGAAAGGTTAGTCATGTATGAAACGGTAAAAGAGTTACACATCGAAATAGAGCAACGAATACAGCAGATAACATCTAATAGACATCGGAGTATTGCTCCTCAGTTTATTGATATGATGCTGAATCGAGCTGCCGTTAAATATATACAAACTAAATCAAATAGGAAAACTAATTATAAAGGCGAAGGTCTTGAAGATAGTAAAAAACGTGTAGATGATATTCAATCATTAAAGCGTGAAACACCGTGGCTTAAACTTAAACGTGATAAGCAAGATGCGGATTATCCAAATAGAGCTTTCGTTATTCTTCCGGGTGATTATCTAAAACTTATTTCTTCTACTTCTCGATTAACTTATGGCAAAGCTCGACTTGTTGAGAATTTACATGAAGTTTATCCTGATGATGAAGTTAAGAATTTATATTATCATCTAATTGATTTGTCTAAAATTGCCTTAACTGGTGATGAATTTAATGGACAAATTATTGTTAATGGGAATGAGATTGATATTTCAGATATTCTTTCTCTTTATGATAGTGATTCAGATAAGATTGATTTGTATGAAATTGCAGGTTTGACTTGTGATAGATTACGTCAAGCTCTTTCTAATGAATATAATGTTTATTGGGAGAATCTAATTGGTCGTTATTATAAAGATTGTATTATTATTACTTCTAATGTAAAAGATGAAATTGCATTGAAAGTTAATAATACAGACATTCCTGTTATTACTTATAATACTACTTATGACGAGTTTGTAAATGTAGGAAATAAGTTTTCTGAAAATGATTTAATTGCTACCGAAAATATTCGAGCTACTCTAAATAACTTCTATGGTAATAAAAACAGACATCTTAATCCAATAAGTGAGCTTGTTGATGATAGGCTGTTTGTTTATTACGGTGATGATTTTTGTGTTGATGCGGTTAAGATTTCATATATTAAGAAGCCACGTCTTTTTAATATTGATATTAACCAAATGTCAGATATGGAAGTTACACCTGATTTCATAGATAGTGTAGTTAGCGATATTCTTCTTGTTCTTAAAGATGACAGTTTTAGTGCTGTTAAACAACAATCAAATTTAGAATAGAAAATGAAAAGTGTAATTGTCGCAAATGATTTTCTGACAACACTTGCTAATAACGATGTTAGCAAGCTGACTCGCGGACAAGCTGTTCTTCTTAATTCGGCTGGTAAAGTCGTTGCAGCTGCTTCGGATGTCAAGGATGACGAAATGTTGCAGTTTGTTCTTGGTCTTGGTGATGGCAAGGTTAAACGCGGCGTTTGGATTAATCCTAAGTGGTCGAAGCAACATAAGGAAAAGTATCTTGCTCCTGCTGGTAAAACGTATAAGTTTACGAATCTTGTAGCTAATCGTGGTATTGGTTATCAAGGTTTCGATGCTGAGGTTATTATCTCGTGCAAGCCTATCAATTCTTTTGGTGGTTATCCTCTGGAAGTTTACAATGCCAGCGTAACTATCAACGGAATTGATGAAACAAGTGCAGATATTATTGCTCGTCTGAAAGTTGAGGTTGAAAAGACTTTGACTAAGATTAATGCTCGCTTTGGTGCTGATAGCATCACGATTGATGATTTTACCGAAGCAAGTGTTACGTTCACTGGCGCCGCAGGTTTTGAGTATTATGTGACGTTTGATGGTATTCTTCGTGCTACGCTTGAAGAGGGTGCTGAGAATCAAACTCCGGTTGGTACTTATGACCAAGTTGCTAAACTTGAGAAAGAAGCAGATGTTGCTGGTGTAGGTTATAATCCTAATTTCAAGGAATATGACCGTGTTTATGGTGATATTTTTACAGCTACCGAGGGTGTTATGTATGACACTTATGTAATTACTTCTCGTGCTGATTTCACACATCCCTTTAATTTACATACAGAGGGTTTACAGGTTACTCAATTTATTGCTATTGACAATACTAAAAGTACTGCAATTACTGCACTCGAAGGGGTATTAGCACTCATTAAGTAAGAAATTGATTTGTTAAAAATGTAACCACAAGGATAACTCCTAATGCTATTAATTGTGGTGTTAGGAGTTATTCTCTTAATGATGCTAATGTTATGTGACAAGTGGGCGTGCAACCTCCTGCCCCACCGGGGAGCGAGGCCGCAGGCCGAGCCATACAAGTTGCACCATTATTATTATTAATCGTCATATAACAATAAATACGATTAGTATTATGATAAAGAAAATATGGAATAAAATAACTACTTTTTTAAGTGGTTATTATTCAGAACATAAAGACGATATTATTATTGGTTTCGTCATTGCTACTGTCGTAGGTATTTTATTTAAGGCTACTGTTGCTACTTGGTTTATGAGTTTATGGATTACATTAGCTTATCAAATCATTACTTGTGGTATTCAAGTTGTGAGAAAGAAAGCAATAACTGGTCTTAAAATTCATCCTATTATTATTAACTTTGTAGTTGGAGTATTCATTTCGTTATTGTTCTTGGTATGGCAGTAATTAATCTTCGAAATGTTGTAGCGCTCGGTGTGCTTGAAGATGGTGTATATCCGAGTGTTTATAATGGCCAAACCGGAGAATATATTGGTACAGTAGATGGTGAAGGCGCTGGTGTTAAAACAGTTCCTACACTGTATATGTACTATCGAAAGAACGGCCACCTATATTTATATAGGACAAAGGAGAGGATTGAAATAGACTTAACTAATGTAACTGCTTACGATAATAGTGCTCTATTTAAGCTAACTGAAAAATCTGATATTAGTTCTGCAAAGATTACCGAGTTTGAATCTCGAAATATTGATGTAGGACATTATGAATATAAAGTTCCGTGGGTTAAATCAACTCAACAGTATCTTTATATACTTGTACCGATTGTTCGTTCTATACATACAATTACAGTACAAGGTATCATAAGTAATCAGATATTCACTCTTACTGGTATTTATGTTCACGAGGGTAAATCTTGGTGGATTTATCGGACGAATGTAAAGACCAATTTTGATTTTAATGATGCTGTTAATGAGATTCTTGATGTTCAAGTATATGTTCGTGAGCTTACAGCTGAGGACTTAAATCCTGTTGAACAACTTACAAAACTTTTATTTGAACATATTAATAATAAGTTTAATCCTCATGAGGTAACAAAAGAACAAGTCGGTCTTGGCAATGTTGATAACACTGCCGATATGGATAAACCTGTATCTCGACCTCAAAAAGAGTACATTGATGCTCTTGAAAATAGGGTTAAAGGTTGGTTCAAACAGTTGAATGTTTGGATTAACAATCATGTTACAGAAGTTAATAAGAAGTTTCAAGATGTTTGGGCTGCTATAAACAAGAAACTTGATAAAGAAGATTACGAGAATGACAAAGATAATTTCAATGCTCATATTCGTAATTATGATAATCCTCATAAAGTTACTGCCGCACAAGTTGGTTTACCAACAGCGGCAAGTGATATTGAGAAATTAAAACAAAAAGCTCAAGAACTTCAAGGTTTGCTTATTAATAAGCAAGATAAAACTTCTGAAGAACTTGTTACTGATAACAAACGTATTGTAGATGCTATTAATGAGATTTATGGTATTGTTGTAGAACACAATAATCATGTTCGTAGCAACAGTATTAATCAAATTGAAGTTACAAGCGAAATTCCTACTACGTTTGAAGATGGTACACTTTGGATTCGTATTCCTCGAAATGAAGAAGATTATATAACAATTAAGATTGAAGCTGTTCCGGTTGATTCTACTATACGAATGATTAATTCGGAAGGTAAAGAATCGGCAGGTGTTGGCAGTGCAAGTCTTGAATGTTTAATTCAAAGTCGTTTACATTATATTGTAGAAAAAGAGAATTACATTACAAAAGATGTTTATGTCGATGTAGGTATTGAAGATACGACAATTAATGTTGTTCTTACACCTAAGACTAAAAAGACATTAACTGTAAATGCAACTCCTGCTGAATCTACAATTAAGATTACTAATAAAGAAACAAGTTCTGTAATTGTTACTGGAACTGGTTCTGTTAAAGTTGAAACTTATGACCCGATTAATGTAGATATTGAGATTACGTGTGATGGATATATTCCTTATTCTGAAAGTCTTACACTTGATGAAAATATTACACGCGATATAACTCTTTCTGCTGTTCCTATTGAACAAGGTGCTGTAAGTCTTACGGTAGTCGATAGCGAAACAAAGGCCAAAATAGCCGCATACGTCTATGATAAGGACACGGGTGGTATATTAGGTCAAGTCACAAAAGATACGCCGCTACAACTCACCGGAGATGTCAATACGAGCCGAATTTTGAGGTTTGTTTCGTCGGGTTATATAGAGGTTGAACAACTGGTAACTTATGCAATTCCTACCGCAGAAGTTACTGTTGAAATGGATAAAGTTCCAGTTCAATCTGGTACTATCTATGCAACTGCTATAAATACTGAATCTACTGCTTTAGACAGTGTTACGTTTGAGTATAAGCTCAGTACTGAAAGTGATTGGAAACCTCTTGGTAATGATGAATCAACTACTGGTAAATCTGAAGTTGTTACAGCTCCAGTTGGAACGAGTGTTGATTTCCGAGCTTCTAAAACTGGTTATATAACTAATACTGGAACTGGTACAATTAATTCTACTGGTGAACATAGTGTTACTATTGTACTTGAAGAGTTACCGCCTGAACCCGAAGAGGTTTCTGTAACTATCAAGGCTTATGAAATTTATGATAATAATAAACTTTATTTAGCTGCTGATATTAAAGAAATATCAAGTACTGGAACTACGGTTGGTACAACCAGACCTGATGAACCTTTAGTAATCACAAGGAATAAAGGTAGTGTTATAACTTATTATGCCTTACCATTATCTTCTGATTGGTATAATATAGGTTATGAAGAAGTAGTATTTGATACTGATAAAACAGTTGAGATATTATGTCTTCGTAATAATAACGGCCTTATTAAAGTTCGTACACGAGATGCTTTAACTGGTTGCATGATTAGTGATACCATTTATGATGAAACTGGTAAAAAAATAGGTAACTGTGATTCATCAGAAGATGGTTATGTTAGTGAAGCTAATCCGATTGGTTTCGAACGTAATTATAAGACTTTAGGTGATACTCGTTATGAAGCTACTGAACCTGCATTGTTTATTGCAGCTAAACCTTCTGAAGCTGTTGTCAATTATATTGATTTACATCCGAAAGAAGGTCAAGACTATATAGCTCTTAAATTTATAGATTCTGTTACTAAAGCTCCTATTACCACAGGTATTAGTTGTTGGTTTAGTTCTATTGTTAAAACTATTGTTACTGATTATCAAGGTATAGCTCATATTAGTGGTACTTATGATTCAAAGGTTGTAATTTTGGTTAGACGTAATGGCTACACTGAATATAATCAAAGTTATGATAATCTTGCAAATCATAGTGTTACAACTATTGAATTAGTACCTGAACCAGTATTTGAAAATGATGGTATTGACTATATGCAAATAGAAGGTAATGGTATTGAACATCCTATATTTAGGGTTGGTAATGTCGAATCTAATTAACGGTTTAATGATATGAAAGAATCAGTAATTCGTAAAGTATTTTGTGCCTTAAACTGGCCTCCGAAAACTGGTGCTTTTCAGAAGTTAATTACTTTTGTAGTTGAAGGTTTAGCCACTAAGGCTGAATCTTCAACTGTTCAACAATTACAAACAAAAGTAGAAACTCTTGAAAGTACTGTTAATACATTACAAGAAACTATTACTACTTTAAGTGGTAAAGTAAGTACATTAGAGAGTAATTATACTTCTTTAGAAGGTCGTGTAACTGCTCTTGAAACACCCCAAGGTTAATATTAATCTACAACTATGGCACAACTTAATCTTCTTGAACGAGCTACGGAAGCTGTCGTAATGCTTAATGGTAATCGTCGGCAGGTTCTTGATATGTGGCTTAATGGTAAAAAAGTTTGGCCAATAGATGAACCTGTTGTAGAATTAGCTGTTGATAAAACTCTTGTTATTCTAAATAAAGATAATAATTATCATGATACCATAACTGTTTTCGCAAGTGATACAGTTGAATGGGAATTTGGTAATTAGTTTGTTATTATAGTTAATCGACCAAAAAAAAAAAAACAAATGGCAACTATTCCGAGTTATTTATCATGGGTTCCTAAAACTGGTACTGGAAATGCACAGATTAAGATTAATTCTGTGAGTCCTTATACTGGTCGTACGGATAGAAGCACTCGAGTTCCCGGTAAGATTGTTGGAAAGTCTAACGCAGTTACAGTCACGGTTCTTGAAAAGGCTGCTGATGAATTTATTACTCCCGATGGTTTAACTATTAATGTTGCTAAAGGTGGTGAAACAATTCATGTAACTGGTAAGTCTAACTCGAAACTTCTTACATTTACATGGAAAACTAACTTCGGTATTGCAAATGTAACATCATTTAAGGTTAATGGTAGTACAACTGCTACGTCTGGTACTGCTATTACTGGTGACCCCGGTGCTACTGGAGAATATACTTATGATGCTACTATTGTTGTACCGAAGAACGAAACTATTAAAGCTCGTTCTGCAACTCTTGAAATCAAGGGTGTAGGTTCGACTGTTCTTAAAACTATTACTATTACTCAGGCTCTTGGTGACAGCTATCTGTATCTTAATTCGCAGGGTACAACTACCGCAACTGTTACTATTCCGAAGGGTGGTGGTGAGCAGACTCTGAGTGTTCTGTCTAATGACGAATGGACATTCGAACCTGCTGAATAAATTAATTAATCATTTATGAGTGTTATCACTAATAAATGGAATGACGGGAGTGGAGATTCAATTAGTATTGAATCTCCCTCTTTTCAAGGAAATCAGACTGTTAAAATTTCATCACCTGTTCAAAAAGGTACTTCTAAAAGAAGTATGAAGTTTATTGGAAAGTGTAAAAAAGATTCCAGTAAACAAGTTATTCTTACTGTTGAACAAGAAGCATCTGTTTATACATATGATTTAATATTAAGTAGTGATAATACTGAAATTGCCGCAAAGGGTGGAACTACAACTATTACAGCTGTACTTAAAACGTATCGTAATGGTAATTTAGTTAGTACAGATAATGTTACACCAGTTCTATCAGGAAGTGCTACTGGATTTTCTATATCTGGTACTAAGGTTACTGCAAGTAATCGAACTACCACAGTTGGTAATAAGAGAGCTATTGTTGTAACTGGTAAATATTCAAATACATTTGATGGTCAAACAGTATCATCAACTATTACTATTTATCAAGAAGCTAATATGGCTTCTTATGGTGCTTTAACAGGTGGTTCTGTTTTAGCATCTGATATTCCTGCAAGTGGTGGAACTTCTTCGACCAGTATTTCTAATATGTCGCAAACAATTAGTTATACATCTGGTTCGACTCGTGCTGGTACAGTTACTTATTCAAAAACAAGTGAAATTACAGTTTCTTCTCTTGGAACCACAGTTAAGGCAAGAACTAAGGTTGGACAAGTTACTGTAACTTATACTGGTGAAGGTAGTGTAACTGCCAAGAAAACTGTTGATATTTATCAAGCTGAAAATAAAGTAACTAATAGTAATTACAATCCTCGAATTACTGCTTACGGAACTCCTACTATAAGTATCGGTAGTGGTTTGACAGCAGCTGGTGGTTCTGCGACTGTAAGTGCTTCTGTTACTAATACTGAAACTTATAATGCTTTGTATAGTTCGGGTGCTACTGGCCCGAATCAAACACGAAGTGTTGGTGGTAGTTTATCAATTTCTATGACTGCTAACGGTAATAGTAGATTTAGTTTATCTGGAAATACGATTACTCATAGTAGTATGGGAACTAATGAAACTACTGATACTGTTACTATAAAAGCTGTAAATGACGGAGATAGTTCTAAATCAGCTACTGCTTCTAAGAGTATAACAAACAGTAAAACTGTTAAATCTACTTCTGGTGGTATTTATACATATGGTAATATAACAGCTGGTACAATTACGAATGCTACGATTCCTGCAAGTGGTGGTTCTGCTACTGCTAAAGCTGGAAATGGTACTCAAAGTTGGAACAAGTCTGCTACTATTACTACTTATCAATATGATTCTGGTTCTACAAAAGATGTTACAACTGAAAATGCTTCAAGTGGTGTAGATGAGGTTGTACCAAATGTTGCATATATTGAAGCTACTGCATCTTCAAAAGGAGCTACTGTTTCTTCTCAAACTACTGTAAGCGCCGGAATCGACGCACGCCATCGCCGCGGCCATCCGCGAAGCCATGCAGGCCAAAGAGGAGGGGACGCCCAAGACGATTCTGTTCAACCTCTCAGGCAACGGCGTGATCGACCTCTACGCCTACGAACAGTATCTGGCGGGAGCGCTGAAAGATTATGCGCCGGGGGATGCGGAAATCGCAAAGACGGTCAGCCGGCTGGAGCAGCTGATATGACCGGGACCGACGATACCGCAAATAAAAAAAGACAGCCCGCAATGGGTTGTCTTTTTATTTTGACACCGGCGGTTTCGGGACCGGAAGGCGGTCTGCGCCCAAACGGAAAGGTGTGCATGCAAATCCCGCGCTTCGACACGGTCGTCATTACCTCGACCCCAGCCAGAGGAAGAACATGCCGACGAGGATAAAGGCCAGATCGAAGGCTTTGGAGCGGAGGTTGTGCTCGCGGAACAGCACGGCGCCGCACAGGAAAGAGACGACGACCGAACTGCGGCGGACCATCGACACGACGGAGACCATGGCGTCGGGCTGGTGCAGGGCGTAGAAATAGGCGAAATCGGCCAGCACGAGGAAGAACGAGATCAGCGGAATGGCCCAAGTCCAGTGGAACGGGGTGGTCGTACGGCGGCGCGGCCACCAGAGGATGCCGACCACGACCGACATCAGGCCGAACAGATAGAGGTTGCACCAGCCCTGCACGAAGACCGGGTCGAGGCGCGCCATGATATATTTGTCGTACAGTCCCCTTACGACGGCGGCCAGAGCCGCCACCGCGATACAGAGTATCCAGACGTTGTGACGGAAATCGACCCCTTCGCGGCGGCTCGAACGGCTCAGCAGGAAGAGCGAGAGGAGGGGCAGCAC
>ENA-OPAW01001313-OPAW01001313.1-human-gut-metagenome-genome-assembly--contig:-NODE-1313-length-12469-cov-2.701386_pt1 | contig 12469 bp, 7 predicted proteins | sample MGYA00241060_ERZ501436 | MGnify/ENA primary metagenome ERZ501436 (study PRJEB25962, sample SAMEA2042619) | human gut metagenome | biome: human gut; feature: human-associated habitat; material: faeces... | reverse complement strand
CTTTCTGCAATGAAGGTGATCCGATTGTTGCTCAACATGCAACCGTCTCCAGGAAAAGCCTTGTAGTTTTTGAATGTATATCCGTCAAATTTGTCCAGACCATTCCAGGTGCTGAACCAGATAAATCCTTTTTTATCTTGTAATATAGTAGTGACTACTCCCTGAGCCAGCCCATTGTTCACCGTAAAATGTTCTATCTGGCAAAGCGGCTGCGCGATAGTTGTAAAAACGGCTATAAGCAGAACGATGACGAGAAAGATTTTTTTCATAGTATCTTGTTTTGTGATTTCGTATCACAAAAATAAGGAAAACACCCTATATAAAATAACAGTATCCTCTTAATAACTTAAAAATACCCTCTTTTGCCCAGTTTTTCCACTGAATCTTCCTCTATGAAGCACGGAAATTCCTCATGTGGAGTAATAAAAGAATGTACTTTTGCCCTTGTAATCAATAAATATTTGTATGTCAATGAAACATTTATTTCTTTGCATGGCATTGTGGTGTTTGACTACTGCCGTGACCCATGCCCGTACTTTTGATATGAAACAGTTGGGAGCCGATCTTACAGGCATAAAACCTTGTACCGATTTAATAAACAGAGCAATTGATGAGGCTTTCGCCGAAGGGGGAGGGACGATTTATTTTCCGGCGGGTACTTATCTGACTGCTACCATACGTATGAAAAGTAATATTACTTTGGATATAGAGTCCGGTGCCACTCTTCGTTTTTCGGATCGCTTTGAAGATTATCTTCCTTTTGTGAAGATTCGCTGGGAGGGAACGGTAATGAATACATTGTCGCCATTAATTTATGCCGACAATGCCGATAACCTGACGATAACCGGAAGAGGTACTCTGGATGGAAACGGGTTCAAATGGTGGGCTTGGGAAGTCGATACCCGTCGGTTGATAAAGGAGAACGGAGGAAAACTGCCTTCTCTGAACAAGCTTCAGCAAATGTGGGTGGACGCTAATAAGGATTTGGAAATCTCTGATTACTACAAACCTTCTTTGGAGCGCCGTATGTTCCGTCCGCCTTTCATTCAGTTCTTTGAATGCAGTAACATCGTAATAGAAAATGTGAAGATTATCAATTCTCCTTTTTGGACCATTAATCCTGCATTCTGTGACAACATAACGGTTCATGGCGTAACGATCAATAACCCTTCAAAGAACCCCAAAGGTCCTAACACAGATGGTATTAACCCGACTTCTTGTAGCAATGTGCGTATCTCTGATTGCTTTATCAGCGTAGGAGATGATTGTATTACCATAAAATCGGGACGTGATGCTGATGGACGTAAATATGGGAAACCTTGTCAGAATCTGACAATCACTAATTGTATCATGCTTTCCGGGCACGGTGGAGTTGTGATTGGTAGTGAGATGTCCGGCGGGGTGAAGAGAGTGGCTATATCCAATTGCGTTTTTGATGGGACAGATGCCGGTATTCGTTTGAAAGCCTCCCGTGGTCGTGGTGGAGTAGTAGAAGATATCCGGGTGGATAATATCGTGATGAAAAATATCGGCCGGAATGCATTTATCTTTGATTTGTTTTATGATAAGCTTTCCAAACCGGAACCGGTGAGCGAACGCACTCCCGTATTCCGTAATATTCATTTGAGTAATATTACAGGTTCGGATGTGAAGCAGATCGGTTATATAAAAGGTATTGAGGAGATGCCGATAAACGAGCTTTCATTCTCAAATATAAATATGGAGGCGGAAAAAGGGTTTAATGTTGAAACAGCAACGAATATCCGTTTCTTCAATGTGGACTTTGCCGTATCCGAAGGGCCGTCGCTCACTTTCAGAGAAAGTAGCGGAATTACATTGGAGGGAGTCCGTTCGAAGAAACCTATTCCCGGACAGGCTGTGATTGAAGTGGATAAAGCGGAGAATGTTCAGATAAATAATTGTTTTCAGATACAATCGGTGAAAGATTTCTTCAGGGTGACGGGGAAATAAGTAATATCGTAATGTGTAAATGTGCCAATTGGCTGCGTAGGGATAAACGTATACCATTGGCACATTCTTTTTTCATTTCTAAGTTATTGTATTGGCATATTGCAGCATTGACACAGTATCCTCTCCATATATCCGTTATTTCCGTTGCGTGTATCGTATTGATGTGCCAGTCCTTCGGCCTGTTTATAGAAATAATCGCGCAGTTCTGCAACCTGATAGGTACCTTCTGTATTATAAAGAGGGAATTCTTCGGGTAACCCGAGTTTCACCTCCGGACGTGATTCATATTTCAGTGCTTCCGCCATATCACATCCAAAGCGGTATTTTTTATACTTACTCGTTCTTAAGCTCCAGGGAACACAGCATTCTACATATTCCCAGCCTCGTTGTGGGTTTGTCATGAAGTAGTATGTGATGAAATTGCCCAGATAGGGTAATAGGTATTCATCCTTTTCACGGCCTGCCAAGGCTTCTTCGGCACGTGCGCACATATCGGCTGCTATTTCTGCTTTTCCCGCTTTTTGCGCATAGTAGGATAGTTTGAGGAAAGCTCTTAAGTTAGCTTCGTAGCAGGTTACTTGTCTGCTGATAAGTGGTTGGGCACGGTGATAGGCTTCATCAAATTTTCCGGTTTCCAAATAGATGTCTAACAGGAAGTTCAGTTCGCAGGCTTCGCACATCATGTCATCCAACTTTTCATTTTGCATCTTGTCGGCATATTCTTTGGCTTTATCGTATTGTCGCATTCTCGTATTTTGTACAGACAATAAGTGATAATAAGAACGTGCGGAATATCCGTTGCGTAGAATACGGGTTTTGAAGTCTTCGGCAATGGCATCTACCTGTACTTTAGGGATTTCCGGAAGATCGAAAGCACAACCCCATATCCATTTGTATTTCCAAAGAATGTCATCTTCCTGAATAAGGTCTTTATTGTTTTCATAATCATCCAGTATACGTGAGAATACGGTGATTTCTTCTTGATCTTCGGAGAGTTGATTTAGTTCGTAAATGAGATCTAAACGCATTTCTACCGCCCATTGTACGTCATCATTTTCATCCGCTATGCGTATGGCTTCTCTGAGTAAAGAAGACTTTTCACGTGGTGAAAGGTTGCCATTCTCTACTTGCAACAGTCTTTTTTGTATTTCAAGTGTGTACTTCATGGGATTACATTAATTTAAGAAGTTGATAAATTCGTTCATTTTGGTAGTCATCAGCTCGCTGAGTGAATGGTTGAAGAGAGTCATTTCCTCACTGTTGACCGGATAACGTCCTTGCAACAAGGCTTGTACATATAGTATATATACGATATGCTGGAAAAGTTTGTTATCTGCTTTTATTTTCAGTAGCGTCTGTACCATTTCATTGTCGGCATTGAATGCCAGTGTAGGTGGTGTCTGCTTTTGAGGGTTGATTGTTCCCAGTACGGCTGCCAACGGGTTATTGGCAGCTTTGGCATTGGTTTCTTTCTCTTCAGCGACGAAGATTACCGGAGTATCTGTCGGAGTGAAATGTTTAAGTTTGCAGATACATCCGAAACGTTTCAATAATTCGCCGGCTTTCTTTTCGAAATCCTTATGTTCTTCGTTGGCTTCTACTTCTGCAAATTGTTCGAGCAAGCGGGCCGGAGAAACTTCTTCCAGTGTCAGTCCGGGAAAGAGACGGGCAGATTTCTTTAATAGTGTTTCATCAAATGTATATGCGGCATTGACGACCAGCCAACCTTGTGCTCCGGCAATACGGCGTACTTGTCGGAAATCTTCAAGATTACGGGTGTAACGGATTACATGATCAGTTGCGCGGATATTTCCGAAGTTTCTCATCCCTTTGCTGGTTTCAAATGGCAGATAATCCATGAAAAGCCGGAGTAACTCATTATCTTCCGCAGCAATGGCTTTGATATGGAAATAGTGTACATCGAGAATTTTATTGAATATTTCCCGATTGTTACCGACCAGTCCTTTTAAATACTCTTTTATGGCAGTTCCGATCTCTTTTCGGGCATCTTTCAACAGATCATTGCTTACGAAAGATTCGCGGGAAGCAGTGGACTGCAAACCGTCGGCATTGACCAGGCATCTGATAAAAAAGGCCCAGGAAGGTAGAAGATTACAGTCATCTTCACTCAGCAACATACGTTTCAAATAAATTTTATGAGAATTACGTGTTGAGAATTGAGTGCGGAACGGAAGTATGTAAAGTACTCCGTTTACCTTACCGTTTTCTGTATGGATATGGAAGGCGTCTAAAGCGGAAGATTGAAATACTTTGGCTCCGTGTTCGAGTAACTCTTTACGGGATGCTTTCGGATTCAGCCAAACGGGAGAGGGGGTATTAACCAATTCTTCTTCCTCTTGCCGGTGCAGATAGATGGGATAGGGCAGTATTTCTCCATAGTTGCGCAGTATCTTTTTGAATGTTTCGTATTCAAAAAGGTGGGCCCATTCTTTTTTCGGAACCAGAATGACACGTGAACCTATCGGCCATTCTTCATTGGGAAGAGTTGTCTGATAAGTACCATCCACTTTACCACACCAGCGAACCGCTTGCTTATCCATTGCCGAGCGGCTTTCTACTGTGATTTCATTGGTTACTACAAAACATGATAGTAAACCGATACCGAAACGGCCGATGTAGTCGTCCGCATCGGGAGTGTCACGTTTGGAACTTTCACCGATGACCGTAAGAAAACGGTATACTTCCTCTTCTTTCAGACCGATGCCGTTATCTTGAAAAACCAGCGAACCATCTTCATTGAGGTATACGTCGATTCGTCCGGCATAATTTTCGTCGATATTTCGTAGTGCGGTGATGGCGTCCACACAATTTTGAAGTAATTCGCGTACAAACGTGTTGGGGTTGCTGTAAATGTGTTCCGATAGCAGGGCAATCATCCCCTTTAGATTGACCTGGAACAGATTGTTATTTTCGTTCTCCATTGTGAGATGTGTGAATCTTATCGTTTTCGTCTTCCTGTAATTTTCAACGCTTTCTCGTTGCCGTTTTCTGCTGCTTTCTCGAACCATTCCATGGCTATTTCATCGTTTTCTTCTACACCATTACCGCTTAGGTAGGCATTACCGAGTTCGAATTGTGCTTTGTCACTATTCATTTCTGCGGCTTTCAACAGCCATTGCAATCCGGTTTCCGCATCGGGTGTGCAACCCTCTCCGTACATTAACATTTTTCCTAAGTAGTAGTAAGCGTGAACACTTTCCTGACCGGCCGCATCGTTGAACCAGCGAAATGCTTCTTGTAGGTTTTGTTTGACACCTACACCGTTATAGTAGCAGAGCCCCGTGCGATACATGCTCATTGTGTTGCCATTATTTGCGGCGAGGGTATAATATTTGAATGCTTCCGTCTCATTTTCTTCCACTCCGATACCCATTTCGTAACAAATGCCTATTCCTTCACTGTAGAATTCTTGTTCTGCTGCTTGTCTGAAATAGACGAATGCTTTTTCGGATTCGTTGAGTTTGTCGTAATCGTACAGATAGTATTCTCCCAACCGGAGCATAGCCATAGGACTGTTATTGGCAACTGCCTTTTCATACCATTCCACTGCTTGCTTGTTGTCTTCCATGCATGGGCCATATCCGTAGAAATAATAGTCTCCCATTTTGAATTGGGCATATGCATAGTTTGTTTCGGCTGCTCGGGTCATATATTCTACGGCTTTGTGTGGATTTTCTTCTACTCCGTATCCGTTTTCATAAGCCAATCCCAATTCTGTAATACAACGGGATTCATTATTCTCTTCTCCTTTGTGATACCATTCGAGTGCTTTGTCGGGGTCTTCCTCTACTCCGACGGCGTTTTTGTAGCAACGGCCAACTGCAAACATCGCATCTGTATCTCCCGCCTCGGCAGCTTTTAGATACCATGCAAATCCCTCTTCGGGTTTGGCTTCGCCCAAGATACCTTCACTTAAATAAAAGCCTGTGCGATACATGCCATAAGGATATTCCTGTTCTGCGGCTTTGCTGAACAGTTCGAAGGCCTGTTCGTAATTCCGTTCGTTTTCTTGAAGAAAGCCCAACTCCACCATTGCATAGGCAGAACCCTGTGCAGCAGCTTTCTCGTTATATTCTTTAGACTTGGCTTCGTCTGTCACTCCGGCATATCCATTAGCCAGATAGAGGGCTGCACGGCAATAACCGTCATTATTTCCTAATGCGGCTGCTTTCTCATAGTATTCCAATGCCTTTACATAATCCGGATTTTCAGATAAGCAACCGCGTTCATACATCCATCCGATGCGGTATATAGCGCTTCCGGAACCCAGTTCGGCAGCTTTCTGTAACAACTCATGGGCGCGTCCGATATTTTCTTCTACCAACTCTCCATTGAAGTAGACCATTGCCAGGCTTTCGACTCCTTGTACGTAATTATCTTCTACACAACGTTCAAGACAGTATAAACCACGTTCCACATTTTGATATTCATCATTGTACAGATAGATTAAAGCAAGTTCGTAAGCACTGTATGATTCACAATAAAGCATTCCTTTTTCCAGCCATTCAATTGCTTTGGGGATATTGGTCCAGGGGTCGTCTTGATAATAATATCCCAAGAAGTTGGCAGCCGACCATACTCCGGATTTCCAGGCGCTTTCCCATAGTTTGAATGCTTCTTCCGGCTTTTTTCCTAATTCCGGATTCCGCATATACAGGGTGCCTAAGCTTTTCTGGACGTAGAAGTTCGGAACAATAGCCAGTGCTTTTTTGTAATATTCCGCCTGCTCTGCAGTTTTTGTTTCATCGTTGTCGAGTTCATCGCCTATGACAGCGTATATGTGGGCACGCATTCTGTCTTTTTCGGAGAGTACTTCCAATAATTCCTGACGAAGTTGTCGTGCCTGCCCTTCATTACCGGCGTAATTCTCGATACATGCCTGATAGAATTTTTTCCAGCGCAAACCTTCCGGAGTTGTAAGTTTGGCAAAGATACGTTTACCTTCTTCCCGATCCGGCTGACAATAATACCCCATGTATTTCCAGAAAGCAACAGTGGCTTGGGCATGTTCGTCTCCCATCCCGGCTGCTTTTTCATAGTATGGCAATAATTTTCCGGTATCACGTAGTCCATAACGTGCTTCAGCGTATTGGGAACCTTTTTGTGTCCATCCCGCACCGTCAAATTCTCCTACCCGGTCACAGGTTTCCTGTACTTTTTCCCACCAGAAAGCATATTCTTCTTCATTAAGGTCTACCTCTACATTGCAATCGTAGGCTTCAAATATCAGGCGGAAGAAATCGGCTGTTTCCTTTTGGCTCTCTTTGCGATCTAATGCATATTTGCACACGGCTAAAGCTTCCCACCAATTGTCTGGGTTCATTAATAGCTCATGGGTATATTTACCAAACCATTCGGTTGCAGATTTTCCGGATGTTTCAATTTTGTCGAGTATTTTTTCAAATCGTTCTTTAATGGCTTCCATATAAACTGATTTTTTATGATTTTGTCGCAATGTACGAATATTGCCGGATTGTAACAAAAAAGACTATGAAGAAAATAAATAAAAAAATCCCCTGACTATAACTAATCAGAGGATTTTTACTTACGCTTTTCTAATATTATTCTGCACTCATATACCAACGTGGGTCACCGGCACTATTCTTGCCATCAAAGGATGAATCTTTAATGGTAAAGTTACCGTTTTCCGGATCCGTAAATAAGTTTTCGGAAGTGTTGTTATACTCATATGTGGGTTTGAAAGCATTGCTACCGAATACAAAGTCTGCCGTGAAATATACTCCTGAAATGGTCGGGGTAGAATTGGATCTGATACCTTTTGATGTAGAAGTCCATACTCCTTCAGTTAATACACCTGAACTAACCTTTGCAAAAATCGAGTTGGAAATATTAATTTCCGGGGCGATGTTTTGGCAATCCAAGAGATATCGGGTAGATCCGATAATATTATAGAAGGTACAATTATCTATTTCGATACTCGTCATGTTGGAACTACGGAAGTCCATAACATTATGTAATGCAGAATTGATGGTTGTATTTTTTAAGCTAAAATGTTCAACGGTATATTTAGCATTGTTCCAATAGAAACAAGGGAAATTTTCTGAACCTTGATTATTTATAATACAGTTATCTATAACTACATTGCTGATACTAATTGAGGCTCCATCTTTTAGGCGAATAATAGAACGAGCATAATTATCAAAAGTACAGTCTTTGAAAGAGAGTGTACTCAAGTTGGATATATTTCCTTCATTAACCAAGTAGACACTTCCTGTATTTACAAAAGCAACATTTTCGAATGATACATAACTATGATTTCCATCTATTTCAATCGTTTTGTTTGATTTTATAGTTGGCTTTTCTCCACCAGCTGCACCAAAGAATGTAACAGATAATCCATCAGGGATTACTATACCTGTCATTTCACCGGTGGTTTCATCAAGTGTTTCCCAAACGAGCTCCATTCCGGCTTCCATAATGTAGGTTACACTACCTTCAGATGCTAATGCATTTATATCTTCTTGAGTAAGCGCGTCACCTTGGTAGAGATACTTCTTCACATTGGCGCTTGGAGTGGGATTAGTTGTAGAAACTATGCGGGTGCCACGAGGGTGGGTACCGTTATAAATAGTGAACTGATAGCTGGTAGATGCTTGTAGTTCTGAGATTTTAACAGAACCTTCTGCATTACTGAGATCAATTGTTTTTATTTCACCTAAAATAGAGTTTCCATTTTCATCTATACCGGTCACCTGTGCATATTCAAGGTGAGTCACAGCCAATGTGGCATCCCATCGTAAGGTAATGAAGTCTTCACCTTTGTCTTTGCTTCCTACGGTTTCGAAAATATTCTCACTCTTTGTTTGAAAAGAGAATTTTTCAAGATAATTCCAGTGAGAGTTTCCTTTTGTTTCGGAACATCCCATGATACGGATATAGTATTTGGTGTTACTATTCAGGTCTTCAAGGGTATAAGGAGATTTCTTAATATCTTTATTTGTTCCGTATACGATTGAATTTTCGCGACATTCTTCTGTTTTACCGTATAATGAATCCGTACTTACTTCAATGATATAATAGTTGGTTCCGGAAGTAGCTTTCCAGGTAACTTCAGCAGTAGTGGTAGTGGCGCTAACACTAAAACTACCGGGACTGAACAGTCGATCGTACTGGCTGTCCGTCTCCCATTCGTTGATATCCGTACAAGATATTATTCCTGCAGTGGTCAGGAGCATAAAAGCTCCTGCCACGATTTTATTTATTATATGTTTCATCTTATTCATTAGATTTTAAATGATTAATCCGTAAATCCGTAAGAATTGTGCAGAGTTCCGTTTGATGCGGAAATTGTTGTAGAAGCGATAGGCATTAAATATCGATTCTTCACTGAAGCATTTAAGCCGCCATTTATTTTAGGAAGATAATCCAATAGATTCTTTTGAGTGGCATCTGTTAATTCTGCTCCCCAGAAAGCTTTATTTGAATATGTTTCATCGTTCTTTAATTCTTCCTGTTCTTCGGCTGTCGCATACCACTGCACTGTAGACATGTCTATGGTACCACCGTCTTCTTTATATTTGAAATATAATTTAGCCGGATATTCCGATAATTGTCTTTCATAATCAGCTTTCATTTTCTCTGTTCTGTCGTTCAAGAGATTCCAACGGATCAAGTCGTATTTACGATAGCCTTCTCCTACTAATTCCCATGCATTTTCTTGAACGATAGCATCAAAGAATACATCTTTATCGGCCGAGATGTTATTTATGTATGTTTCGGCGGCAGCTTTGTCGGCATCGCTGAATGCACGTCTGTGTACCATTTTCAAAGCTTCGCGTGCCGTAAGACCGCATTCTCCCGTTACATCTGCTCCATGGAGTTCATTCATTACTTCGGCATACATCAACAGTACATAAGGATAACGCATTTTGGTGACGTTAATTCCCGACATCCATTTTGCATTACCGGTATTGATTGCCACGGTACGCCATTCTTCACTCATTTTACGGATATCCCATTTTGCAAGATAGATTTCGAAAGGTTTGTTTCCGTCGAAGCTTTCTACCATTTTTCCATCGGTTTCTTTTAGTGTATAAGGTGCGCATGTCAAGTCACGACGTAAGTCATTGTGGTCAAATGACCAGAAATACGGGGCACATACTTTCATCTTACCGGATGAATTACCTTTTTCGCCGTATTTAGAAGAAGCGCCATTGATACGTACTCCGACAGTATAGCCTAATTCGCCCGATCTACCCAGTCCCATTGGTATTTCAAAAATATTCTCACGATATGTTTCGTCTAATTTGAGTTTATTGACCATATCCCAATGGTTTTCAATAGATGGATTCAGTTGATGTTTACCAGAACCGATAACTATATTCAAATGTTTGAGTGCTAATTCATATAATTTCTGGCGTTCTTCAGTTCCCGGACGTTGTGTCGGATAAGCCGCATCGCTGTTGGGGGCTGTTTCATAACCAGCCTTAGCACTCTCGCGAATGGCCCATCCTGCACGTGTCAAAGCGATATTTGCTAACAAAGAGTGTGCATATCCTTTAGTGACGTGTTCTGTAGACACTGAGCCTGCCCATGACAAATGTTCGGCTGCATCTTCCAAATCGTTTATCAGGTAATCCAAAATAACATCCCGGTCTGTCTTAGCCAAGTAAGCATTACTTAAATCAGGCTTTGATGATTCCATTTTCATAGGCAAATCACCGAAGTTGCGGATTAAATCAAGATAAAGCATGGCGCGAAGAACTTGGGCTTCAGCTTTAATACGTTCTGCTTCTGTCTGTGTAGAACCACCGGCAGTGATCAGTTCACTATTGTTTATGCCGTCCACTACGATATTAGCGTATTCGATTGCACTGAACATGGCATCCCAAGCCTTGGATAAGTTGGCCCATCCTGGATTTTGATTATAGTTCATATTACCACGCTCACTGGAAGTGTTGCTTGCATCGGCACCGAAACCGTCTACTAATTCGTAATCAGAATTCAAACACCATACAAAGGCGAAATACTGTGAATAAGTCTGGTCGTTGGTTAGGCTACCATATACTTTGTTCAATACATTATTGGCATAATATATAGAGTTGAAAACAGTTTCTTCTGTTAATTCAGATGGTGAACGTTGATCTAAAAAATCGGAACATGAGGTCATCATATTTAAGGCTACACCACCAATTAATAAGGTTTTAAATATCTTTTTCATTTTAGTTTTCTGTTAATGGGTTAGAATGTAACATTGATACCACCTACGAAAGAACGGCTTTTCGGATAAGCTGCGTAATCAACTCCCGGACACATTGCATTCTTTTTACTTGAAGTATCTACTTCCGGGTCTGCACCGCTATATTTGGTAAAGCAGAAAAGGTTATATCCGGTCAGGTAAATACGTACGTTTTCTATCCATGCTTTTTTAACGATTTGTTTAGGTAGCGTATATCCGATAGAGATATTGTTTACACGCAGGAATGAAGCATTTTCTACTGCATAATCAATCAGTTGCATGGTTGTAACAGCAGCAGGATGATACATATTGGCACCTTGGTTTAGTTCATTTAGGCGGGTGATGACATTGTCTATGCTGCCATAAGTATTGATGGTGCTATTAGATGGATTTCCTATATTCAAGCCGTTTGCCGGGTCGATCCATGTGTAACGATTGCTCAGATCGAAATCTGAATTCAAGTTATAACCAAGTGCCGAACCTGCGCGGAAAGCAGTTGCGAGTTTAGTACCATTGATGATTTTATTTCCGATGGAATAGTTGAAGAATGCTGTAAAGTCGAAGTTCTTCCAGTTACCGGAGATGCCGAAACCTCCATTGATCGGGGCGATGGTATTACCTAATTTTTGCTTAATAGGATCACCGTTCTCGTCACATTCTACTTTCAAACCGCCCGGATAATATTTACCTCCGGTTATTGTTGTTGAATTGTCTTTGATTCCATCTCGTAGCTGCCAATACCCCAAACTAATTCTCCGTTAGGGTTGTTAACCGCATCGTATGCCGTGTAATAACCATTGGTTTTAAATCCCCATATTTCACCGAGGCTACCTCCTTTTTCAACGCGGTAATCTTCATATTTGGATATAGTTGATCCGGACCAGTTAGAGCTTTGCCATGGGTTGTCGATGGGTAGTTCGTCAATACGGTTTTTATTCCATGCGATATTGAAGTTGAAATCGAGATTGAAGTTCTTGTTTTGTACCAATATGGCATTCATTTGCAATTCGACTCCCTTATTGGATGTTTTACCAAAGTTCTGGTATTGGTAAGAGTAACCGGTATTCGAAGGTATTTCGGTTTTCATCAATAGATCTTTTGTCGAATTCCAATAAGCATCAATGCTACCGGATATACGATTGTTTAAGAAGCCGAAATCAAAACCGAGGTTACGTGTGATGGTTGTTTCCCATTTTAGGCCCGGGTTAGAAAGTGTTGAACCATGTTCCAGCATTGAGTTGAACTTTTCATCGAAATACGGCCCCTTTGAAGTGGCTG
>ENA-OPAW01001310-OPAW01001310.1-human-gut-metagenome-genome-assembly--contig:-NODE-1310-length-12483-cov-4.570727_pt1 | contig 12483 bp, 10 predicted proteins | sample MGYA00241060_ERZ501436 | MGnify/ENA primary metagenome ERZ501436 (study PRJEB25962, sample SAMEA2042619) | human gut metagenome | biome: human gut; feature: human-associated habitat; material: faeces... | reverse complement strand
GAATAAAACGGCATATCGTGCGAAAATTGAAATGTTATGCCCGCCCATTGGAAATGGCCGGTACCAAAATATAGGCAGCGGGCGCACAATGTGCGCCCCTACGGGATAGCCGCAAAACCAAAGCCCATTGCAGGGGCGGGCATTGCCCGCCCGGCCTGCAAAATATCCCGATATACAATCGCAAAACAGAGAGAACGAAAGGTAAGGCAATCTTATGACCACGCGTACCCCTGAGGAATTGGAAGAAAAGCTGCATTACCATTTTAAGAATAAAGAACTGCTCATCACGGCGCTGACCCACAGCTCTTACGCCAACGAGAGCAAAACCCCTACGCTGTATAACGAGCGGCTGGAATTTTTGGGCGACAGTGTGCTGTCCGTTGTGGTGGCAAACTATCTGTTCCACCATTCCACCCGCCCGGAGGGCGAACTGTCCCGCATGCGCGCTTCGCTGGTCAGCGAGGACGCGCTGTTCCAGTTTGCGCAGGAGATCGACCTGGGCTCTTACCTGCGGCTGGGCCGCGGCGAGGAGCTGGGCGGCGGGCGCTGCCGCCCCAGCGTGGTTTCGGATGCGTTTGAAGCCACCATTGCCGCTTTGTTCCTGGACGGCGGCATTGAGACCGCCCGCAACTTTATCCTGCCGTTCATCACGGGGGGCAAAACCGCCGAGGATGACCACAAGACCGCCCTGCAGGAAGTGGTGCAGAAACACCCGGACGACCGCCTGACCTACACCGTGACAGGGGAATCCGGCCCGGCGCATGATAAGCGGTTCCAGGTTACTGTGGCGCTGAACGGCAAGGCGCTGGCTGTGGGCGAAGGCCGCAGCAAAAAGGCTGCGGAACAGCAGGCTGCCAAAGCGGCGCTGACCAAGCTGGAACAGCAGGCATAAAAAGGGGCATCTATGCGCTTAAAAGAACTTGAGATACAGGGCTTCAAGTCCTTCCCGGATAAAACGCGGATCACCATTGGCGAAGGCATTACCGGTGTTGTGGGGCCGAACGGCTCCGGAAAAAGCAACATTTCGGATTCCATCCGGTGGGTTCTGGGCGAAACCAGCTCCAAACAGCTGCGCGGTGCGGGCAAGATGGAGGACGTTATTTTTGGCGGCACCCAGACCCGCGGCGCAATGGGCTATGCGGCGGTATCGCTGACCATTGATAACTCCGATCATGGGCTGGAAATGGATGCGGACGAAGTAACCATTGGCCGCCGCTATTACCGCAGCGGGGAGAGCGAGTATACCATCAACGGCCAGAGCGTGCGCTTAAAAGATGTGTACGAGCTGCTGCTGGATACCGGCCTTGGGCGCGATGGCTACGCCATTGTGGGTCAGGGGCGCATTGCGGAGATCGTTGGTGCAAAATCCACCGAGCGGCGCGAGATTTTTGAGGAAGCATCTGGCATTGCCAAATACCGCTACCGCAAAAATGAAGCCGAACGCCGCCTGGCCGCGGCGGAGGGCAATCTGGAACGCCTGCGGGATATTCTGGGGGAGCTGGAAAAGCGGGTTGGACCCCTGAAACGCGACAGCGAAAAGGCGGAGCAGTTCCTGGCATATTCCAAGACCCGCAAGGGGCTGGAAATTACCCTGTGGGTGGATTCAATCCGCCGCGCACAGGATACGGTGCGGGACCAGCAGCGCAAGTATGAGGCGGCGGAAAGCGACTATGCACGCATTTCCCGCCAGCTGGATGAATTTGACACCCGCACCGAAGCCCTGCGCGCCGAAGCCCAGCAGCTGATGCTGCAGGTGGAGGAAGCGAACGCTGAAATCCGCACCATTACCGAGCAGAACGCCGGGAGCGAAAGCCAGCTGGCAGTTTTGCAGAACGAAACCGAACACGCGAACGAGCAGATCCGCAGCGCCAGCGATGAGCTGACCCGCGCCGGGGAAGGCGCAAAGGGGATTGCGCAGGAAGCGGACGAGCACAAAGCGGAAATCACCCAGCTGCAAACCGTGCTGCAAAATCTGGATGCCGAGGCGGACAAGCTGCGCCAGCAGCTGAACACGCTGGAACAGCAGGCGCTGCAAAGCGGTGAGCGGCGGGAGATCGTGAGCGCCGCCATGGCCCGCATGCAGCAGAATGCCACTGCCCTGCAGGTGCGGGGTGCGGGGCTGCAATCCGCCGTGGAAGCGGCCCGCGCCCAGCTGAACGGCCTGAAAAACCAGGAAGCCGCCGCGGGTGATGTGGCACAAAAACTGACCGAGGAACGGGACGCTGCTGCCGAGCACCTGAAAGAGTGCGAGGAAGCCGTGACCCGCAACGATAACATCCGCTCCGGCTTAAAGCTCAAGCTGGAAAGCCGTCACCGCCAGCAGGCGGAAGCTGCTGAAGCTTTGCAGAAGGCCGCAGCGGATAAAAACAACACCGCCCAGCGCATCCGCATTCTGGAGGATCTGGAGCGCAACATGGACGGCTATCAGCAGAGCGTAAAAGCCGTCATGCGCGCCGCGGGCGGTGGGCGGCTGCGGGGCATCATCGGCCCGGTGGCCGGTATCCTGAGCGTGCGCAAGGGGTACGAAATCGCGATTGAAACGGCACTTGGCTTTGCGCTGCAGAACATTGTGGTGCAGGACCAAGGCTGCGCCCGCGCGGCCATCCCCTTTTTGAAGGAAGAACGCGCCGGACGCGCAACTTTCCTGCCGTTGGATACCGTGCAGGGCAGCCGATTCAATGGCCGCCTGACCGGCACGGCGGAGGTCGCCGCCGACCTGGTCAGGACAGACCCGAAATATCAGCATATCATCGACAATCTGCTGGGCCGCATCATCGTGGTGGACGACATCAACGAAGCTTCTCGCGTGGCGCGGGACAACGGCTTTCGCAGCAAGGTCGTGACCATGGATGGTCAGGTGATCAATGCAGGCGGCAGCTTTACCGGCGGCAGCGTCCAGCGCAGCGCAGGCCTGTTCACCCGCAAGCAGGAGATGGAAGAGCTGCGGGTGAAAGCGGCCAGGTTACAAAAAGACTGCCTTGCTGCACAGGAAAAGACCGACCAGTGCAAGGAGCAGGTGGACGCTTTGCAGGCGGAGCTGACCGCCACGGCCAGTGAGCAGATCACCGCAGCCAACGACAGGGTGCGTGCTGAGGCAGAGCAGAAGCGGCTGGAAGCTGCTGCCGCCCAGCTGGAAACGGCCCGCAGCAACGGCCAGCAGCAGATCGACACTTTGCAGGCGGCCATGACAGAGAGCCGTGGCAAAGCAGAGGAAGCTGCCAGCCTGCAGGCCCGGCTGACGGCAAAGATCGATCTGCTGACGGCGGAGATGAACCGAATTGCCGAAGGCGATGACAACTTTGTGGCCCAGCAGACCGAACTGAGCCAAAAGCTCAGCGCAAAGCGGCTGGAACAGGTGACCCGCCAGAAGGATGCAGAACTGGCCTACAGCCAGATCGCGGCGCTGGAACAGCGGGCGCAGGATGCCGCTGCCCGCCGCGCCACGCTGGAAGAAAGCCTTGCGGCACTGGCACAGCGCAGCGAGAGCTGCCGGGCAGAAATTGCAGCCATCCGGCAGGCAAAGTCCGACAGCCAGACCGAGATCGCCCAAAAAGAAAAGGCCATCCGCGAAGCTACCGAAAAGCGGCTGGAACGCCAGCAGGCTGAAACAGCGGCACTGAGCCGGGCGCGCACTTCCTCTGACAGCCGCGAGGAAATGGGGCGCGAGATGGCCCGCCTTGCAGAGCGCAAGGCCGCTGCCGAGACCGAGTACGACCAGACCGTGGCAAAGCTGTGGGATGAATACCAGCTCTCGGTCAGTCAGGCAGAGAACCTTTGCGTGGAGTTTGAAAGCCTGACGGCCCTGCGCGCACAGGTGGCCGACCTGCGCGGCAAAATTCGCGCCCTTGGCAGCGTGAATGTGAGCGCCATCGAGGAATACAAGGAGGTCAAGGCCCGCTACGATGCCCTGATGCATCAGGTGACCGATGTGGAGGAAAGCCGCAATGAGCTGACCCGCATGATCTCCAAGCTTTCGGCACAGATGCGGGAGATCTTCTCCGACAGCTTCCGTGCCATCAACGAAAACTTTGGCCGCGTATTTACCGAGCTGTTCGGCGGCGGCGAAGCCAGCCTTGTGCTGGAGGATGAAAGCGATGTGCTTTCCTGCGGCATCGGCATCCGGGTGGCACCGCCGGGCAAGGTGATCAAGAATCTGGAAGCGCTTTCCGGCGGCGAGCAGGCGCTGGTGGCCATCAGCATCTACTTTGCCATTCTGGCGGTCAACCCGGCCCCGTTCTGTATTCTGGACGAGATCGAAGCCGCTCTGGACGATGCCAATGTGGTGCGTTTTGCCCAGTACTTACGCCGGGTGAGCGACAAGACCCAGTTCATCGTCATCACCCACCGCCGCGGCACAATGGAAGCCGCGAATGTGCTTTACGGCGTTACCATGCAGGAGGACGGCGTGTCCAAGCTGCTCAAGCTTGATCTGGAACAGGTTGACGCAACGCTGGTTTCCTGATATATATTAAAGAAAAAGATAGGAGGACACTATGGGGTTCTTCGGATTTGGCAAGAAAAACAAAGAAAAAGAACAGGAAAAAATGAAAACGGGTCTGGAAAAGACCCGCACCGGTTTCTGGGGCAATATCCTCAACACCCTCACCGGCAGCGTCATCGACGATGATATGTACGATGATCTGGAAGAGCAGCTCATCCTTGCGGATGTGGGCGGCGAGGTGGCCGTGCGTCTGGTGGACAAGCTGCGCGACCGTGTGCGCGAAAAGGGCCTGAAGACCGGCGAAGAGGCGGCGGATGCCCTGCGCGACATCATTGCCGAGGAAATGACACCGGATGCCGAGATGGATCTTTCCGGCAAGCCAGCCGTCATTCTGGTCATTGGCGTGAACGGCGTGGGCAAGACCACCAGCATTGCAAAGCTGGCCGATCACTACACCCGCGAGGGCAAAAAGGTGATGCTGGCCGCAGGCGATACCTTCCGTGCCGCAGCCAGCGAACAGCTGGAGATCTGGGCCGACCGCGCCGGTGTGCCCATTGTGAGCGCAGGCGAGGGCGCAGACCCGGCGGCTGTCATTTTCGACACCGTAAAGTCTGCCACCGCACGCGGTTATGACATGGTCATTGCCGACACTGCAGGCCGTCTGCACAACAAGGCAAACCTGATGGCAGAGCTTTCCAAGATCAGCCGCAGCGTCAAGAAGGCCAGCCCGGAAGCCAGCCTTGAAACGCTGCTGGTGCTGGATGCCATCACCGGCCAGAACGCCATCAGTCAGGCCAAGGAATTCTGCAAGGCTGCAGATGCTACCGGCATCATCCTGACCAAGCTGGACGGCACCGCCAAGGGCGGCTGCGTGGTAGCGGTCAAGCAGCGTCTGGGCCTGCCGGTGCGCTTCATCGGCGTGGGCGAGGGCATCGACGACCTGCTGCCCTTTACCCCGGAGGGCTTTGTGGAAGAGCTGCTCCCGCGCCAGTGGAAGCACTAAGGAGGGTCGCAGCATGAAAATTTGTGCAGCCACCGGCAACGCCGGAAAGCTCCGCGAACTGCGCCGCATTCTGGAAGCGCAGGGCCACGAGGTGGTCAGCCAGAAGCAGCTGGGCATCACCATCGAGCCGGAGGAGACCGGCACCACCTTTGCCGAGAACGCCCTCATCAAGGCCGAGACCATCTGCAAGGCATGTGGTCTGCCCACCATCGCCGATGACTCCGGCCTGTGCGTGGATGCGCTGGGCGGTGCGCCCGGCGTGTACAGCGCCCGCTACTGCGGCCGCCACGGCGACGACGAAGCCAACAACGATAAGCTTCTGGATGCCATGCAGGCTGTGCCTGCCGGGCAGCGGGGTGCAAAGTTCGTGTCCGCGGTGTGCTTCATCCTGCCGGATGGACGGCATCTGACCTGCATGGGCGAGTGCCCGGGCAGCATCGCCTTTGAGCGGCTGTGCGGGGACTACGGCTTTGGCTACGACCCGCTGTTCATCCCCACCGACTGCGGCGTGGGAAAGCACGATAAGCGTCCCAACACCGAGGGCCGCAGCTACGCCCAGCTGACCCCGGACGAAAAGGATGCCATCAGCCACCGCGGCAATGCGCTGGCAGTGCTGGAACAGCAGCTGCCGGGATTTCTGGCAGAATGAACTCCCCCAGTCTGCAAAGCCGCAAGACTTTGACTGAAGGAGTTTCTCACCACAAGCGGAGACAATTCTAAATCGTTTCTTTATCGAAATATCAACCTCAAAATAAAGGAGAAAACTATGCTGACAAGCAAACAGCGCGCCATCCTGCGCGGCAAGGCAAACACCATGGACCCCGTTTTCATCGTGGGTAAGGGCGAGATCGACGAGACCATGATCCAGGGCGTGAAGGACTGTCTGGATGCCCGTGAGCTCATCAAGCTCAAGGTGCTGGAAAACAGCATGTACAATGCCCGTGAAGCTTCGGTCAAGCTGGCTGAGGCCACCGGTGCCGACTGCGTACAGGTGATCGGCTCCAAGTTTGTACTGTACCTGCAGAAGAAAAAGGACAGCGCTTACGCCGACCTGCTGAAGTAAAAATGAAAGTTCTTCTCTACGGCGGTACATTTGACCCGCCCCACAACGGCCACCTGAACAATCTGCGCGCTGCCGCCGACCGTGTCCGCCCGGACAAGGTGGTGGTGATGCCGGCCGGGCTTTCACCGTTCAAGCAGCACACTTCGGCCCCGGGTGCGCTACGGCTGGAAATGTGCAGCTGCTTCCATGCACTGGAAGAGGGAATGGATGCCATCCCGCAGCTGGAAGTCAGCGGGTGGGAGGTAGCTCAGGCCAAAGCCGGGAACCACAATTACACGGTGCTCACGGTGGAAAAGCTGGCCCGGGACTACCCCGGGGCACAGCTGTACCTTGCCATTGGCAGTGATATGCTGCTGAGCTTTGACGGCTGGCACCGCTGGCAGGATATCCTGCGCCTTGCCCATCTGGTGGTCACCAGCCGCCATGTGGGCGACGACCCCGAGCTGCACGCAAAGGCTCTCCGGCTGGACCCCACCGGGGCACGCATCCTGTTTGCACCGGTACAGGCGCTGCCCATGGCCAGCAGCGACATCCGTACCCGTCTGGCTGCAGGCGAAGGGTGTGAAGCTGAGCTGCCGGAGGCGGTGCGGGCGGTTATCCGCCGGGAGAAACTCTACAAAAAGGAAGTATCAGCCAATGAACCTCAAACAGGCAAAGGAGCTTGTGCGCGGCCGCTTGAGCGATAAGCGCTATGAGCATACCTTGAATGTGAAAAAAACGGCCGTCAAGCTGGCAAAGATCTACGGTGAGGACGAGGAGCGGGCCGCGTTGGCAGCCCTGCTGCACGACTCGGCCAAGGAGATCAGCAAGGATGAGATGCGCGATATCCTGCGCGCTTACCCCCAGTATGCAGAGGGCGGCGAAGAGCGCCCGGCCCCGGTGTGGCACGGCGTGTGCGCCGCCATTCTGGCCCGCACCCAGTGGGGTGTGACCGACGAAGCGGTGCTTAGCGCTATTGCCTGCCACACGGCGGGCAAACCCGGCATGACCCGGCTTGACAAAATTTTGTATCTGGCCGATATGACCAGCGCGGAGCGGGACTGGCCCGGAGTGGAAAAGCTGCGCAAGCTGGAAAAAAAGAATCTAGATGCCGCCATGCTGGCCGCGCTGAAGCAGACCAACGATTTCGTGCTCTCGCAGGGAAAACCTCTGGACCCGATGTCCAAGGCGGCCTATGAGGATATCCTGGCCCGCAGCGGGAAGAATGAACGGTGAGAGCACAGCTGCTCTGAAACAAGCGGAAACAGAAAACGGATTGCAGATTTCGTCGGATAATGCTATACTTAAGAGCATGACAGGTCTGCAGGAACATTTTTTTGCAGGACCGCGAAAATCTGGAGGATACAAAAAAGCATGAGCCAGACGCCACGCCATATCAATACTTCGCGTTCTCTGAACCGGCCGGATCCGGCAGCAGCCGCACCGCGCCACGCTGCGTCCAGCACGGATGCAAAGCAGAGCACAGGCGGTGCACACAATGAGCCGCCGCGCCGCCCGGCACAGGGAGCAAGGCAGGAGCCGCCGCGCCGCCGCAAAAAGAAAAAGAAAATGCCCCTCTGGCTGCCTTTTGCAGTGGTCATGGCCATCATCGCGGTGATCTCCGGTGTGGTGGTGTATGGAGTCAGCCTTGTAAACAAGGTGGAGGACAGCATCCGCCCGGACGACAGCACCCCTACCATTGAGGAAGAGGTCAAGACAGCCGAGGAATACAAGGGCGATGTGGTGAACATTCTGGTCTGCGGCATCGACTATGAAGAGGGACGCAGTTATTCCAACGACCCCACTTCCAATGATGGCATGACCGATATGATCCTGTACGTGCAGTTCGACATCAAGAACGGTGCACTGCGGATGCTGCAGATCCCCCGCAACAGCCTTGTCACCACCAAAAACAAAAAAATCACCCTGTCCAATGGCAAGACCTACGCCGCCACGAATTATCAGATCAACTCGGTGGCGATCTCCAATGGCGGCAGCATCGCCGCTCTGGCCGATGTCATCTACGATCAGTTCCGGCTGCCCATCGATTACTATGTGACGGTGGACATGCAGGCACTGGTGGATATGGTGGATAACTTTGGCGGCATTGAGGTGTATATCCCCCACGATATGTCCTACGGCGGCAGCAAACTGCTCAAGGGCTACCGCAATCTGGACGGTGCATCGGCAGAGTTCTTTGTGCGCTGCCGCCACGGCGACGGCTACGCCAATTCCGATATCGACCGCCTGAACATGCAGCGCTATTTCTATGCCGGCCTGTTCAAGCGTGCCCGCGCCATGGGTGTCACCGATATCCTGAACCAGCTGCCGCTGGTGTTCAAGAACTATATCAAGACGGATATGGACATTTCCACCATTGCAAAGCTGGTGGTGTCTTTCCTCAAGCTCGACAGCTCCAACATCATTCTGGCGCAGACACCGGTGTTCATGGGCGTGCCCAACGTGGGCAAGACCGACACCTTTGCCGGTTACTCCTGCGTGGTGCCGGATGCGGGTTCCATTGCAAACCTGCTCAACCAGTATTTCTGCACCTACACCGGCCCCATTGATGTGAGCGAAATGAACCTTGTCACCGACGAGTGGCCCCACGGCAGTGCATCCACCGATGCCAACGTGCAGTATATGGGCCGCATCGATAAGGAGTCGGACGATGCCATCCTGAGCGGCGATACAGACCTTGAAGGCGCTGTTACCACCGATGGTCAGGCGGCAGGCTCCGCAAACTGAAACTGACAGAAAGGAAAAACATATGGAGAACTTCAACGACAGCAAGGCGCTTGCCATTGAGATCGCAAAGATCCTGGACAAGAAAAAGGCCCACGATGTGCGCGTGCTCAAGGTGGAAAGCCTGACCGTGCTCACCGATTACTTTGTCATTGCCTCCGGCACTTCCACCACGCAGGTGGCTGCTCTGGCCGACGAGGTGGAGTACGAGCTTTCCCAGAAGGGTCTGGAGCCCTACAGCACGGAGGGTTACGACTCCAAGAACTGGGTGCTGCTGGATTATTCCAACGTCATCGTGCACGTATTCGTGCCCAACACCCGCACCTACTACGATCTGGAGCACCTGTGGGCAGACGGCGAACCCATTGATATCTCCGAGTACCTCACCCCGGATAGCACTGTCGAATAAGGCAGAACGGCCCTGCCTTTTGCGGCAGGCAGCCTGTAGCATAAATCATTCCAATTACGGTATATGCAAAAGTAAAGTCTGGAGCTGATTACAAACATGAAGTACGATTACAAGGCTGTTGAAGCCAAGTGGCAGAAGGTGTGGGAGGACGAAAAGACCTTCCATGTCGAGATCGACCACAAAAAACCCAAGTTCTATGCACTGGTCGAGTTCCCGTATCCGTCGGGTGCCGGCCTGCATGTAGGCCATCCCCGCAGCTACACCGCGCTGGACGTGGTCAGCCGCAAGCGCCGTCAGAACGGCTACAATGTGCTGTATCCCATGGGCTGGGACGCTTTTGGCCTGCCCACTGAGAACTTTGCCATGAAGAACCACATCCACCCGGCCATTGTTACCAAGAACAATGTGGACCACTTCCGCAGTCAGCTGAAGGCTTTGGGCTTCTCCTTTGACTGGGATCGTGAGATCAATACCACCGACCCCGAGTACTACAAGTGGACCCAGTGGATCTTCCTGCAGCTGTATAAGCATGGTCTGGCTTACAAGAAGGAAATGAACGTCAACTGGTGCACCGGCTGCAAGTGCGTGCTGGCCAACGAGGAAGTTGTCAACGGCGTGTGCGAGCGCTGCGGCAGCGAGGTCGTTCACCGCGTCAAGAGCCAGTGGATGCTCAAGATCACCGCTTATGCCGATAAGCTGATCGATGGTCTGGACGGTCTGGATTACATTGAGCGCGTTGCCACCCAGCAGAAGAACTGGATCGGCCGCAGCCACGGCGCAGAAGTCAACTTCGGCACCACCGCAGGCGATACCCTGACCGTGTACACCACCCGCTGTGACACCCTGTTTGGTGCCACCTACATGGTTGTCTCCCCGGAGCATGCCGTGGTCAAGGAATGGCTGGACAAGGGCATCCTCAAGAATGCCGATGCCGTCAAGGCCTATCAGGCCGAGGCAGCCCGCAAGAGCGACTTTGAGCGCAGCGAGCTGAACAAGGAAAAGACCGGCGTCAAGCTGGAAGGCGTCATGGGCATCAACCCGGTCAATGATACCGAGATCCCCATCTTTATTTCGGATTACGTTCTGTCCACCTATGGCACCGGTGCCATCATGGCTGTGCCCGCCCACGATACCCGCGACTGGGAGTTTGCCAAGAAGTTCGGCCTGCCCATCATCGAGGTGGTCAAGGGCAATACCCCGTCCAATCTGGACGAAGCCGCCTTCACCGATGTGGCCACCGGCACGCTGGTCAACTCCGGCTTCCTGAACGGCCTGTCCGTCACCGATGCAAAGAAAAAGATGATCGACTGGCTGGAGGCAAACGGCAAGGGCTGTGATAAGGTCAACTACAAGCTGCGCGACTGGGTGTTCAGCCGTCAGCGCTACTGGGGCGAACCCATCCCCATGGTCAAGTGTGAAAAGTGCGGCTGGCAGCCCCTGCCCGAGAGCAGCCTGCCCCTGACCCTGCCGGACATCACCGATTTTGAGCCGGGCCCGGACGGCGAATCTCCGCTGGCCCGCCACAAAGATTGGGTCAAGACCACCTGCCCCTGCTGCGGCGGCCCTGCTACCCGTGAGACCGATACCATGCCCCAGTGGGCCGGTTCTTCCTGGTACTTCCTGCGCTACATGGACCCCCACTGCAAGGATGCCATTGCTTCCAAGGAAGCTCTGGAATACTGGTCTCCGGTGGACTGGTACAACGGCGGCATGGAGCACACCACCCTGCATCTGCTGTACAGCCGCTTCTGGCATAAGTTCCTGTACGATATCGGCGCTGTGCCTTCTCCGGAACCCTACCAGAAGCGTACCGCTCACGGCATGATCCTGGGCCTGAACCCCCACAGCTTTGTCAACCTGCCCGCTGAGGAGCAGGATAAGCTGCTGAAGGAGTACGGCAGCCAGAAGGCCGCTGAAAAGGCTCTGGAAGAAAAGTACGGCGAAATGGCACGCCACCCCATCGTGAAGATGTCCAAGTCTCTGGGCAACGTCATCAACCCGGACGAGGTGGTGGACCAGTACGGTGCCGACACCATGCGTCTGTACGAGATGTTCATGGGCGACTTTGAGCAGGCTGCACCGTGGCAGACCTCTGCCATTGCAGGCTGCAACCGCTTCCTGGACCGCGTGTGGGCGCTGAGCGACAAGCTGGTGGAGGGCGAGGGCTATCGCCCGCAGGTCGAGACCCTGATGCACCAGACCATCAAGAAGGTGGGCGCTGACATCGAGACCCTGAAGATGAACACCGCTATTGCCCAGCTCATGACGCTGGTGAACGCCCTGTACGACAACGGCGGCGCGACCAAGGCCGAGCTGGAGACCGTTGTTCAGCTGCTAAACCCGTTTGCTCCCCACATGACCGAAGAGCTGTGGGAGAAGCTGGGCCACAGCCACGATGAGCAGCTGGCTTACTACCCCTGGCCCAAGTACGAAGAGGCCAAGTGCGTGGAAAGCACAGTGGAAATCGCTGTGCAGGTGAACGGCAAGGTGAAGGCCCGCCTGAAGGTGGCTGCCGACATTGACGCTGCTGCCGCTATCGCCGCCGCCAAGGCTGACCCCGCTGTTGCTGCCGCTCTGGAAGGCAAGCAGCTGGTCAAGGAGATCTACGTCAAGGGCCGTCTGGTCAATCTGGCTGTCAAAGGCTAAACCAACCGATACCCTGCCGAAAGGCTGGATATACAACTACCCGCAGAGGCGGACTGGCGCATAAAACACCCGGGAACGTTTATTCAAAATCTTTTCAAAGATTTTGCGCAAAAAACTTTCAAAAAAAGGTTGACGAACCGGAGAAAATGCGCTATACTGTCTACTGTTAGTTACCATGTAACAACGAAATTCCTGCC
>ENA-OPAW01001306-OPAW01001306.1-human-gut-metagenome-genome-assembly--contig:-NODE-1306-length-12534-cov-2.626653_pt1 | contig 12534 bp, 9 predicted proteins | sample MGYA00241060_ERZ501436 | MGnify/ENA primary metagenome ERZ501436 (study PRJEB25962, sample SAMEA2042619) | human gut metagenome | biome: human gut; feature: human-associated habitat; material: faeces... | reverse complement strand
GCGCTTCATCTCCCGTGGAGAAAGAGTTGTTGCTGTCATTTCGACTGCCCTCTCATATGGATATTGAAAGATAAAAAAAGCTTTGCTCCCGGACAAGGGGAAGGAGAATTTAAAAACCTTGCCCGGGAATGCAAAGCTCGGAGGAGGAGTGAGCCACTATGCAAAGTGGAGAGAGACACCGCGACTCGAAGCGTCTCTCAAAGCTGCAGGATGGCTGGGGGGATTTGGCAGTGCCAACCACCTGCATTCTTCAGTTATTGGATTTTTAGGATTACTGATTTCACTCAGCGATCTTGCCACCGGCCTGCTTGACCCAATCCTGGTACTTGGCGGCAGCGTTGTCCTTGGTGATTTCCTTGTTGACCAGGGCCTTGCCGAAGGTTTCGGCCGGAGTCCACCAATCGTTCATGCCGGACAGACCGGACTGCAGGAGAGCAGTGTTGGCCATGGTGTCGGACTGGGCCTTGGCTGCGATGTCGTCGGTGGTCAGATCAGACAGGGACTTGTCGGTCGGCGGGATGGCGCGCATCTCGTAGTGCAGCTTCTGAGCTTCGGTGGAGCCGAGGTAAGCCGCGAACTGAGCGGCGGCCTTCGGGTTCTTGGCGTTCGGGTTGTAAGCAGCGGCCTTGGTGGCGGCGAAGGACTTCATCTGCTTCTTCTGGCCGTTCACGGTGAAGGTCGGCAGAGAGGTGGCGGCGTAGTTGTCACCCAGGGCCTCCTTCACGTCCTTAGCGGACCAGGTACCGGAGAACAGCACGTCGGCGGAGCCATCCTTGATGGCTGCGAGGCCGGAAGCGCCATCGTCGTTGGAGAAGTTCGGGTTGGCGACCACATCAACCAGATAAGAGGTGATATCGGCGCCGTCCTTCGGGAAGACCATGCCTGCGTCAGCATCATTGCCCTTCTCGCCGAACAGGCTCAGGCCATCATAGAAGCCGTTGATGTACCAAGAATTCTGCAGGGAGAACGCGACCTTGGCCTTGGAAAGGATGGTATCGAAGTCCTTGGCCTCATCCTCGGTGATCTTGGACTTGTTGTAGTACATGAACCACGTGTTGTCGGTGTACGGCACGCCATAGAGCTTGCCATCGGTGCCGGTGACGGAGTCGACTTCGAGGTCGCCGTTCTGTTCCTTCACCTGCTTCTCAGCGTCGGTGCCCAGCTGGCCAATGGCCTTGGCGTCCATTAGAACACCCAACTGATCGGAAGCGAACATATAGACATCGGCCGCCGCGGACGGATCAGTGCTGACCTGCTTGGAAGCATCGCCTTCAGAGACCACGTCATTCTTCCACGTGATATTGTATTCCGGATGCGCCTTGGCGAAGTTCTCTTCGACCTTGCCCAGCCAGTTGGTGTCCTTGGCCTGGTCTTCCTGCGGGGCCCACACGCTCAGCGTGACGGCCTCGGTGGAGCCGGAAGCGTTCTTATCGCCACCGTCGGAGGAGCCACCGCACGCAGCGAGCGGAACCAGCATAGAAACGGCAGCAGTAAGTCCGATTGCCTTCTTCCAATCGATCTTCATTGATCTTCCTTTCCTCACATAACCTTGTGTTCCTCAACATCTCCGGTTAAATGGTACGGACCAAAACCCTGCATACGTTCACATCATCGTTCTTGGATGATTACCAACAACACTGGGGCCACCAAAAATGTATCAGTGGTTGTTAGTGTAGCACGTTTCTGCCAACGTTTGCAATTCAGCGTTATGATTGTTTCAAAGAAACACCGCAAACCGCGAAATATCAAGGAGACACACCCTCATGCTTCCCCCCGCGAAACACCCCCACCCCAAATGGCTTGCCGACGCAATTTTTTATGAAATATATCCACAGTCCTTCGTCGACTCCAATGGCGACGGCATCGGAGACATCCCCGGAATCACTTTAAAACTGGACTACATCAAGGATCTCGGATGCAACGCGATCTGGCTCAATCCCTGTTTCGACTCGCCATTCAAAGACGCCGGCTACGACGTGCGCGACTACAAAAAGGTGGCATCACGCTACGGCACCAACGACGATCTCATTGCGTTGTTCGACGCCGCCCACCGGCGCGACATGCACGTGATCCTCGATCTCGTGCCAGGCCACACCAGCGAGGAACACGAGTGGTTCCACCGCAGTTGCAAGGTCGAACGAAACAATTATTCCGACCGCTACATCTGGACAGACTCATGGATCTCCGGTGGCGACGGACTGCCATTCATCGGCGGCGAATCGCCCCGCAACGGTACCTACATCTTGAACTTCTTCAAATGCCAGCCGGCGCTCAACTACGGTTTCGCGCACCCCGAACGTAGCTGGCAGAAGCCAGCCCTTGGTCCGGACGCGAAGGCCACTTGCGACGCGATGGTGGACGTCATGCGGTTCTGGCTTTCCCGTGGCGCAGACGGCTTCCGCGTGGATATGGCCGACAGCCTCGTCAAAAAGGACGATGAGGGCAAGCCTTACACCATCCGCACCTGGCAGTACATGTTCGCCCGGATCCGCCCGGCCTTCCCCGAAGCCGCGTTCGTTTCGGAATGGGGACGGCCAGAGGAGTCGATGGCCGCCGGCTTCGACATGGATTTCTATCTCGATTGGCGTTGGGACGGCGTTCCCAACGGCTACAACATGCTGTTGCGCAACGTGGACGACCCGTTGAGCCGCAAGGGCGACAAGAGCTATTTCAACGCCGATTCCGGCACGCCGATCAGCGAATTCCTGGACGAGTACGAGCCGCGTCTGCGCGAAGCGGAAACGGCCGACGGAAATTTTAATTTCATCACCTGCAACCACGACACCGCACGCGTGGCGCCGCGACTGTCGCAGCGCGAAATCGCCCTGGCATACTGCACGCTGTTCGCGATGCCGGGCGTGCCGTTCCTGTATTACGGCGACGAAATCGGCATGCGATACCGCGCACTGCCCGGCAAAGAAGGCGGCTACGTGCGCACCGGTTCGCGCACACCGATGCAGTGGGGTGCGAACGACGCATCCGGAGCACTTCACGTGTCCGATTCTGCAGAATCGGACACTCGGGCTGGCGATGTGACCGGTGGCAGCTACCTGCCCGCCGACCCGTCCGCCGACGCCCCGACCGTCGCCGCACAGCAGGCCGACGCCGAATCACTGTGGCATACGGTGCGCTCCATACTCCACGTCAAGGGGGAATGCGACGCCTTGCGGTCGGGGGCTACGTTCCATGCAATCGAACGCGATAGAGTGTTCGTTTTCGAGCGTTCCACCCACCTGCAGAAGCTGATCATAGCCGTCAATCCAAGCCGCGATTGCAAAGCTTTGCAGCTACCAGATGGTAGTTATCGGACGATTTTCAGCATCGGCGAAAACGAAATTAGCGGCACTTCGCTGCGTCTAGGTCTGCAAAGCTTTGCAATTCTCGAAGCCGAGTAGCAGACGAGCAATGCCCCGTTGGAATAATCGTTTGCAATGCGGAGCGCTGCGCCTTCGTATTGCAAACGATAGTCAATATGGAAAAACAATTCCGGTTATCTATATTCCTGAAATTAGAGCAAAATCGCAATATAGCAACACTCTCTTACCGCAAAACACGCTTTGAAAACGATATCATACCGTGATATAGTTATCTTTGGTGCGAATGCCACCAGCATCGAAGCTGCGGCAATCGCAAGCAATGTAGCATGTCAGCCGTCACAAACGGCGCGGAAAGAAGGGACCTATGACACAGACCCAGCAGACCGAAAGCGCAGAACGCATCGCACGGCCTCTTATCCAGCTCGCCAAGCTCAATGGCATTTCCACGTCGTATATCGACCAGCTCGGCACCTATGTGGAAATCCGCGACGAAGTGCTCGTCTCCGTATTGGCCGCACTCGGCGTGGACGCATCCAGCGACGAAGCGATCACCGCCTCCTATGCGGCGACCCAGCAGCGCATCGCAGACACACTTGTTGAGCCGACCGTCGTGAAGTTCATCGGCAAGGAAGCCGTCACGCCAATCCGCGCGAAAGGAAACGACGTGGCGCTGAAGCTGACGTTGGAAGACGGCACGGAATATGCGGGCGATCTGACCGCGTATCTGACGGGCTCGAACGCAGATGACGGCTCGCTGCAACTGACGCTGCCGGACGATATTCCCGCCGGCTACCACACGCTGGCCGTCGATGCCGGCCCGCTGCACGCCGAAGCCGCGCTGATCTGCGCACCGGCACGCATCGAACTGCCGCCAGCAGTAGCGGAAAAGCAACGTTGGGGCTGGATGGCACAGATGTATTCCATCCGTTCCGCTGAATCCTGGGGCGTGGGCGACTATGGCGATCTGAAGCTGCTGCTGTCCGACGCGGCAACGAAATCGCATGCCGATTTCATGCTTATCAACCCGATTCACGCCACCGCGCCGGTGCCGCCGCTGGAGCCGTCGCCGTATCTTCCCGAATCGCGTCGTTTTCTCAATGTGACGTACATCCGTCCGCAGGATATCGCTGAATATGCGGAACTCAACGAGGCGGACCAGGCCGAAGTGGCGCGTCTGCACGCGGAAGTCTCGCCAGCCAACGACAGTATCGAGCCGCTCGACATCAATTCCGCTTGGTGGCACAAGCGCCAGGCGCTGCAGCTTGTGTACAACGTGCCGCGTTCCGTCGAGCGTCAGGCCGCGTTCGACGCGTTCAAGGAGGCCGCGGGTCCGGATCTGCGCGCGTTCGCCGCATGGTCGGTGGCGTTCCAGGTGTGGGGCGCGCCGTGGGAAGGCACGTGGTTCAAGGACACGAACCGCGATTCGCCTGAAGTGGTGAAGCTCATGCGCGAGCACGCCGATATGGTCGATTTCGAATGCTGGCTGCAGTGGATCGCCGACGAGCAGGTGACAGCCGCGCAGAACGCCGCCCGTGACAGCGGTATGGCACTCGGCCTCATGCAGGATATGGCCGTGGGCGTGCACTCGCTCGGCGCGGACGTGTGGTGGAATCCGGAACGTTTCGCAGTAGGCAGCGTAACCGTGGGCTGCCCACCGGACTTCTACAACCAGCAGGGTCAGGATTGGGGCCAGCCGCCGTTCAATCCGAATTATCTGGCCAAAACTGGTTATGGCGTGTACCGCGAGATGGTGCACAACATGTTCTCACACGCGGGCGCGGTGCGCATCGACCATGTACTCGGCCTATTCCGTCTGTGGTGGATTCCGCAGGGCGAAGGCGCGCGCGGTGGCGCGTACGTTACGTACGACTATGAGGCGATGATCGCGATCCTGACCATTGAAGCGTCCCGCGTGAACGGTTTGGTGGTCGGCGAGGATCTGGGCACCGTGCCTGATTACGTACGCACGGTACTCGGCGAGCACGGCCTGCTGGGCTGCATGGTGGAATGGTTCGCCCGCGTGGACGACTCCCCCAACGCCGGCGACCCGTACGCCGATCCGTCCACGTACCGCAAGTACGCGCTGGCTTCCGTCACCACGCACGACCTGCCGCCGACCGCCGGCTACCTGCAGTTCGAGCACGTCAAGCTGCGCGAACAGCTGCACCTGCTGTCCGGCCCGGTCGAGGAGTTCCAGGCTTCCGCCACCGCCGAACGCGACGCGATGATGGACCGTCTCGTGGAGTCCGGCCTGATCACGCCGGAAGTGGCGGGCGATGTGGAAGGCCACATCCAGGAAATCGTCGAGGCGATGCACAAGATGCTGCTCAAGTCGCCGTCCGTGCTGCTGCAGGCCGCGCTGGTGGATGGCGTGGGCGAGACGCGCACGCAGAACCAGCCGGGCACGTCCAGTGAATACTCCAACTGGCGTGTGCCGCTGGCAGGCCCGGACCTCAAGGTGGTGCACACCGATGAAGTGTTCGATCTGCCGCGCGTGCAATCGCTTGCCGCCATCATGAACGGCGAGAAGTAGCGTTTAGACTTACCATTCCCCTTTCCTTACAAACCAAAATTCCGGTCCTCCTTGTGGAGGGCCGGAATTTTTCATATATGCAAGGCGATTTGGGAGCGGTTAGGCCGCCTGAGAACAATCGCAACCTCAGCCAGCAGTGCAACGGCCAGATTCAGCGGTCGATCAGCCCAGCAGCAGCCATACGGAGGCGTCGCTATCCAGCTTGCCATCGTCCGTCAACGGCACGGAATTGGCGATGGCGACCGCATCGTCCGGCAGGGCGATCGGCTCGTCGCCGAAATTGGTGACGGACAGGAATCGACGGCCTTCCGTGGCCGGACGCGAGTAGGCGACCACCGTATCGCCCATGTCCAGCAGGTCGGCGGACGTGTCTCCGGTTGCCGTCAGCACCGTCTGTCGCAACTGCAACAGCTTGCGGTACAAGTGCAGCATGGAACCGTTGTCATCGGCCTCGACGTCGGCCGCGAAATCCTTGAACCAGGCCGGCTGCGGCAGGTGCGCGTCGGCGGAATCGCCCTGCTCCGGGCCGAAACCGAACGTGCCGCCGGTGATGAAGTCCGGGCTCCACGAAGCCGGTTCGCCGCAATCGGCAGCCTTCCACGGCATCGGTGCACGGCACCCGTCACGACCCTTGTCGGTGAAGTTGCGACGGGTGTTGAACGGCGTCGGATCCTCAAGACGATCCCACGGAATGTTCGCCACTTCGAACAGGCCCAGTTCCTCGCCCTGATACACGTAGGCGGAACCCGGCAGGCCCAGTTCCATCAGCGCGGCTGCGCGGGCGCGACGGGTGCCGAGCTCACGATTCTCGCGGTAGGTCTCTCCGTCACGCAACAGCCAATCGTGCGCCAGCTGGTGGTACGGAGCATCCTTCACCTGCGGCAGACCGAAACGCGACGGACTGCGCGGCACATCGTGGTTGTTCATAACCCACGTCGTGGTGGAACCGTGAGTTTCCTCGGCGGCGCGCAAGCCGTCAGCAATGGCCGTACGGAACTCGTCGGCGAACCAGTTGGCTTCGGCGAACTCGAAATTGAACACCTGGCCGAGCTCGTCGGTGGACGCGTACAGATGCTGCGATTCGGCCTTCACCCACGCCTCGCCGACGGCGAAACGCGGCGGATTGTACTCGTTGAACACCTGACGCCATTCGCGGTAGATGTCGTGCACCTCGCGGCGGTCGAACAGCGGGTGGCTGAAGTCGTGGTTCAGCACGCCGACCACGCTGTATTCGCGGCCGAGCTCTTCCAACGGCTTGGATTCGAGATCCTTGGCCAGGCCGTGCGCCACGTCGATGCGGAAGCCGTCGGTGCCGTGGTCGGACCAGAATCTCAACGTTTTCTTGAATTCCTCGTGCACGTCCGGATTCTTCCAATTCCAATCGGGCTGTTCGACGGTAAACATGTGCAGATACCATTGTCCGTCGGGCACTCGAGTCCAAGCGGATCCACCGAAGCTGGCAATCCAGTTGGTGGGTGGCTCGTCGCCGTTCGGTCCTTTGCCGTCACGGAAAATATAACGGTCTCGTTCCGGTGAGCCGGGGCCTGCGGCAAGCGCGGCCTTGAACCATTCATGCTGGTTGGACGAGTGGTTCGGTACGATGTCGACGACTATTTTGATGCCTGCCGCATGTGCGGTTTTGGTGAGATGGTCGAAGTCGTCCATGGTGCCGAGTTTCGGGTCGACGTTGCGGTAGTCGTCCACATCGTATCCGCCGTCTGCCAGTTGAGACGGATAGAACGGGCTGAGCCAGATGGCGTCCACGCCGAGTCTTTTTAGATATGGGATTTGTTGTGCGACTCCTGCGATGTCTCCGAGGCCCGACCCGGTTGTGTCTTTGAACGAACGCGGGTAGACCTGATAGACGACCGCCTGCTTCCACCAGAGTGATGGATCGTCAGCGATGTGCCGCTCGTTGGCTTCGTTGCTCATTGGGTTGTCTTCCTTCATTGGATGCATTGTGATTTTGTTATGGCTTTTTATGGAAGCGTTTTCACTAGTTCATTCTGTTGAGAACGCTCTGTTTTGACGATTAGAATCACTTCGTTCTCGTCTTCGTATTGCTTAAAATGATAGCGCTTTCATTCTGTGAATGCAATAATTGTTTTGTTATGGCGTGTCTGCTTGTGAAATCAACGATTCTGCTAATATGAAAGCGCTGGATAAACAATGGGAAACTGGAGTGGATATGGCACGAGCCACCATCGCCGAAGTAGCGGAACTGGCGGGAGTATCTCAGGCGACGGTTTCGCGGGCATTGCGAGGTGTTGGCAAGGTCGCTCCGAAAACGCGTGCCAAAGTTGAGGCAGCTGCGGACCGGTTGGGCTTTACCTTATCTAAAAGCGCATCGTCTTTGGCGTCCGGGAAAACCATGCGGGTTGTCCTGCTGTTTTCCGGCAAACTCAACGAATGGTTCAACGCCAACGTGTTGCAGGGCGTGTGCGAAGTGTTGGAACCGGAAGGCTACGACGTGTCGCCCACATTTGTCACAGGCAGACAGGAGACGGAGCGTTACTTCGCACAATTGCCTAAAAATCGCAATGCTGACGCGATCATCATTTCGTCGTTCCAACTCGACGAATCCGCACGTGAGAAACTGCGTGTCACCGATATGCCGACGGTCGGTGTGAACATTCCAGCCGAATCGTTCTGCGACGCAGCCATCGGTGTTGACAACTACGATGGCATGTCCAAGGCGGTGCGTCTGCTCAAATCGCTTGGACACCAGCGCATCGCTTTCGTCGTTGATTACATTCCCGACGACATGGTCTACAGCACCAGCCAGCGTATGGAAGCGTTCTTGGAAGCGGCTGAACAAAACGGTTACGACGATGAGTATGCCTACGTCATAACCGCGGACGAGCATGATGCGCCATTGTCGAAAGCGGACCTTGCTGCGCAACTGGTGGCGAAATTACTGTCATTGCCACACATGCCAACCGCCATCTGTGCCGAAACCGATCAAGTGGCAATCGCAGTCATCAAGGAACTCGGCAAGCAACAATTGCATGTTCCTGAAGATATCTCCGTCATAGGGTTCGATGATGCCGACATCGCACAGGCGGCGAATCTGACCACCGTTCGACAGAATCCGCTGGAAATGGGACGCAACGCCGCCCGTAAGACGTTGTCCCTTCTGCGTGGACAGACGCCAGACGCATCCTATGAATCGCAGGAGGCCACGCTGATGTTGCGTGACACCACCAGACGCGTGGCGACCGACCGTTCGTGACGGTTCTTCCGTATTCTCCGAACGGAATGAACGCAATATGGAAGGATATGGGCCCATGTAGCCTATGTGCCCTATGATGCGTTGAAGGAAACCGGTCTTCGGAAAACCGAGACGGTGGTCGAACCATACGAAGACATCGAAAGACATTCGGCAGGGCATGGGCAAAATCAACGAAAACAGCGCAAAGTCAACGAAAACGAAGAATGTGACGCCCGCGGTCACGCCATGGGGCAAGAACCGTGTGAAGAACACCGAAACAGGCAAGCACGTACTCATCATGCCGGGCATCGGCTACACCGTGGACAGGCCGCTGCTGTACTGGTCGGCGCAGGCGCTTGCGGCCAACGGATGGTTCGTGGACCGGCTCGACCTGAAACTGACGGAAAGCGTCGAGTTTCCGGAAATGATCGCCTGCATGGAACGCGTGGTCGACGAATGGCGCAAGGCGGCACTCGAACATGCTGCCGAATCGGGTGAGGAGCCGCATTTGCTGGTCGTCACCAAATCGCTCTCCACACTCTCATATCCGCATTCCGCAAAGCTAGGATTGCGCGTGGTGCTGCTCACCCCGGTACTCAATCCGCCGCCATTCGACAAGCACAAGTCGGTCATTCCCGCGCCGCTGCCGGGAACTGCCGGCAGCCCGATGCCGCTAATCTGCGCAGGTGACGCCGACCCATACTACGATGACGCCAAAGCGCATCTGCTCACCGACCATGTGCGCACGTATGCTGGTGCCAATCATTCCATCGAAGTGCCGGACGATTGGCAGACATCGCTCGACTATCTGAAACAGGTCACGCAGGCCATCGTCGACTACGCCGGCTGAAAAGAACGAGACGGAATATGCGCATCGTATTGCAGAAGGTCAGCGAAGGATCCGTCGACGTGGTCGACGAGACAAGCGGAGAAGTCGACACCACATTCGAACCACAGCATATAGGCATCGGCTATGTGCTGCTTGTCGGAGTGGAAGATACGGACGGAGCGAAACAAATCGACTGGCTCGCCCACAAAATCGCCAACCTGCGCGTTTTCGAAGATGAGAACGGCAAAATGAACCGTTCCATCCACGACGTGGACGGCAGCGTGCTGTCGATATCCCAGTTCACGCTGTATGCGGACGTACGCAAAGGCAACCGGCCAAGCTTCGTGAAAGCAGGCGCGCCCGACCATGCCGAACAGATATGGAACGGATTCAACGACGCCCTGCGCGCGCAAGGACTCGACGTCAAAGAAGGCAGATTCGGCGCCCACATGCGCGTAAGCCTTACCAACGATGGTCCGGTCACCATCATTTTCGACACCGACGAGCTCGGCATCTGAACCGCGCCGCATATCTGATGGTTGACATAGGGTTGGGCGCATGGGAATAGAGAATGACCGCAAACTGATCGTCAACTGCCTGCCGTTGACCGAATCCGAACGTGCGCAGTTCACACGCGCCGCAAAAGGCATGCCGCAGGAATTCGTCGGCGACCCGGCACAACGAGGCTCCATGAACTGGACCGCCGAAATACCGGACGAACTCAAAGCGTATGCAACCGCGGTCATCGGCAACATCACGCCCGAAACATGCGCGCAATGCCCCAGACTCGAATGGCTGCAGACCTGGAGCGCCGGCGTCGACAAATACCAGCGGCCTGGCGTGCTCCACCCCGGCTCCATGCTCACCAACGCCACCGGCGCCTACGGACAAAGCGTGTCCGAACACATGTTCGCCATGATGTGGTCCATCATGAAGAATCTGCACATCTACGCCGTCGGCAACCCGAACGCCGCATGGCAGGACGCCGGCCGCGTCATCAGCCCCGACGGCAAAACCGCGCTCATCACCGGCACCGGCGACATCGGATCGCATTTCGCACGCCTATGCAAGAGCGTCGGCATGTCGACCATCGGCATCCGCCGCAACCCCACCGTCGAAGCGCCGGGCATCGACCACATGGTCGGATTCGAATCGCTCGACGACGTGCTGCAATACGCCGACGTGATCGCCATGTGCGTGCCATCCACGCCATCCACACACCACCTGCTTAACGCGGAACGCATCGCAAAACTCAAAACCGACGCCATCGTCATCAACGCGGGCCGCGGTGACGCCATAGACACGCAGGCGCTCGCCGACGCGCTCGCCAACGGCATGATCCGCGGCGCTGGCCTCGACGTGACCGAACCGGAGCCGGCGGCATCGCCATTATGGAGCGAGCCGAAATGCCTGATCACCCCGCATGTGGCGGGCGGCAACCACTTGGAGTCCACCGAACGGCGCATCATCGCCATCGCATTGGGCAACGTGCGCTGCTACGCCAACGGACAATCGCTCGACAACCGCATGCCTCTCAAGGGCTGACGTTCATTAAAAGTGGGTATCCGCTCCTTCGGTCGTCGGCTGAATGGTCCGAATCGGACGGCCTCCGAGATGAACTCTGAAACGAACCACATGAGGAGGTCTATCTGGTCTGAAGGCACATGCACCGCGCCCGGAATACGTCACAAAAACGGGCAAACCCGTATGATGGCAGCCATGGGGAGAAAGGCGGGAGATATGACATTGGACAAATGGCAGCGGATGACCGAATGGTTCATGACCGCATTGGCGTTGGTGTTCCTGTACGCGTATTCGTGGGAAGTGCTGGCGAGAACGCATATCGTATTGTGCGAAACGGTGATCAACATCATCTGGATGGCGTTCATCGTCGACTACGTCGTTTCGATTCTGCTGGCGAAGGACAAGAAAGCCTGGTTCAAAGAGAATCTGCTGATGCTGGTGTCCATCGCCTTGCCCATCTTCAGACCATTGAGGCTGCTGCGATTGGTGGCGGTGCTCAACGTGCTCAACCGTACCGGTGGCATGGCGGTGCGTGGACGTATCACACTGTACACATGCTGCAGCGTGACACTGCTGATGTATATCGGCGCCCTTGCCGAATTGGATGTGGAACGTGGGGTTCCAGGCGCTTCCATCACCGATTTCGGCGAGGCGATATGGTGGTCGTTCGTGACCGTCACCACAGTCGGCTATGGCGATTTGTCTCCGGTGACATGGCAGGGAAGAAGCATCGCCATCGGGCTGATGATAACCGGCGTGGCCCTGATCGGCATCGTCACCGCGACACTGGCCTCATGGATAGTCGATCGTGTCCGTGACGAAACCGACAAGCGCGCGGACGAGGCGGAATCGGAAACGGAACAGTTGCGCCACAATGTGCGGGAACTGACGGACACCGTCAACCAGCTGCGTGACGACATCGCGCGGCTGCGCAGACCATAGCGGTTCTCATGACTGCACTGCGGAAAATGCGGAAAGAGGCTGAGGCATAGGAAAAGCGCCGGATGAATAACCCGGCGCTTTTCCTATGCCTCACCGTCATACGTCTTACAACCGGAAAGGCGGAGACGCTGCATTGGATTTATTCGCAAGCGACTCCGTCATGGTCGCGGTCCAGTTG
>ENA-OPAW01001304-OPAW01001304.1-human-gut-metagenome-genome-assembly--contig:-NODE-1304-length-12546-cov-3.671924_pt1 | contig 12546 bp, 12 predicted proteins | sample MGYA00241060_ERZ501436 | MGnify/ENA primary metagenome ERZ501436 (study PRJEB25962, sample SAMEA2042619) | human gut metagenome | biome: human gut; feature: human-associated habitat; material: faeces... | reverse complement strand
CGAATATTTTCAGGAGTATCTCTTCACGGATGGGGGAGAACGGAACGATTTCAGACAGGCGTGCCAGAAACTCCGGACGGAAATACTGTCCCATCACCTCCATGATCTGGGTGGTGGACGGAACATTGCCGGACTCAAGTTGCTTGGTCAGCCACTCGCTTCCTACATTGGATGTGAACAGCACGATGGAGTTGGAGAAATCTCCTTCCTTGCCCAGACGGTCATGCAGTTTTCCTTCGTCCATGATTTGCAGGAAAATGTCATATACGGACGGGTGCGCTTTCTCTATTTCATCAAAGAGGACAACGGCGTATGGCTGTTGCCGTATTTTATTGACCAGCATGCCGCCTTCCTCATATCCCACATATCCCGGAGGTGCTCCGTACAGCAGGGCGGCGGAGTGTTCTTCCTTGAACTCGGACATGTCGAAGCGGATCATGGATTTCTCGTCATTGAACAGTGCCTCCGCCAGTGCTTTGGCAAGTTCGGTCTTGCCGGTACCGGTGGGTCCCAGCAGGAAGAAGGAGCCGATGGGCTGTCCCGGCTTGTTCATGCCGCTACGGGATTCCAGGATGGCATCCGTCAATGTCTTCAGGGCCTGGTCCTGTCCGACGACGCGTCGCCTCAGATAGTCTTCCATATTGAGTAGCCGTTCCTTTTCCTGCGACTGTATCTTGCCGATAGGGATGCCTGTCTTGCTGGCGACAACGGCGGCTACCTCATAGATACCCACCTCCTCTATTTTCTTCTCTGCAAATTGGAGGAGGACGTTCAATGCGTTTCTCAGATAGCCGGTCAGTTCTTCATACTCCTGCAATTCATGAATGTCCGCTTCATCGGGTATGACTCCTAAAAGGATGGGGCTTAATTTGTTGTGCATTACGAAAAGCAGCGTTTTCAGTTCTTCGGTCTTTTCCTGAAGGTCCTTTTCATCCTTTTCTATTTCATCCAGCCCGGACAGCAGGGTCTCCACATTCTTCTTTCCTGTTTCATTGACCATCTTGATGGCGGAGAGCGTCATGTCCAGCAGACCGATGGCGGAATCAGGCAGACGGCGGTCTTTGATATACCGTTTGGCAAGACGGACACATTCGGCTACGGCTTCGTTGCTGATTCTTACATGATGGTAGTCCACGTATTGTTTCTGCACGGAGTGTAGTATCTGGATAGCGGACTTTATGTCCGGTTCGCTTACCTGTATGACCTCGAAACGGCGGCTGAAAGCATGGTCCGGCTCGATGATTTTGCGGTATTCGTCAATGGTGGTGGCACCGATGACGGTCAGGTCGCCGTGCGACAGTTCGGATTTCAATACATTTCCCGCACCGGTATTTCCTTGTCGGTTGTCCAGCAATACATGGATTTCGTCAATAAACAGGATTGCATTGTCGATATTCCGCAATTCTTTCAGGATGTTTTTCAGGCGGTCCTCGATTTCCCCCTTGTAGGTGGCTCCCGCAATCAGGGAGGCGTTGTCCAGTTCAAATACACGGGTTTCTTCCAGAAACGAGGGCACTTTATGGCTGACTATCTCCCAGGCAAGTCCGTAAACCAGTGCTGTCTTTCCTACTCCGGCATCACCGACAATCAGGACATTGGACTTGCTCCGGCTTCCCAGTATCTCCATGACCATACGGTTTTCACGGTCGCGGTTGATGACCGGATGCAGCTTGTTGGCCGCATCTTCGGTTAGATCCACACAGTATTTGCCCAAGAAGGAGGATGAGGCGGAAGTCGGGGCATAGGACTTCTCCGTAGTGGCGGAAGGACATGCCGGCTGCCCGTTACCTATATATATGGAATGGATATCCTTTTCCAGAATGGGGAAAGACCTGAGCTGGTCGCTGGAAAAAGCGACACCGGGCTTTGCCAGTGCCAATAGCACACAGATGGGATTGATGTCGAACAGCCCGAACTGGATTCGTGCATCGTCTGCGGCACGGAAAACGGCGTCAATCCGTTCCGAAGGCTTGATTTCGGACAACTGGGTGGATTTCGGGCATTGTTCGATATATACGTCCGCCCATTCCTCCAGATAGCCTAAATCCTTGCCTATACTTATTATAAAATCTCTTAACCCTACATCTTTATGAAGTAGAGCCTTCAACAAATGCGAGGGTGTATAACACTCGTTCGCATTTTCACGAGCCACTGCAAGTGCTATGTTAAGCGCAATTTTTACAGAATCATCAAGATTGATGAAACCAACTCCTGTTTCCATAATCGTAAGATTTAAAAATTGCGCAGGAGAACTTTGCAAATATAAGGCAAAAAAAATAATTCGGCTATTGTTGGCAGTGTTTTTTTTATGCTTATGGGCATATTTTCGGCAAAAACAAGAAAAAATCATCAAAAGTTCTTTGTAGTTTTCAGAAAATGCCATATATTGGGCGCAGAAATTGAAGGACAAAGATAGGACTGTAGCAGGCCTCCTTTGACCGGATATTTCAAAATCAACTTATTTTTTTAATTTAAAACTTTGAGAATATGGCATTTAAAGCGTCATTTAAGTTTTCGGACTCAAGAGAGTTTGATGTACTGACCTGGAGAGTTAAGTTCAATCGTGATGTGGACCCCAAAGGCCGTCCGGCATCTGACATTTATGGTGGCACAATCTATGTGGAAATCGAATCAACTCCCGATACCATTGTGCTGGATAAGATGTTCAAGCAGTACCAGCCCGTAAACGGAAACATCGTCTTCAAGAAAGCGGATGAAGATGCCAAAATGAAGGAATTGGTGTTCGAAAATGGTTATGTGGTGGATTACGAAGAGGCACTGAATGTGGCTAACCCTTATCCGATGACAATCAAGTTCGCCATTTCTGCACAGACCGTGAAGATGGACGAGGCTACATTTGTACAGGATTGGCCGGAAAACAACTAATGGTTGTTTCCTAATCAAAGTTTTAAGGTGCCGGAATATACCAATTCCGGTTATTTCGGCACCAAAAAACATACCGACCAGTCGGATTATTTATTTAAAATCATAGTTTAAGATAGTATGGGAGCAAGTTTTCTGAATTTGGTGGCTACTAAAGTAACCGTGAAAGGAGAAGAACAGAAATTCGTTTCACTGCATCTCCGTCAGGGTTTCAACCGGCATCACACCTTCACTGTGGTGGTGAATTATCTGTCGCCTAACAATACGTTCCAACAGACCCCGGAAAAATTCATCGGCTACATCGGGGAGACTGCCAGCATTTCATTTGTCCATAGGCAGACGGGTGAAAGTTATGACTTCGAGGGAATCATCACTCAAGTGGAAATGGTTGGAAGCATGGGCGAGACAGGCGGAGTGGCCATTCACGGAACAAGCCCTACGATACTGTATGAGAACAACAGGACACTCGATTCTTGGATGGATCAGTCCCTCTCTACCATAATAAAGGAGGCGACGCAGGAGTATGGAAAGGTCAATCTGGTTTCCAATCCCAAGTATGCGGCGCCCATACCCTACATGGCGCAGTATAACGAGAGTGTCTTTGACTTTATGAATCGCCTTTCGGCTCTTTATGGGGAGTGGTTCTATTATGACGGGACGAAAGTTTATTTCGGCAAGCCTGACAGGGACAATACGGAAAAGATTGTTTATGACATGGATTTGGAGGAAGTACGTCTGGTTGCCAATCTGGTACCGGGTAAATCCGCAAGATACGATTATGTAGCGCAGGAGAACAAACAGCATAATGCGGATACGCCTGCCAAACCGGATGGCATGAACGACCTTCAGTCTATTGCACACAGCTGCTCTGAGAAGGCATATACCGCAAAAACGACCTCGGCTGCCGACCCCCATGTAACGGACAAGGCGGAACTGGACGAACAGATGAGGATTGTAAAGAATGCGTCTGGCGCCAATCTTCTGAACATCAAAGGCATAGGAAAGACTTGCCGGATAAGGATTGGTGAAATCATCGATGTTTCTTTCCCCGACAGGATGAAACTGCCTCCTTTAGGCAAGTTCCGTATTGTCGGGATTGAGCATGAGGTACGCCGTGACGGACATTACTCCAATAGTTTTGTCGGTGTGCCGGACGGTACGGTACATATTCCTGTTCCCGATGTGAAGCGGCCGTTGGCGTTGCCGGAACTGGCTACGGTGAAGGAAAACAACGACAACAAGGGACAGGGACGTGTGAAAGTGGCTTTCGACTGGCAGAAAAACGGCAAGACAACCAATTGGATCAGGGTGCAGACTCCTAATGCGGGAGTAAGTGGTGCGGTTCCCAAGAATCGCGGATGGGTATTTGTTCCGGAAGTCGGCGATCAGGTTATGGTAAGCTACGAGCATGGCAACCCGGACCGCCCCTATGTTACGGGGTCGGTGTTCCATTCCGGTTCAGGTAAAGGAGGGGACAAGGACAACAAGGTCAAGAGCATTATCACACGCAGCGGCAATGCCATCATTTTCGATGATGAAACGGGAAGCATCGTTATTACCGACCAGACGGGAAAACAGCTGATCATGTTGGATGGCACGGATGCCATTACCGTCATGGCGAAAAGAAGCATTACCCTTACCAACGAGGCGGAATCGGTCATCGTAATGGATGATAAGTCGATAGGCTTGCAGGCCGATACCATTGCTCTCGAAGGCAGGAAAAGTGTAACATTGCTGTCCGGCAACGAATGTATGGTACTCAGCAGCGAAAAGAGTATAATTAGCAGCAGCGGTACCAATATCAAACAGGAAGCGACAAAGGATTACGATGTTGCTGCAAAGAACGGAACGGTCAACGGTGTAAATCTGATGATAGAGGGAAAGGGAAACGTAACGGTTTCGGGAGGAATAGTAAAGTTTAACTCATAATTCGGTTGGCTATGGGAGCATCTGCATCTGTGATACAGGAATATTACAAAGCGGTCGATTACTGGGCGGACATAGTCGGCAACAAGGACTGGAAACTGTCTGTATGGATTGTCGGGCAGAACGATGTGGACTTGGTAGACAGGTTTCTGGAAATAGAACGTTCTCCGGTAGGGCAGTTCGATGACATATTCTTTCGTTTTGATACGCCGTACAGGGGGGATGACGAGGAATACACTGAACAGCTCTGGCAGGAATATGCGGGTTGGTTTTCAGAAAAGGTTGAGGAGAAGTATGATATTCTCAGGGCTCTGAGGCACGACGGGTTGCTGAAGGAAGAATACATTCCTGATGTGTCGGTTGAGCATACGGCAGGCAACTTGTGGAGAGAGATGTTGCGTTTCAAGGCATGTATCTCCCGGTTGGATGATGCCTTTTTCTGTCTGTACTTTCCTCCAGAACAGGAAAGGGGGTATTCCCGGACAGGATGGTTCGGCAATGTGCTGAAAGAAGGTGTTCCGCAGGGAATCCGGATGACAACCATTGACTTGAAAAAGAACAGGAGTATCCGGCTGGGTGAGTCTCGGGAAGTGGTTTGCATACGCCCGCAGTTCGATATGGCGGCGGCTTTGCATAACCGGATGGCACGGTCGGATAGCGGTAACGACCTGATTGCACCTGAAAATCGGTTCAAGCAGCAGGTTACGGTTGTCATGGATTCTACACAAAAGCAGGATTGGAAATTATTGGACAGGGAAATCCGAAAACTGTTGGATATTGCACAGGAAATAAAGGATACGAATATCCGGATTTCCGCTCTGCTTATCGCATCCGAGGCATATTATGCTATCAGGGAATATAAGCATAGCATGAAATACAGCGACGAAACCGTCCGGGAGGCGGAAAAGGCGATGCAGGGCGGTGAAACGGCAGGATATAGTTATTGGAAAATGGCTGTTTCCATGAAAGCGGCCATTCTGACAGCCGGGAAAAAACGGGAGGAAGCGGTTGCCTTGTATGACATGATGGCTAAAAAAGCCGTCATGCAGAAGGACCCTTATTATGTCATGGAAGGCTATCGCATGTGTGGTTTCCTGCGCTATGAGGATGGAAAGATGGAACAGGCTTTCGAATATTTTTTGCTTGCCCTGGCAGGAGGCAGCTACCTTTCTGCCGAAATCAGGCGGAGTTCCACGTTCGTTTATGCGGCGTATCTGGCTCTTCATACGGGAAGGTTGGTTCGTGCTCCGATTGATGTCGGGATATTGGAACAGCAGCTCTGCGAATGGATTGGGGAGGATTGGAAGGAACTGGTGGACAATCCGGATATGCAGCAGGCGAAGGCCAGAAGAAGGGGAAGTTTTTTCAGTTGAGCGAGATTTAATTAATATATATTTTAAATTTAAAATTGAATAAGTATGGATCTTGGTAATTATGGAATCGGCGGAAACGAAGTGAAGATTGACGCTTCCGAAGGTATTGCGGAAATTCCACAAAATCGAACCTTATTGGTGGAACAGCTGACGAAGGATGAGCCGGTGGCTCCCGAAGTGGTTGCCGGTCTGACCAACATTGACGAAGTCTTTGCACATTTCCGGCCGGAAATAGATATCGAGTTCGCGGATGCGGACGGTGCTCCCGTAGAGGAAAATTTCCGTTTCCACAATGTCGGTGATTTTTCTGTCAGGAAAATGACGGAGCAGAGTTCATTCTTGTCCGGCCTGAATGCGGAAAAGCAGTTTGCGGACAGGATGGAGAAGTCGTTGCGTTCCAACAAGGTGCTGCAACGGGTGCTGGAAAATCCGGAGACACGTGGAGCGTTTGTCAATGCGATTTCTGCCATTTTGGATGATTTGAAGAACAATGAGAAGTCTAACTCCACTAATGAATGATAGTTATGAGCGAACAGAATACACAAAGAGAAGCAGCCGTACAGCAGCAACAGGCTGTGGCGCAGTCCAGAAATCTGAACGCTGAATTGCAGATTCTGGCTAAGTTTGGCGGTTTCAATGTCTTGGAATCTTCCGTGGACGGCATACAGAACATGAATCCGGAGCGTAAGGCACGGCGGAACATATTCCTTTCCGACCCTGAACGGGTGGCTGAGCGCAAGGAGCTGGAAAAACGGCTTGAGATGTGGGTCGATATGTTGAAAGGCAACAAATCCATCAGCGAGATGGTGGAACTGTGCCAGAAGAAGTCTGCGGCGGTGTCCGGTCTGCTATCCCAGAACCAGCTGAAAGCGGTGGAAGAGGTCAGGCAGTTGGAGAAGTCCTACCGCACGGTCATGCTCTTCTACAAGAATACGGATTCCGACAAGATCAAGAATATCTCCATTGTGAACGCTTCGATGAGCCAGCTTACCGATTTGGACAACTCTTTCTTTATCGATGCCATTGCAAACGAGCTTCATGCGAATTATGACCGTTTGGACTTGCGTACCAATTATTCCCTGCTGGTTATCCCTGGATATTTGGGTTCCAACAAGGTTGTTGAAAAATGGGCAAAGATTGCGCATGACAACAAGGTGATGATTTACACGGATTTCGCTGATCTGGAAAAACCGGATGATGTCATTGAAATGTTCTTTGATTCCAATCTTTCAGGAGGCGATGTGTACAAGTCCAACGTATGTATGACCTGCAACTATCTGGTAGGACGGGGACGCTATGCGGAACTGGGCGAAACCGAAGACTTGCTGATTCCTCCTTCTGCGGCATTGGCCGGCAGTGTGTACAAGACGGTAATGGCACAGGTTACCGCCGGTAAGAAGTATGGTTCTATGAGCGAGGTGGACGGGGTTGCCTTCAACCTGAAAAAAAGCGAGATTTCCGAAATCGAGAAAATTGGCCTGATTCCGATGGTGAAGGAATACGGCAAGGTGATGGCTTTCTCTGCCAAGACATTGTTCAACGGGGACAACTTGGGATTGCAGACCTATTCCGTAGTCCGTGTGTTCGATTGGGTAACGAAAGTGCTGATGGATTTCCTCAACCGCCGTGCCTTTGAGAACTGGAACAGCAAGGCGGAAAGGGATTTGCGTGGTCAGATCAGCAAGTTTTTGGATAGCATACAGGGTCCCGGACGCTTGATTGAGAAATTCAAGATTCTTCGTTTCGAGCGCGATCCGAAGCAGAAAGACCGTATTTTCCTCGTCATTCACCTGACTCCTTATTTCCCGGCAAAGAGTTTTGTCATCAAGTTGGAAGGTACAAAAGGGGATGACGAGAACGACTGGAACAGCGACTATGCACAGGATGCATAGGTAAGTCCTTACAGGGACAGCCGGAGTGTGCCGGTTGGAACGCCCGGTTGTCTCTTTTTCACATTCTAAAAAATTCTCACCATGTCAGATGTGTTCAAGAATATAGCTGACGCCGCCGGTAGCAGCAGCTGAGGAAGAGAAGACAGAGTTCGACGTTGAACTTACAGAAGGTTCAGGCGTACCTGTAATCAAGGCTGTTCGTGAAATCACAGGTTTAGGCCTCAAGGAAGCTAAGGATCTTGTAACAGCTGCACCTAAGGTTGTTAAAGAAGGCGTTAGCAAAGAAGAAGCTGAAGACATTAAGAAGAAACTTGAAGAAGCTGGAGCAAAGGCTACTATCAAATAATTTAAGATTTCTATCTTACAGGGGACCCCGGGAAAGCTTAGGCAGGCCGGGGTTTTCCTGCCTTTTATATTTATTTTATCTTATTAATCTATTTTCAATTTTTTAAATATTTTTTCAAAGTTGTCTTCATTATCTGTTATACTTAATAATTGTTTTGCAGCAGGATTAATATGAATAATATTGCCCTCCATATCAAATGCTATAATTCCATCTGTCATGTGTAAAAATACACTATTATTTATATCTAAATCATCATTTGTAACTCCTGAACCTTTTATTAGTCTTGTCTTTGGAAATAACATTTTTCTTTTTAAATACTTTTTCATTAAAATTTCACTTATAATTAGTATTATTATGTCTACAATAATCATTAATATTATAAATTTATAGTCTTCCAATTCTATTTTCCACCTTTTACTATTTTTTTAATCTCTGCATATATTTTTTCTTGTACATTTTTTACTGATTTAGTAGATGCTTTTTCTCCCATTTCTTTCATTTTTACTTTGTTTGATGCTATTTCTATTATTTCTTTATTTAATATATCTTTTTCTAATTCATTATTTAATTTTTCTCTATCTTTTAAGATATCATCTGCCTTTAATAAGCTTTCTGAAGCCAAATCTACAGCCATATCTTCTAATTGATTGTCTATTCTCTCTCTTTGTTTTTGTAAAACATCTTTAGATGTTGAATATAATGCATCGTATTGTGCATCCAAAGCTCTATCTAATTGATATATTTGCTCTTCATCTCTGTTGTATGCTATATATAATAATTCTGTTAATTCTTCTGAATCTAATATTCTACCAGAAACTTGAGCACTTCCTAAACTTCTTATTAATGTCTCTGCTCTTGTATATAATTCTGTAAATACCATATTTATAATTTCATCTTTTGAGTAATTAGAAATATTTCCTAACTCACTCTTAAAATAAGAAACTACAACATATGTTTTTTGTTGTAATACATTTTGGTTAAAACTCATTCTTCCAATATAATTTGAAATATCTTGTCCATATTCTAAAACATTTTCTTTTCTTCTTATTTCGAAGTCTGTCATTTCTACTTGTTTTTGATTTCCTGTTCTTAAATATTCTGCTCTTTGTTTTTGTAAGCTCTTTATTTCATCTGCAATTACATTAACTTTCTCTTTATATGCATCTATTGTTTTTCTTAAGTTTAAACTTCTTGTTTGTACATATAATTGGATTGGAAATCTTATTGTATTTAAGAATTCTACGAAACCTCTTTCTACAGATTCTTTTTCTTCTTCTGATAACAAATCATAATTTATACCTTTACATTGGATTACCATGATATATTGTTGACCATTTTTTCTTATTATCATGTCATCTTTAATTTCGTCAAAATCTAAAATTTTATCTGTAGTTTCTCTTGTTATTCCGTTAAATTCCTTATTAGCTGTTTTTATCTCTTTGGCTTTTTCTCTTTCTTCTTTATTTACCTTACTTTTATATACTAAAAAATAATATGCTACTACCAATGCTATAATTATTACAACTAGAACTATTAGCATTATATTTAATCCCATTATAATACTATCCATATTATTGTTCCTCCTTTGTATTTTCTTCATCAGCAATCTTTGTATCTGCATATGAATAGATACGTCTCTTTGCTTTAAATTTTATATATCTATTTATAATCTCATCTAATGATTCTCCACCTACTTTTTTTGTAACTGCAATTCCAGCTATGGTAGGTATTTTTACCGCACCATATATCCAACCAAGAAGGCCGAAAATACCCATTATAATAAATCCTACCATTTTATAATTCAATATCATACCAAATATTATAAAAAATACTGAACCAATAAGTGCTCCCACTCCAGTAGTAATTAATGATTTAGTAGTAAAAATATATAGTATTCTTGACTCACCCTTATAATTTCTTGGAACATAATATGTACCCATTTTTTTATTCCTCCTTTGTTCTGTATAATCAAGTTCTACAACCTTTTATATACTTTATTTTTAGAAATCCTTCATAAAATTGTATACGATTGTCCAAATAGCATGTGCTCCAAATACTACTACAATTGATACAACCAAACCTACTAATTGCTTCTTTAATTTTGCTTGAGCTTCTGCGCTGGTGGTTGTTGCGTATTTAACACCCATTATACATGTTACAACTACTAAAACACCTGCTGCAACAGCTACTAATGCTTGTGCAATTGGCATAATTGTTGTTGCTACATCACTACTGTTAATAATATCTTTTTCTTTTCCTTTGTTTATAAACGCATCTGCATCTTGAACAAGCTCGTCCCAATTCTTTACTTTGTCTGCAGCAAACGTTGTAACAGGAATAAATATTATTGCTAATACAATTAATAAATTCATAACAAAAAACGTTGATTTCCTCACTATTAACACCCTTCCCCCAACTTATACTTATATTTAATTATACTTTATCTCCTTATATTTTGCAATAAATTCCGACTAAATGTCTTATTTTTGTAAAATTTTTTACATTCTTTTTTTGTGCAAATTTGGAGCTAATATCTTATACCCCTAAGCCAAATTTTTTAAGCAAAAATAATTCTTCGCTTATCATAATAAAACTGCTTTTTAACAGTTCAAATATGTTTATTTCGTTCTTTTAATTAAAAAAACAAAAATCCTAAATGCTAAACAAGAAAATCTTATTTAACATTTAGGATTTTTTTAACCTATAATCTTTTAACTGCTAGGTAGTTGCTCGGCAAATCTTATAACTATTGCTACAAGGTTTGATGCCGCAAAGAAAATTATTGTACCTATAACATAAGGTATTAATTTTTCTTTTATGGTAGCTTTTTCATTCGGACTAGATAACATATATCTCATTCCTAATACTAATAACGCAACTAGAGAAACTGAAGTTCCTACTATTTGTACAACATTAAGAATTTTTCCTGTTTTGTCATCTAAGTCTGATACACCAGTTTTTGTATATATACCAGAAAAATCTCCTGGATTTATCCCGTCTGCATATACAAAACCTGTTATATTAGCTAGCATAAACAACATTAAAATAATAGTTAAAATTTTTATTATATTTTTTTTCATTTTTCATCACCACTACTAGGTTGAAGATATTCCAGTTGCGAAATTCTTTACTATTCCTAACAATGCTGAAGCAGCGAATAATACGATAGCTCCTACAATATATACAACGGCATGTTTTTTAATTTCTGCTTTATCATTTGGTGCAGCTGAAATATATTTAATAGCTAATACTATAAGCATAATAACAGCAACTGCTGTACCAATTATTTGTGCTACTGAAAGCACCATACTACCAATGTTTCCTAATGCATTATCTGCACCTGAAGCTTTAGCAGAAGGTATTTCATAACCTGCAGCAAAAACCATTGATGTTGCAAATAAAATTCCTAATACTACAGTTAATACTGTCATTATTTGTGCCATTTTCTTTGAAATCTTCATTGCACTTTTCCTCCTCTTATTTATATTATTTAATACTAATACATAAATTTATTATACAACATTTATTTTTTCTTTGCAATATATTTTAATTTTTTAAAGAAAATGTAAATTTGCTGTAATATTTTAGGCTTTTTTGACTTCTATAAATTCTTCGTTATAATATTTTGCTATTAATATATCTAATTCTACACTTATTTTATAAATAATCGCATAATCAACGTTTTTTTCTATACTTTTATTTAATTTGTCCCTCACTTTGCAAATTTCCTCATTTAACATCTAAACCACTCCTTTTTTTATTTTTTTCTTTTAATAATCGACAAGATTTGGCATAAATTTCTTTTTTCCTATGTTATAATTAATTTATATTACATAATATGAACGTTCATTTCTTTCCTTATATATTTTTTATTTCTTATTATATTAGTATTTTATATTTTTCTCATTTACTAATATTTTTGGAGAAAGGTACATTTTTATTGTACCTTTTTATTAATCTATTTTAATCGATTTAATTCCAAATGTCCCATATATAGGATCTTCGAACAGTGGAAGTATAGGAGGATAAATTGTAAAGATTAAGAAACATAACAATATTATTATCGAAGTTATTATTGATAATGCTTCTACTGACGGCACTGATATTTTGTTGAAAGATTACAAGA
>ENA-OPAW01001295-OPAW01001295.1-human-gut-metagenome-genome-assembly--contig:-NODE-1295-length-12604-cov-6.291896_pt1 | contig 12604 bp, 14 predicted proteins | sample MGYA00241060_ERZ501436 | MGnify/ENA primary metagenome ERZ501436 (study PRJEB25962, sample SAMEA2042619) | human gut metagenome | biome: human gut; feature: human-associated habitat; material: faeces... | reverse complement strand
CGAAGATAGTTCGCTGGAAACGGCGCGTGAAAATAGGTAGTCGCCGACTTGAACAAAAAACGCTTCAGAAGAAATTCTGAAGCGTTTTTCTTTTGCCGAAAAGTTTTGTCAAATCTTTTTCTCTGGGTTTATACAGGGATGTTGGTATCAAAAAATATCAGAGCTTCGGCGGCGTCCAGGTTCCTCCGCCATCCTCGCCATAATGTCTTTTGGCAAAGATCACCATATAGTCTGCCGCTTCACCTTGTCCATCTGCGGCCTCCTGCTTCACAATTTCAACGCAGAACTCAACATTATTGCCATTGTATTGATAATAACACAGCAAACCTGTCACCAATGCATTCGCAGCTTTTTTCCACGCCTGCGGATCAATAGCATTCTCCGGCATGGAAAAGACAACCGTTCCGAAACTGTCGCCACCAGCGGTCACTTCTGTCTGATAAACCTCGGTTACATCCAGAGGATCATAGACATCTGCGTATTCATCCTGAAGATATGCCTCCAGAATAGCCCGTGCTTTTACGCTCAGCGCTTTGTTTTCGACCAGATTATAAGAATCCTCGTTTTGCTCAACTGCCGCTTTCAGTGCAGTCTTTACTGCATTTTTTGTCTGCTCCGAACTGCTGCTGCCGCCGCTGGGCCAGCAGCCTGTCAGTGCAGTCAGTGTCAATGCGCCGCCTAAAAGCAAAACTGCCCGTCTTGAGATTTTTCTCACGATAAAACACATCCTTTCTGATTCCATCCTATACAGTCGGGGTTTCCCCCTTTTCTTTTTTATTGTAATACATTTTTTTCCCCCGGGTCAATCTGCATTCACGCAGGTTTCAACCCCTTTCGCGCGCATTGTGAAAAATAATTCTCTACTTTTTAGGCAGGATGTATAGGAATCAAAAAAATGCGGGGCAGCCGCCTGATGTGCGCAATCGCGCACCCCAGTTCAGCAGAAAACTTACAATAAAAAAGCAGCTCTGCCAAGGCAGAGCTGCAAAGTTTGCAATACGGGTAAAATCAGCGCTTAGAGAACTGAGGTGCACGACGGGCAGCCTTCAGACCATACTTCTTACGTTCCTTCATACGAGGATCGCGGGTCAGGAAGCCTTCCTTCTTCAGAGCAGCACGGTTTTCCTCGTTCTGCTGCAGCAGAGCGCGGCTCAGGCCGTGGCGGATAGCGCCAGCCTGACCAGAAACACCGCCGCCGGAAACGCGGACGACGACATCGTACTTGCCCTCCAGGCCCAGCAGGACCAGCGGAGAACGGACGATCAGCTTCAGGGTCTCCAGACCAAAGTAATTGTCGATATCACGATCGTTGATGGTGATCTTGCCAGTGCCGGTGTAAACACGAACGCGGGCAACGGAATCCTTACGACGACCAGTGCCGTAGAAATAAGGTTTGGTTTCGTACATGTTCGATTGCCTCCTTCTTAGAACTCGATCTTCTCGGGCTTCTGAGCTGCGTGAGCGTGCTCGGCACCCTGGTAGCAGTGCAGGCGGGTCAGAGCCTTAGCACCGATGGTGTTGGAAGGGATCATGCCCTTGACAGCGTAGGTCATGGCCAGATCGCTGTGCTCAGCCATCAGCTTGCTGTACTGGACCTTCTTCAGGCCGCCAATGTACTTGCTGTGGGTGATGTGGAACTTCTGCTCGGCCTTCTTGCCGGTCAGAACAGCCTGATCACAGTTGATGACAACAACGAAATCGCCGCAGTCCACGTTGGGGGTATAATCGACCTTCTGCTTGCCGCGCAGCAGAACAGCGGCCTCAGCAGCGACGTGGCCCAGGCTCTTGCCGGCAGCGTCGAGCAGGTACCACTTGCGCTCGACTTCAGCGGGCTTTACGAGAGTAGTGCTCATATCTATTTCCTCCTGATAAGCTTTTTGTACGTTTCAGGCGCCTTTCTGGGGCGCGAGTGTCAGTATACATCATAAAAAGGTGCCTGTCAACAGCATTTTTTGATTTTTTCATTGTAATTTTTTCAATCTTTCAAAATCTCTTGTTTTCTCTTGAATCCTCATTATTTCTAAAAATGCATTTTCTGCAAAATTTTCTACCCACGGCCGCACATTTTCTGCCGCTGCCCGCTACAATTTTGTCTGCCGGTGTGGTATACTATAAAAGATATGGCAGCTTTTGCTGCGCACTGATACAAGGAGAATTTTTTACATGCCAAACGACATCGACCGCAACGCTTCTGCCCAGCGCCGCACCTCCAAACTTCTGGCCGCTATGGGCATCTTTGTTGCTCTGGGCATCATTGCTTACATTATTTTAACGCTGCTGGTCAACCGCAGCGTGCCCGCAAACCCGGACACCCACTACACCGGCACAAACGGCGTTTCCGTCTACTATGACAGTTCCATCTGGAAGGTATGCCAGATGACCGAGGACAGCACCCTTGGCACCGTGCTGGAACTCGCCACGGCAGACTCTGCCGACGGTGAGGACTACGAAGCTGTGCTGCTGCAGCGCGGCACTGCCGACAGCTACGCGGACTTTATCGATGCGTCCGAGAAGGATCTCAAGCAGGCCTATGGCGTCATCAAGCCCCGCAAGGTGAACCTGACCGTGGACGGTGCCGAGGTGGAGGCCGTGCGCTGCGACATTCAGGCGTATTATGCGGTGCTGGCCACCATTACCTACCCCAGCGGTGACGTGGTGTATGTTTCCGGCCTGACAAAGCTTGCCTCCATCAACGACATCGTGAACCTTGTGGAAAGTGTGACCCTGTCATGAGCAGTTCCCGTGCAATGCAGCGTCTGTGCGGCCTGATGCGCAAGGCTGTGCAGGACTATGAAATGATCGCCCCCGGCGACAAGGTGATGGTGGGCGTTTCCGGCGGCAAGGACAGCGTGGCCCTTACCATCGGCCTTGCCGAACTGCGCAAGTACATCGGCTTTGATTTTACGGTGCAGGCCGTCACGCTGGACCCGCAGTTCGGCGGCAGGCCCATGGATTACACCGTATTGCAGGAGCTGTTTGCCCAGTACGATATCCCCTATGAGATCCGCCGCACCGAGATCGGCCCTGTGGTGTTCGACTACCGCAAGGAAAAGAACCCCTGCGCCCTGTGCGCCAAGCTGCGGCGCGGCGCGCTGCACACGGCGGCGCAGGAACTGGGCTGCAACAAGGTGGCGCTGGGCCACCATCTGGACGATGCCGTGGAGACCTTTTACATGAATCTCTGGCGGGAGGGCCGCATCGGCTGCTTCTCGCCGGTCACTTATCTTTCGCGCCGGGACCTCACCCTCATCCGGCCCATGCTGCTGGCCACCGAGCAGGAGGTCATTTCCGCAGTGCACGCCGAGGGGCTGCCCATCGTCAAGAGCGTCTGCCCTGCTGACGGCGTGACCGTGCGCGAACAGACCAAGGAGTTCGTCAAGGAGCGCTGCCGCACCGACCACGCTTTCCGCCAGAAAACCCTGCACGCACTGCAGGAGAGCGGCATCGATGGCTGGCGGCCCGTCCACACCGGGCGCGGCAGCTTTGCAATTACAAACGAGGAAGAATGAATCATGAAGACTCAACCTTTTGAAAAACACGTCTGGGCCGAGATCGACCTCGATGCCCTGCGGCATAACTTCCGGGCCGTCAAAGCCCGGGCCGGTGACCTGCCGCTGTGCGCGGTGGTCAAGGCCGACAGCTATGGCCACGGCGCTGTGCAGTGTGCCCGCGTTTTTGCGCAGGAGGGCGCAGCATGGCTGGCAGTGAGCTGCCTGACCGAGGCCGTGCAGCTGCGTCAGGACGGGCAGACGCTGCCCATCCTTATTTTGGGCCATGTGCAGCCGGAGTACGCCCAGACCCTCATCCACGAGGAGATCACCGTAGCGTGCTACTCCACCGAACAGGCGCAGAACCTTTCCGCTGCTGCCGTAAAGGCAGGCGGCAGAGTAAAGATCCACCTCAAGGCAGATACCGGCATGGGCCGCATCGGCTTTGCCCTGCGCACCGATTTTGATGCCGCCATCCGCGAAATGCTGGCTGTGTGTGAGCTGCCGGGCCTTGAGATGACCGGCCTGTTCCAGCACTTCTCGGTGGCCGATGACACCGCCGAAGAGAACGTTGTCTATACCGCGGAGCAGCACGCGCTGTTCGTCAGAGCGTTCCATGCGCTCAAGGCGGCAGGCCGCGAGCCACAGACCGTCCACTGTGACAACTCTGCGGGCGTGATGCTGCACCCGGACTGGCCCGAGGGATTGGCCCGGGAGCGCTGCATGGCGCGGCCCGGCATCATCCTCTACGGCTACGACCCCAGCGACGAGGTGCGCTTTGGGCAGTTCCGGCCGGTGATGACCCTCAAGACCGTGGTGAGCATGGTCAAGGAAATGCAGCCCGGCCAGAGCGCCAGCTATGGCCGCCGCTTCACCGCTGAAAAGCCCACGCTGGTGGCCACCCTGTGCACCGGTTATGCGGACGGTTATCCCCGCCAGCTGAGCTGCGGCAAGGGCATCGTGGAGATCCACGGCAAGGCCTGTCCGGTGCTGGGCCGCGTGTGCATGGACCAGATGATGGTGGATGTGACCGGTATCCCGGACATCCACGAGGGCGACGAAGCCATTCTGTGGGGCGGCAGCGTCAGTGATACTGCCGAGACCATCGCCCGCAAGACCGACACTATTTCCTACGAGGTGCTGTGCGGCGTGTCCCGCCGCGTGCCCCGCGTCTACCTCGAGCACGGAAAGATCGTGGATGTCGAGGATTGGATACTGGAAGCTTAAATTTCTCCCGGAGGAACTACATGGCAAGAGACAATATCCGCAATTTCTGCATCATTGCACACATCGACCACGGCAAATCCACCCTGTCGGACCGTATTCTGGAGCTGACCAAGAGTGTGGACGAGCGCACCATGGAAGACCAGATTTTGGACAACATGGACATTGAGCGCGAGCGCGGCATCACCATCAAGGCCCGCGCTGTCACCATGAACTATACCGCCAAGGACGGCAAGACCTACGAGTTCAACCTCATCGATACCCCGGGCCACGTGGACTTTGCCTACGAGGTCAGCCGCAGTCTGGCCGCCTGCGAGGGTGCCATCCTTGTGGTGGATGCCACGCAGGGTGTGGAAGCTCAGACGCTGGCCAACACCTACATGGCGCTGGAGCATGATCTGGAACTGGTGCCCATCCTGAACAAGATCGACCTGCCCAGCGCCCATCCGGACGAGGTGGCGCAGGAGGTGGAGGACGTGATCGGCCTGCCCTGTCTGGATGCGCCCCGCGTCTCTGCCAAGACCGGCCTGAATGTGGATCAGGTGCTGGAGCGTGTCGTCACCGACATTCCTGCTCCCACCGGCGACCCGGATGCCCCGCTGAAGGCGCTGATCTTCGACAGCATCTACGACAGCTACAAGGGCGTTATCGTCTATATCCGTGTGTTTGAGGGCACCGTGAAGCCCGGCGATACCATCCGCATGATGGCCACCGGCGCGGAGTTCACGCTGGTAGAAGTGGGCCACATGGGTGCTACCAACCTTTCTCCCTGTGCCCAGCTGCAGGCTGGTGAGGTCGGCTATCTGACCGCCAGCATCAAGACCGTGCAGGACACCCGCGTGGGCGACACTGTCACGCTGGCCAATAATCCCACCGCCGAAGCACTGCCCGGCTACCGTCAGGTCAAGCCTATGGTGTTCTGCGGCATCTACCCCGCCGACGGTGCCAAGTACCCGGATCTGAAGGATGCACTGGAAAAGCTGCAGCTGAACGATGCTTCCCTCACCTTTGAGCTGGAGACCAGCGCCGCGCTGGGCTTCGGCTTCCGCTGCGGCTTCCTTGGCCTGCTGCACATGGAGATCATCACCGAGCGGTTGGAACGCGAGTTCGATCTGGATATCATCACCACCACGCCCAGCGTGCGCTACCGCCTTACCCTGACCGACGGCACTGTGGAGATGATCGACAATCCTTCCAGCTACCCCGACCCCTCCAACATCGTCAAGCAGGAAGAGCCTTTTGTGGATGTGCACCTGTACACCCCCAACGACTATGTGGGCGGCCTGATGGATCTGTGCCAGAACAAGCGCGGCGTGCTGATCGACATGAAGTATCTGGACGATGTGCGCGTTGATCTGCACTATGCTCTGCCGCTGGGCGAGATCGTGTACGACTTCTTTGATGCCATCAAGAGCCGCAGCCGGGGCTACGCCAGCTACGATTACGAGTTTAAGGAGTACCGCGAGAGCGACCTTGTCAAGCTGGACTTCCTGCTCAATGGCGACCCTGTGGACGCGCTGTCCATGATCGTGTTCCGCGATAACGCCTATGCCAAGGGCCGCCGCATCTGCGAAAAGCTGCGGGATAACATCCCCCGCAACCTGTTCGAGATCCCGGTACAGGCTGCCATCGGCGGCAAGATCATTGCCCGTGAAACGGTCAAGGCCATGCGCAAGGACGTGCTTGCCAAGTGCTACGGCGGCGACATCTCCCGCAAAAAGAAGCTGCTGGAAAAGCAGAAGGAAGGCAAAAAGAAGATGCGTCAGCTGGGCAGCGTTTCCCTGCCCAGTGAAGCCTTTACCGCTGTGCTCAAGCTGGACAGCGACGACGATTAAACTTTATAGATCACAAAGAGAACCCGCGCTCTGGTATGCTGCAATGCACCCAGCGCGCGGGTTCTATCTGTTTTTTCACAATCTCAGTTTACAACAAAAAATGAGATAGGCACCCCCTTTCGGGGAAACCTATCTCTTTTTTTGTTGGGACTATTTTGCAACAGTCCCTTTACGTTGGGGCGTTAGGGGGCGCTTACAGTCTCTTGACTGCTCTTTTCCGATTTGCTTCTGCCCGGATGATACATGATTTCAGTGCGAAAGTCATCGAAACCTGCGCGAAACGTTCTTGAATCTGCGTGAACGAATCATCTGGGCAGCAAAAAAGCCCCGGAAAGGCTGTCTGGGTGCCTTCCGGGGCTGCTGTGAAAGATGACTGCATCAGTAATACTTTTCAGTCAAAAAGTACTACTGATACACTGCTTCGAGGGCTTTCTCACTCACTTTTCTGCTTCAGGCGGGCGTATTCGGCATCGGCCTGAATGGCTGCAGAGGTGAAGCTGTTGTTGTTCCACCAGCTGATCAGCGCGGCCACGGTGGTGATGCCGGCGGTCACCAGCTGTTCCACAGTCTGGCTCTCAATGGGCAGCATAGGTTTGCCCAGAGCGCTCAGCACCTGATTGGTCAGGGCAAGCAGCAGCACAGCGGTGCGGGCGATGGTGGCGGCAGAAATTTTACCAAAGTTCATATCAATTCCTCACTTTCTCATTTTGTTCAAGGTCAGCGATGCGGTGGTTGGCCACCTTCATCTGTTCTTCTAAAATCGGTACGCGGCGGGCAAAATTGTTATGCTCGCGCACCTCGCGGGTCAGCTCTTCGAGCTTGGTGTCGGTCACGGCCTGACTGCGGCTGTTGGCGATCAGCACGCCGATCAGGGTCACGGCCCCGGCAATGACAGCGGATAAGATCGTTTCCATTCCATTCACCGCCTTTACCCGGCCCACCGGCTTTTTGCTTTGCGCACATCCACATGGACAAAGCCTTTTGCGGGGTAGCGGCCGATGCCGCCGGTGCCGGGCAGCAGGGTCTCGGCGTAGGCGGCAAGCTGCTCCACCGGCACGCCGGACACCCGGATATCCGCGGCACGGCCATACTGATGCTGGCTGTAAACCGCCCCGCCCACAGCCCTGTTGTGTGCAGCGGTGCGGTAGCCGCTGGTAATGACCACCGGAGCACCAAAGTGGTCACGGATGGCCTGCAGCACCTGCACCAGTTCGCTGTCCACAAACAAAGGGTCGGTGCCGTCTTTGCAGGCAAATTCCTTTGCGCGGAAGCTGCGGCTCAGCAGCGTTTCGCCATCCCTTGTGCGGGAGTAAACGTTAAGCATGGCCGTCCTCCTGCAGCGCTGCCACGGCGCCCCGCAGCCGGGCGGGCACATCCTCCAGCGTTTTGATGCCCTTGCGGATCAGGGCCGCATAGATCCTTGCCATTACACACCACCTCCTTCGTACAGTTCACACAGGGCCAGCTGCAGGTCGGTCAGCTGGCGGGTCAGGCTGGCGATCGTTTCGGGCAGACGGGCTGCTTCCTCGGCCTGCTGGCGCTCTTTTTCCCGCGCGGCCAATTCTTCTTCCGTATAGCGGATGTACCGCTGCACCGGCACCTGTTCGGTCCATGCGGCCTGCGCAGTCACGCCCGGCACATCGATGACCTTCCGCACATCCCTGCCGCCGCCGGGATACTCCGTTACGGTCTCGTAGTGGCTCACTTCCTCCACGCCTTCCACGGCGGGGTGCTCCACCGGCTCGGAGCCGCCCACCAGATGCCCAAGCGTCAGGTCAGGGGTCTCAATGGCTGCACCGTTCTCGTCAATGATCTTCATGGTTCAAAACCTCCTTTCTCATGCCACGCGGTGCCAGATGTAAACATAGTAGGCGGCGGGCTGCACGGTATCGCTTGCACCGTAGATCGGGTTCGAGCGGGAAGCGTCAAAAGTGCGGTTATATGTAGATAAGCGACGCACGTCGCCACTTAAATACGACAAACTGCTATCGTAATGCGTGGCTCCAAAAGCTCCATTACTTTGGGGGGTTGACACGGACAATACACCGCCATTGGCTGTACCCGTGATGTTCGGCAGTCCGGCCTTCACGGTGCTGCCCGCTTTGTGGCTGCTGCTGGCACCCATCAGCACGCGCTCCGATGCGATCTGCTCCCATGTGCCGCCAAACAGGGCGGCAGGGCTGGTGGGGTCGGTGCTCTGGTAGATGCTGCCCACCGGGTAGGCAGCGGAGCTGGGTGCGGCCAGCAGAGCATCGACATCTTCCTTTGTATAATAGGAAGAAAAATCGGCACCGAGGGTGCGCAGGGCGTTTGCCTTTTCGGCAGCGGTCCATTTCCCGGCGGCTGCGGCGGTGGTCAGAGCCTTCTTCACGCCATAAGGCAGCAGGGCTGCGGTCAGCGGCAGAAGTGAATCCGTCATGCTGTCCAGCTGTTTGCGGGCAGCTGGTGCGGTGGTCAGGGTTCCGTCGCTGCGCACGTTGATGCCGCAGGCAGGGTCCACCCGCACTGCGCCGGGGGCCGAAGCCGTGGGCACCGTGCTGCTGCGCAGGTAGGGCGACAGATCCGGCATGGCGGCAGTATCGGTCAACACGGCCCCGGTGTTGGGGTCCACGCTCAGCACCCGAAGCAGCCGGCCGGAGACCGGAACTGCCGGGCAGGGAAGCGCCCCCACATCCTGCGCCGTCAGTTTTACGATGCCGCTTTTGCCGTTCACGCTCACTACCTGACCGCCGGTAGGCACCAGCTCCTCTGCCCGTGCGGCAGCAGCCTCGGCACGGGCTGCACAGCGGGATGCAGCGGCACTGTCGGCGCTGGTGCGCTGTGCCGCGGTCTGGGCCTGTGCCGCATTGGATGCCGTGCTTGCAGCACTGGCTGCGGCACGCTGCGCGGCGGTGGAAGCGGTACTGGCACTTTCCAGCACACGCGCCACGAACTGCTCATACTGCGAGGGCGGCAGCTCTTCCGCGCCGCCGTCGATGGGCAGGATGGCGTAGGTGTCGTAGCTGCCGGGCCGGGTGTAGGCGGCGTAGCCGCTGGCATCGATGGCTGCCAGCATCCACTGTCCGCCGGTGCTTCCGGTCAGGCGGCGGTCCACGGTGACGCAGTGCTGCGTGTCCAGTGAGACCGGTGCCAGCAGGGTGCCGTCACTGCGGCGCAGGTAGAGCGCAACGGTGCACCCGGCCCATGCTTCCGGCAGTGTGAAGCACAGCTCGTCCACACCGGCAGCGTTCTGTGCACCGAGGTGCAGGCGGTGCGGCTGGGACAGAAATTCGGTGCCGCCGCACTGCCTTTGAATGATCTTGATGTTCACTTGAAAACCTTCCTTTCTGTTTTTTGTTTGATTGTACAGCCGCTGCCCGGCAGCTGCCAGTGTGGTCTTTTGCTGCACAAATTTCTGCGCTTCGGCATTTTGCCGGAAGGCGCTTTTCATGGGTAATTCGCACAGTTCTTTGTGGGTGAAAAATGGGATGAAAAAGAGGTGGTTTTGTACGGAAAACCAGCGATTTTTGGCCGCATGCCGCATGGGAAAACGAAACCCAAAAGTGCAGTTTCCGGTGCAAAAAATCCAAAATAAATGTTAAAAATTCGTGAACAAAACACCCCAAAAAACAGGTCAAAAATCGGAAGGAAATAACCGAAAAAACAATATTTTGGAGAAAACAATGTTAAAATTGCACAAAAAATAACGTCAAAAAACTAACAAAGTGTGAGAAGGTGATTTGACAAATGGCCATTGGGCTGGTAAAATAAGACCCGCTCAACGGAACCAACAGACGTTGCAGCGTTTAAAATTTATCTGGATGAAGTAAAAAGCCGTCTTATATACGGCGCGGCGCGGGCAGATGGGGTCTGGGCCGGGAGGGTAACTGCACCCTCCGCAGCGGAGTCCAAATTGTATACGATGCTCGATTTTACCAAAAAGAGGGCATCGTATTTGATTGTGGGGCCAGATGGCTTCTGCCCGCCCCGCAGTCCGGGCGGCCGGGGCATGAAAAACATGTCCGCAGCCGCAGCCAATTTTGAAAAGAGAGGAGTTGTCTCGTATCGCTTCCGTAAAATTGAAGAAAGCATTGTCTGACTGCAAGCATGCAGTCTCTCCCCGTGTGCTGGCGTTTTGTGTCATGGTCGTGTGCCTTGTGGCTACACTCAGTGTGACCGCTGCGAATCTGCGGCTGACCTACGTCACAGACTCCAATGGTGCCCGGCAGGTGATCCTCACCTCCGAGACCGACCCTGCACAGGTCATGAACCTTTCCGGCATCCAGTCCGAAGAGGGCGATCAGGTCTATTACACGGCCTACAGCGGCAATCTTGCCGCCCTGAACATTGAGCGCGCATTCTCCGTCAGTATTACTGCCGACGGTCAGGAGTACCCCGTCAAAATGGTGTTCGGCACCGTGGCGGATGCCCTGAAGCGTGCCGGCATCACCCTGGAGGGTGACGACTACACCGAGCCTGCTCTGGACCAGCTGGTGAGCGCAGGTTCCACCATCACGGTGCACCGCGTGGACTACACCGACCGTGTGGAGACGCAGGCCATCCCCTACGATACCGAGTACGTCTACACCAGCCTGTATTTCCGCAATACCGGCCGTACCACCACCGTGCGCCATGGCGCTGAGGGCCAGCAGACCATCACCACCCGCGACCGCTATGTGGACGGCGAGCTGGAAAACAGCATCGTGGTGGATTCTACCACCACTGTGGAGCCCACCAACCATGTCATCAAGACCTATGGCGCAGGCGCGCCGGTCTCCCCGCTGACCGGCCCGGACGGCACCACCAATGCACCTGCCTCTTACAGCAGGGTGCTCACCGGCAAGGCCACCGGCTACTATTCCAAGACCGGCAAGGGTTCTTCCGGTCTGGGTCTGGGCTACGGCACTGTGGCTGTGGACCCGGATGTGATCCCCTACGGTACCAAGCTGTATATCACTTCCACCGACGGCAAGTTCGTGTATGGCTATGCGGTGGCTACCGATACCGGCATTGCCGTGCAGAAGGGCCAGATCCTTGTGGACCTGTTCTACGAGACCTACGCCGAGAGCGTGATCAATGGAGCCATTCAGGTGAACGTCTACGTGGTGGAGTGAGCAGGCCGAAAAGAACCGGGGAAACCGGAACTGAAAATTTTCAACAGAAACAGAGAGCTTCTGTACACCTTCCCTTTGGGAGGGTGCGCAGAGGCTCTTTTTTATTGTCAGATTGGCAGGATTCACCATAAAATTTGTAAAAATTTGGCGGGTATGTATATAAGGAAAAAATATCAACGAAAAGATTATGGTAAATTTTACAGTAAAATGCGGCGAAACTCTTGAAAAAAAGACCAAAATTCTTTAATATAAAAGGGTAAAAAGCTACAGGTGCGCTTTGTGCATCTGTACGGGGAGGAGCAGTCTATGAAACCGACCGAGGAGAAGATCCAAAGCAATGCATCGGACCTGCCGGTGTATCTGTTCAAACAGGGCAATAACTGTGAAGCATACCGCTACTTTGGCGCACACATGGAAACGCGCGCCGGTGAATCGGGCGTGGTGTTCCGCGTGTGGGCACCCCATGCTGTAGCCATCAGCGTGGTGGGCGACTTTAACAGCTGGAAGCCGGGCAGCCATCCGATGCGCAAGGTGGATGGCGATTCCGTATGGGAATTGTTCATCCCGGGCATGAAGGAATATGATGTTTATAAATACTGCGTGACCACCCGTGCAGGTGATCTGGTCTATAAGGCAGATCCCTATGCGTTCCACGCCGAGACCCGTCCGTCCAACGGCAGCAAGGTCTACGATATCAGTGGTTTTGCGTGGCACGATGATGCATGGCAGGCAGCACAGAAAAAGGCTGATGTGATCAACAGCCCGATGAATATTTACGAGATGCACGCCGGCAGCTGGAAGATGAAGGAGGGCGGCAAGCCCTACAATTATTCCGAGCTGGCAGACGAGCTGATCCCGTATATCACAGAGATGGGCTATACCCATGTGGAACTGCTGCCGGTCATGGAATATCCGTTTGACGGCAGCTGGGGCTATCAGGTCACCGGCTATTTTGCACCCACCA
>ENA-OPAW01001294-OPAW01001294.1-human-gut-metagenome-genome-assembly--contig:-NODE-1294-length-12610-cov-2.323935_pt1 | contig 12610 bp, 14 predicted proteins | sample MGYA00241060_ERZ501436 | MGnify/ENA primary metagenome ERZ501436 (study PRJEB25962, sample SAMEA2042619) | human gut metagenome | biome: human gut; feature: human-associated habitat; material: faeces... | reverse complement strand
ACCGGAGAACGCTCCACCATCGATGCGTCCCCGAAGGAACTGGTCGCCCGTACCCGCAAGGCCGGTGCGAAAAACGTGTGCGTAGGAATCGGCGTGTCCACCGCGGAACAGGGGGCTCGTGTCGGATCGTATGCGGACGGTGTCATCGTAGGCTCGGCTCTGGTGCATACCATGCTTGACGAATCCGGCAAGCATGCAGTCGACGAAGCCACCGGTCTCAAGGCCTTGGCGGCGAAGACTGAGGAGCTTGCCGAAGGCATCCACAACGCCCGCAACTGAACCAGTCCAAAGACAACATACTGGTAGTCCACGTACCATATCGTATACGTGGACTACCATCAGGAAACTATGACACTTGCTTACATTCCGTCACCCACCATTTCGCAGTTTTCCATCGGGCCGGTGACCATCCATTTCTACGCGCTGTGCATTCTGCTCGGCATCGTGCTGGCGGCGGCCATCGTCATCGGCGCGGCGCTGCTGCTGATCCGGTGAGGTGCCTATGAGCTGGATTTTGTATGTGCTGCTGGTGCTGGCCGTCGCGGTGCCGAGCGGCATCATCGGTGCGCGTATATACCACATCATCACCACTCCGGAACGTTTCTTCGGACCGACCGGCGATTGGGTGGAGATGTTCCGCATCTGGAATGGCGGACTGGGCATCTGGGGCGGCGTCCTGCTTGGAGCGCTTGCCGCTTGGGCATGGTGTCGTCACAAGCATTATCCAATGGCTCTGCTCGGTGACGCCGTCGCGCCAGGATTGCTCGTGGCGCAGGCCGTGGGACGTCTGGGCAACTGGTTCAACCAAGAGCTCTACGGCGCGCCGACGACCTTGCCTTGGGGTTTGAAGTTGAATATGGAGGGAAGCGCCATCGGTCACAGCGAACAATGCTATGACGGAGCGACCTGCCCGACAGGCACGCTGTTCCACCCCACCTTCCTGTATGAGATGATTTGGAATCTCATCGGTGCTGCGCTCATCGTTTTCCTTGGTTCCAAAATCATGAAAAAACTCAAGGCCGGGTCCTTGTTCGCCATATACATCATGTGGTACACGGCGGGACGCACTTGGATCGAGGCTCTGCGCATTGATTTCGCGCACGAGTTCCTTGGCGTGCGCATCAACGTATGGGTGTCCATGGCGGTGTTCGTGCTTGGTGTGGTGGCTTTCATCGTTATTCAGCAGATGGGAAAGTCCACCGAGCTGCTTGCCGAGAAGTTGCGCACCGTCACCGAGATTGAGCTAAGCCTCGTCGAGGATGGAGAAACCGGTCTCCCGACCGCGAAGGCCAACCTTACGAAAACCAAGGATGAAATCACGGCAAACGATGGCTCATCCGTCTCATATGCCGATGACCAGTCCGACAACAAGTAACATCAAGTCGATTACCTTCCATAGAATGAGAACCATGACTATTCAAATCGCACCTAGCATCCTGTCCGCTGACTTCTGCAATCTGGAACGTGACCTTAAGGCCATTTCCAACGCCGATCTCGTTCACGTGGACGTGATGGACCATCATTTCGTTCCGAATCTGACGTTGGGTGAGCCGATTGTGGCTCGCATCTGCCAAGTCACTGACCTTCCGGTCGACGTGCATCTGATGATCGAGGATCCGGACCGTTGGGCTCCGGAATACGCCAAGCTTGGTGCGGCTTCCGTCAGCTTCCATATGGGAGCGACGCATGCTCCGGTTCGTCTTGCGCGTCAGCTGCGCGACATGGGCTGCAAGGCATGCTTCGCGGTCCGTCCGGCCGAACCGGTCGAGCCGATCTTCGACATCCTTGACGAATTCGACATGGTGCTTATCATGACGGTCGAACCGGGCTTCGGCGGTCAGAAGTTCCTTGACAACCAGATGGCCAAGGTTCGTCGTCTGCGTGACGAAATCACCCGCCGTGGCCTGAAGACGAAGATCCAGGTCGATGGTGGCGTGAGCCCCAAGACCGCCCATATCGTTGCCGAAGCCGGTGCCGATGTGCTGGTCGCCGGTTCCGCCGTGTACGGTGCCGAGGCTATCGACTCCATCCGCGAGAAGGCCGAAGCAGCCTTCAAGGCGTGAACGCCCACCATACAAGGAAGCATACGAATATGAAGACTTTTGAATCGCTGTTCGCGGAATTGAGCGAGAAAGCCGCCACCAAGCAGGCCGGTTCCCTGACCGTCGATGAGCTTGCCAAAGGCACGCACTTCATCGGCAAGAAGATTGTCGAAGAGGCTGGAGAGACCTGGATCGCCGCCGAATATGAGGGTGCTGATCGTACGGCCGAAGAAATGAGCCAGCTCATCTACCATCTGCAGGTCATGATGATCGATCGTGGCATCACACTCGAGGACATCTACAAGAACCTGTGAGAAACCTGGGGCCATGCCAGTTGAAGGTGTGGCCTTTTTTAGAGGAGAAACATGCTAAGAATCGCTGTGCCTAATAAGGGCATGCTGTCCGAACCCGCCTGGAACATGCTGGCGGAAGCCGGCTACCGTTTGAGGAGCAACCCTCGCCAGTTGGTCGTGGAGGATCCCGACAATGATGTTGAGTTGTTCTACCTGCGTCCCCTCGACATTGCGGTCTATGTCGGTCGCGGCACCATCGACGTTGGAATCACCGGGCATGATTTGCTCGTGAACTCCGGCACCGATGCGGAGGAGCATATGCAGCTTGGCTTCGGAGCCTCCACGTTCCGTTTCGCAGCCCCGAACGATTCGCCGATTACCAAGCTTGAGGATATTGAAGGCAAGCGAGTCGCCACCACATTCGACAAGCTCGTACACGACTATCTGGTCGAGCATGGCATCAACGCGGAAACCGTGCACCTTGACGGCGCCGTCGAATCGTCCGTCCAGCTTGGCGTCGCCGATCTGATCGCCGATGTGGTTTCCACAGGGACCACTCTGCGTAATGCGGGACTGCGCATTTTCGCTGAACCGCTGATGCGCTCTGAAGCCGTATTGATTCGTTCCCCTCGTCTTGAGGCGGATGACGAGCGTCTGACGATTCTGAGCAGGCGTCTGCAAGGCGTGCTCACTGCCCAGCGTAATGTGCTTATGGACTACGACATTCCGGTCGAGAAGGTGTCCGCCGCAGTGGATATCACTCCGGGTTTCGAAAGCCCGACGATTTCGCCTCTGCATGATAAGCAGTGGGCGGCTGTGCGTGTGGTGGTTCCGAAGGCGAAGGTGAACCAGCTTATGGACCAGTTGTATGAAGTTGGTGCCCGTGGCATAATAGTCACCGCGTTGCAGGCTTCGAGAATGTAGTGTAGCTCGTAATATGAGCAAACTGATTATTAAGAAGCAATACAGTCCGGAACCGCGAGACATCTATTTCACGGTTCCGAACTTCATCAGCCTGCTGAGAATCATTTCGATTCCTTTTATCGCGATGCTGGTCTCTCATCACAGGATGGTGACCGCCTTGGTCGTGCTTGCACTATCGGCGATATCCGATGGTTTGGACGGACTGATCGCCAGATCATTCAATCAGGTGAGCAAAATCGGGCAAATTCTCGATCCGATTGCCGATCGTCTGCTGATCTTCTGCAGCATTCTTGCTTTGGGTGTGGCGAACATCATTCCATGGTGGATGCTGATCGTCGTCGGCCTGCGAGATTTGATCATGGCTGTTCTGATACTGGTTTTGGCGCAGCACGATTATGGCCCATTGCCTGTTCATTTCGTAGGCAAGGCCGGTACCGCGATGCTGCTTATCGCCATCGTCGCGTTGATCTTCGCCGACATCTGGTCCAACTCCGCTGCGGATACACTGCATCTATGCGGTCTTGCCACCGGAATCTGGGGCGTTGGACTGTATTGGCTTGCAGGGTACATCTACATGCGCCAAGGCATCCAACTGTTGAAGAACGATACAAACAGCAAGGATTGACGCATATATGAAGTCCGATGCTCCACGTTTCGCGTCGTTCCCCGTTTCCCCGGAGAACGTACCCACAAAGCATCGTGCCATTTTTTCGTCATCCTTCGCCGGCCTGTCATCCCATCATGTGCAACCGGCCTCCATGCCCGCCATGCCGCAACGCCATAGACATGTCGATGACGATTCGCTTCGGCTTATTGACGATTTGACCAATCGTCCGATGGACGTCCTGTATTCGGACTCCCGCCTGGCCACTAAAAAACGTTCGGCGGTTTCGATTTGGGCCACCAGGATTCTGGTGTTCCTCATCTGCATCGCTGTGGGTGCCGCGGGAAGCGTTTTCGTGCGCCAGCTGAGCACTGACCCACGCAAAGAAGTACGCAAGCAGTTGGCAAGCCAGCTGACCGAACAAACGAAGCGGGTCGGCGACCTCACCAAGGACGTCAACGACTTGCGGTCGCAAATCGAATCTGAATCGGAATCCTTGGCAAGCTGGTCCCTAAACCAGACGATGCAGGATGATGAAATGGTCAATGGAACGCTTCCGGTGCAAGGGGAAGGCATTGTCCTGACAGTAGCCAACCCGCTTTCCGTCAGCGGCGACAATGCCGACTCCTCACTGCCAAGAGAAAATGGCAGCCAGGTTCGAGTCGTCACCGATTCCGATTTGCAGCTGCTTGTCTCCTTGCTATGGCAATCCGGAGCGGAGGCGATCGCGATCAACGGCAACCGCCTTGGCGTGCAAACCTCGATTCGAACCGCCGGATCGACGATTCTCATCGGAGTCAATTCGGTGCAAAGCCCATATCGAATCGAGGCGATAGGCAATCAGGCGACCTTGGCGAAATCGGTAAGCAAGACAACGCAGAAACAACTGTATGACGATTTCAAAAAGGCCGGCATCTATCCGCAGATAAGCAAAAGCAAATCGATTACACTTGATGCTGCAGTGGCTGGCGACACGACGCATGTGAGGAAGGACAAGTAATGGCAGCTGTCTTGGGACTTATCATCGGCGTGGTAATCGGTGTATTCGTTCGTCCGGACATCCCCATCGAGCTCCAACCGTATCTGCCGATTATGGTATTGGCCGCGTTGGATGCGTTGCTAGGCGCCGCACGCGCGTATTTCCAACGCAGCTTTTCCGATAAAGTGTTCGTGATCTCCTTCTTCTCGAATGTCATCACCGCGACGCTGCTGGTGTTCCTCGGCAACCAGTTGGGAGTCGGCTCCCAGCTGCAGACCGCAGTGATCGTAGTGCTCGGCATCCGAATCTTTACCAATGTGTCCTCCATCCGACGCTTCATCTTTAAAGGTTGATGCGGTATGAGCGGACAAGACGCGAACAGCAAGGACATGCTGTCCAGAATCCATGAGCAGAGGGTCAAGGACCAGAACAATGACAGCACCCAAACCGGTGCGTTCCCCATGGTCAAGGCCAAGAAGCGAATCTCACTTGATGCGAAGGTCACACGAACCCGACTGTATTCCAGCATTCTGGTCACGATATTGTGCGCCTTGCTTGGCTTCGGCTATGTGATCCAGATAAACAACACGACATCCACCTATGAGACGATGAGCGAAGATGAATTAACCAAGCTCATCAGCGAGACCAATGCTCAGGTCCAAAAGCTCGAACAGCGTAAGAACGAACTCTCCAGCCAGCTGAACGCTTTGAAAGACACCGCGGACAAAAATGAGAAGGCCGCGGAAATCGCCAAGCAGAACGCGCAGACCAACGGCATCCTATCGGGCCGTCTCGCGGCTACGGGAGAAGGCGTGGTCATCCGCATATCGCAGGGTTCCAAACAGAAGATTGACTCCGCGATATTGTTCACGTTGCTTGAGGAATTGCGCAACAGTGGTGCCGAGGTCATTGAGATCAACAATGTCCGCGTGGTAACCAGCACTTACATCAGTGGCACGGCCGGCAGTCTCGTCTGCGACGGCACCAAACTGAAATCCCCATTCACCATTCGCGCGATCGGCGACAGCGACAATCTGCAGAACGCGGTCAATCTGGCCGGTGGCGTCGGGTCGCGGCTCAAAGTGAAGTATGGCGCTACGGTATCGGTCAGCCCCTCTGACAAAGTGATGATCAAGTCCACACGTCAGGCTCCGCAGTATACATATGCGCACGTCATCGGACAGTAAACGGTAAAGGACCTTTCCTTTCGCGACATTCAATCAGCGTTGTTCTTCCGTTCACCGAAATGGCGTGCCGTTGTCTGCGCTTGACCCTATCTTGTTCATCGTTGATATATAGTCCAGGCCTGCACATTGGTAACGCGGACCCCGATAGCAAAGGACAACTCATGGCTGAACAGACCATCTCCATCACACTCAACGGCGAAAAGAAGGAGGTGGCGGCAGACCAGACCGGCGTCCAGCTCTTCTCCGACGACAAGAACATCATCGCGGTGCGTTTGAACGGCGAACCCCGCGATCTCTATACCGAGCTGCACGACGGCGACGTTGTGGAACCCATCGCGCTCGATAGCGAGGACGGTGTGGCCATCATGCGCCATTCCGCAACCCATGTCATGGCCCAGGCCGTGCAGGAGATTCGCCCTGACGCCAAGCTTGGTGTTGGACCGGTCATCAAAGACGGCTTCTACTACGATTTCGATGTCGAGACCCCTTTCACTCCGGAGGACCTCAAGGAAATCGAAAAGCGCATGCAGCGCATTATCAAGTCCTCCCAGTCCTTCCGCCGCCGCGTGGTGACCGAGGAAGAGGCTCTTGCCGAGGAAGCCGACCAGCCCTACAAGCTTGAACTTATCAAGGATAAGGAAGCGCATCTTGACCCGGAAGCCGCCACCGAAATCAGCGGCAAGGAACTGAGCTTCTACGATAACGTCGACCGTGATGGCAATGTGGTTTGGAAGGACCTGTGCCGCGGCCCGCACCTGCCGAACACCCGCTACATCAAGGCCTTCAAGATCGAGCGTTCCGCCGCCGCATACTGGCGCGGCAGCGAGGCCAATCCGATGCTGCAGCGCATTTACGGCGCCGCCTTCGCCACCAAGGAGGACCTGAAGGCATACCAGACCCGTCTGGAGGAGGCCGCCAAGCGCGACCACCGCAAGCTCGGCGCGGAAATGGACCTGTTCTCCTTCCCGGATGAGATCGGTCCGGGCCTTGCCGTCTTCCATCCGAAGGGCGCGGCCGTCATCAACGCCATGGAGGACTACTCCCGTGAGATGCACCGCAAGCACCACTACAGCTTCGTGCAGACCCCGCACATCACCAAGGGCGGCCTGTACGAGACCTCCGGCCACCTGCACTGGTACAAGGACGGCATGTACCCGCCCATGCACCTCGACGAGGAGAAGGACGCGGACGGCAACATCACCAAGCCGGGCGCCGACTACTACCTCAAGCCGATGAACTGCCCGATGCACAACCTCATCTTCAAGTCGCGTCAGCGCTCCTACCGTGAGCTGCCGCTGCGCCTCTTCGAGTTCGGCACCGTGTACCGCTACGAGAAGTCCGGCGAGGTCCACGGCCTGACCCGCGTGCGCGGCCTCACCCAGGACGACTCCCACATCTACTGCACCCGCGAGCAGATGAAGGACGAGCTCACCAGCCTGCTCACCTTCGTGCTGAACCTGCTCAAGGACTTTGGCCTGACCGACTTCTACCTCGAGCTGTCCACCAAGGACCCGAACAAGTACGTCGGATCCGACGAGATCTGGGAGGAGGCCACCAACACGCTCGCCGAGGTCGCCAAGGAATCCAACCTCGAGCTCGTCGACGATCCGTGCGGCGCCGCCTTCTACGGCCCGAAGATCTCTGTGCAGGCCCGCGACGCCATCGGCCGCACCTGGCAGGTCTCGACCATCCAGCTCGACTTCAACCTGCCGGAGCGCTTCCAGCTCGAGTACATCGCGAAGGACGGCACCCACCAGCGCCCGGTGATGATTCACCGCGCCCTGTTCGGCTCCATCGAACGCTTCTTCGCCGTGCTGCTCGAGCACTACGCAGGTGCCTTCCCGGCGTGGCTGGCCCCCGTGCAGGTGCTCGGCGTGCCGGTTGCCGACGAGTTTGCCCCGCATCTGGCCGGCTTCGTCAAGTCCCTTGAAGATGAGATGGTCCGTTGCGAGATCGACTACTCCGACGATCGCTTCGGCAAGAAGATCCGCAACGCATCCAAGTCCAAGGCGCCGTTCATCCTCATCGTCGGCGAAGAGGATATGAACAACAACGCGGTCAGCTTCCGCTTCCGCGACGGCAGCCAGTTGAACGGCGTGCCGGTCGATGAGGCGAAGGCGAACATTCTGACCGTAATCAAGAAGCGCGTCCAGGTCAACACCGCAGACGACTTCAAGGCCGCCCTCGCCGACTGAGCGAGACCGGTGGCAACAAGTCGCACGCGACCATGAACCGTGAAACGGCGCACGAATCTCGACAAGAGGTTTGTGCGCCGTTTCTCATTTTCTCATCGAGAAGGAAGTAACACATGCTTGAGCATCTTCGTGCGCCGTTCAAAAAACTCATCGAGCCAATAGCCAAAGCGTTGATCGCCATAGGACTGACCGCCAATGCGGTGACGGTGATTGGTGCTGTCGGCACCATCGTCGTGGCCATCGCCACCGGTGTGACCGGATGGCTATTTGGGGGAGCGGTTGTTCTGACTCTGCTTGTGCTTGCCGATTCGTTGGATGGCTCGATCGCCGCGCTTACCACGGGTGGGACCGAATTCGGGGCTTTTCTCGACTCCACGCTCGATCGCATCGCTGATTGGGCGATGCTCGTAGGCGTGATCATCTTCTTTCTTATGCATCTTGACTGGTGGCATACGGCCATCGACAACACGCCTGACTATACGAGCATGATCGGTATCGCCGCCGCCGCGGTGGCCGTGATGACATCGTTCGTCACTTCATATGCCCGTGCTCGTGCCGAATCAGTCGGCTATGAGGTGAAAAACGGCATCGCCACTCGTGCCGATCGCTTGACCATCATTCTGGTGGGCATGGCCATCACCGGATTGACGCGTCAGGGATTGTGGCTCGCCATCGCCATGATACTGTTGGCCGGATTGGGATTAGTCACCGTATTCCAACGCATCTTCGAAGCCAAGCGCCAAATGGTCATAGGGGAGAAAACATATCGGCGGTAGTCACAGCCGGGGGCAGACCCCATCCAAAAGTTCGAAAAGCGAAATGCCACAGGTTCGTATTCGGCATTTTGTCGGCGAACCGCTTTAGAATCATTTCGTTTGAAACATCCGCAACCTGCCTAGGAGCATTATGTCAGGTCATTCCAAGTGGGCGACCACCAAGCACAAGAAGGCCGCCATCGACGCCAAGCGCGGCAAGCTCTTCGCCAAGCTCATCAAGAACATCGAAATCGCCGCCCGCCTCGGCGGCGGCGACCCGGACGGCAACCCGTCCCTGTACGATGCCATCTACAAGGCCAAGAAGGCCTCCATGCCGGCCGACAACATCGCTCGCGCCGTCAAGCGTGGTGCCGGTGCTGAAGATGGTGCCGCCAACTACGAAGACATCGTCTACGAGGGCTACGCTCCTGCCGGCGTTGGCCTCATCATCGAATGCCTGACCGACAACCGCAACCGTGCGGCCGCCGAAGTCCGTTCCACCCTGACCAAGGGCAACGGCTCTCTGGCCACCTCCGGCTCCGTGTCCTTCAACTTCGAGCGCAAGGGCCAGATTGTGGTGCCGTCCGAGGGCGTGGACTTCGACAAGCTGTTCGAAACCGCCGCCGAAGCCGGTGCCGAGGACGTTACCGATGACGGTGAAGTGTTCACCGTTGTGACCGGTCCGTCCGACCTGTTCACCGTGCGCAAGGCTCTGCAGGAAGCCGGCTTCGACTACGATTCCGCCGACCAGGTCATGCAGCCGAAGAACGAGGTCGAGTTGAGCCTTGAAGATGCCCGCAAGGTGTCCAAGCTCATCGACAACCTCGATGACCTCGACGATGTGCAGAACATCTACTCCAACTGGACCGCTTCCGACGAGGTGATGGCCCAGCTCGACGAGGAGTAATCCTCGTGATTATCCTTGGCGTCGACCCCGGGCTCACACGTTGCGGGGTCGGCGTGATCGAAGCCGGCGAGCACCGCCGGCTTTCGTTTATTCACGTGGACGTGGTGCGGTCCTCACCGGATATCACCCAGGATCTGCGTCTACTGGCCATCTACAACGGCCTGTCCGAGAAAATGGATCGCTTCGCACCCGATGCCGTATCCATCGAACGAGTGTTCGCACAATCCAACCGCAACACCGTACTCGGTACCGCACAGGCCGCCGGCCTCGCCATGCTCGCCGCCGCGCAACGCAATATTCCCGTGGCGTTGCATACGCCTACCGAAGCCAAGCTGGCTATCACCGGTAACGGGCAGGCGCAGAAGATTCAGGTGGAGCGTATGGTGACACGTATTTTGAACCTCACCAAAATGCCGACTCCCGCCGATGCCGCCGATGCCTTGGCTTTGGCCATTTGCCATGCGCTGCGCCCGGCAGGCGCATTGCAGGGCGGCGAACGCGAACAACATCTGACCGCCGCGCAACGCCAGTGGGCTGAGGCCGCACAGAAATCCACGCGCCGCCGCATCAACCACGACCGAGGCATGTAGTATACTTTCGAACAGTTGTTCGAGTCTTGAATCCTGGAGCCCTGAAGGAGTACCTGTATGATCGGCATGCTGACCGGGCGGGTTGAATCGGTCGAAACCGATACCGCATTGATTGATGTTGGGGGAGTGGGCTACGAAGTGCGCATGTCCGCCACCGACCTGAGCCGTCTGCACGCCGGGCAAGACACCCGCGTCTTCACCTATATGAACCTCTCTCAGGATGCCATTACCCTGCATGGATTCCTGGATCGGGACGCCAAGAAAACCTTTCTGCAACTCATCAAGGTCTCCGGCATTGGACCTAAAGTGGCCCAATCGTTACTCTCCACACTGACGCCGAGTCAGCTGGCCCACGCCATCGCCGACAACAACGCCACCGCGCTGGCCAAGGCCGCCAAGGAGCGCGGCATCAATCTTGAGACCGCTGCCGAGGCCTATGGCAACCACGTGGACATGCTCCCCGACTTCGATCTGGTCGTCCTGGCCCCGCAGGCCGCAAGCTACCTGGCCGACCTGCAGAAGGACTGCGAGCGCGTGGGCAACAAGTGCGTCGCCTGCCGCGGCAAGCAGTACATCGAGCTCTCCCAGAACGGCGATAAGTCTCTCGCCTTCGTCTCCGAGCAACTTTCGAAGTAAGTAACGCCCAGGGCCAGCCGACCATCCAAGACCGGCTGGCCCTTCGATTTAGACGATTGGATCATCATGTCCGTTAATCCTGCTAGCGTCACCAACCCGCCCGCGCAGTTTCCCGAGGACTTTGTCTTTGGCGGCGCCACCGCTGCCTACCAGGTAGAGGGCGAGACCCGCACTCACGGTAAGGGCAAGGTTGCCTGGGACGACTTTCTGGAGGCCCAGGGGCGCTTCTCCCCCGATCCCGCTTCGGACTTCTACAACCAGTACCCCGTCGACCTGGAGCTGTGCGAGGAGTTCGGCATCAACGGCATTCGTCTCTCCATCGCCTGGAGCCGCATCTTCCCCAACGGCACCGGCGAAATCAACCCCGAGGGCGTCCAGTTCTACCACGATCTCTTCGCCGAGTGCCACAAGCACCACGTTGAGCCGTTTGTCACGCTGCATCACTTCGATACGCCGCTTCCCCTCTTTGAGAAGGGCGACTTCCTCAACCGCGAGACCATCGACGCCTTTGTGGACTTTGCCACCTTCTGCTTTAAGGAGTACGCCGACCAGGTGACCTACTGGTTCACCTTTAACGAGATCTGGGCCGACGCCTCCAACACCTACATCGAGGGCACCTTCCCCGGTGGCGTCAAGGCGCATCTGGCCGAGGCCTTCCAGTGCGAGCACAACATGATGCTCGCCCACGCCAAGGCAGTACTGGCCTTCCACAACGGCGGCTTTAAGGGCAAGATCGGCGTCATCCAGTCGCTGGAGTTTAAGTATCCGCTCAACGAGAACGACCCCGCCGACATCAAAGCCGCCAACAACGAGCACGTGCTGCAAAACCAGTTTTTGCTCGACGCCACCTTCCGCGGCGACTACGCACCCGACACCCTCGAGTGCGCCAACCGCCTGGCCGCCGTCTCGGGCGGCACCATCGAAATCCTGGACGAGGACCTCAAGATTATGCGCGAAGCCGCGCTTTACAACGACTACCTGGGCGTTAACAACTACCAGTGCCGCTTCTTGAAGGCTTACGATGGCGAGAACGACCTGCACCACAACGGTACGGGCGAGAAGGGCACCGGCCGCTGGCGCGTTAAGGGCATTGGCGAGCACGTGAACAAACCCGGCATCCCTACCACCGACTGGGACTGGATCATCTATCCCGAGGGCCTGTTCGATCTGCTCGTCTACATTAAGCAGCGCTACCCCAACTACAAGCAGATCTTCATCACCGAAAACGGCATGGGCTACAAGGACCCCTACAAGGACGGTTTTGTGGACGACCAGCCGCGCATCGACTACATCGAGCAGCACCTGCGCTGGTTGCTCAAGGCCATGGAGGTGGGTGTCAACGTGGGCGGCTACTTCCTGTGGAGCCTGCAGGATCAGTTCTCCTGGACCAATGGCTACAACAAGCGTTACGGCTTCTTCTACGTTGACTTTGAAACCCAGAAGCGCACGCCCAAGGCAAGCGCATACTGGTATAAGCACGTGGCGCAGACCCGTCGTC
>ENA-OPAW01001293-OPAW01001293.1-human-gut-metagenome-genome-assembly--contig:-NODE-1293-length-12610-cov-2.437276_pt1 | contig 12610 bp, 10 predicted proteins | sample MGYA00241060_ERZ501436 | MGnify/ENA primary metagenome ERZ501436 (study PRJEB25962, sample SAMEA2042619) | human gut metagenome | biome: human gut; feature: human-associated habitat; material: faeces... | reverse complement strand
CGTGAACGGGGTATCAATCATATTGTGACAGGAGTATCACAGACCGATTTTAGTGGATATCCGGATTGTCGTGATGCTTTTATCAAATCGTTGAATGTTACATTGAATCTAGCTATGGAGGAACAGTTTGTTATTCATACTCCGTTGATGTGGATAGATAAGGCTCAGACATGGGCACTGGCAGATGAACTGGGTGTTCTTGATCTGGTGCGGAATGAAACGTTGACATGCTATAATGGCATTCCCGGAGATGGATGCGGACATTGTCCGGCATGCAAATTGCGCCGTGAGGGACTTGAAAAATATTTGGCAATAAAGAATAAGTAACAGATGATGTTCTATTCGGTATAAATAAACGGCTATGGAAAGAAAAGACGAACTGACAATATTAGGAAAGAATACAGTTTATAAACAGGATTATGCTCCTGAAGTTCTGGAAGCATTTGTAAACAAACATCCTGAAAATGATTATTGGGTACGTTTCAATTGCCCTGAGTTTACCAGCCTTTGTCCGATTACTGGACAGCCTGATTTTGCGGAAATACGTATCAGCTATTTACCGGATGTAAAGATGGTGGAGAGTAAAAGTTTGAAGCTTTATCTTTTCAGTTTTCGAAATCATGGCGCTTTCCATGAGGATTGTGTCAACATTATAATGAAAGATCTCATTCGGTTGATGGATCCTAAGTATATTGAAGTGACGGGAATCTTTACTCCACGTGGCGGTATTTCTATTTATCCGTATGCCAACTATGGCCGTTCCGGAACGAAATATGAAGAGATGGCGATGCATCGGTTGATGAATCATGAGTAAAACTCTTTTGGATGATACAAGATGTGCCGGCAAAGTAGGGTAAACACTACATGCCGGCACATTTTTTATACTTATATACTTATGGACTTATTCTTATTTTACGATAAGCTTAACAGTCTCTATTCCGTTTTCTGTATTAATAACCACCAGATAAGTACCTGCACTCAAAGTGCTGATATCCAAGTTTTGTTCTGCCGTACCATTGCCGATTGCGGTAAGAACCGTCTGGCCTACTAAGCTGTGGATACTGATTTTTTCAATATTCTTTCCAACAGTTTTAATGGTAATCGCTTCGCTGGCAGGATTGGGGTAAAGTTGCAGGGTTGTTTCTATTGCTGTACCGTTCTGTAATCCTGTAGAAGCATTTTTGCTAAAGTTAGGACGTACATAAGGATAACCATATCCGGGTAACTCGTTGAGGAAACCGTTTTTACCAACTGCAATTAGACCGTTTGCAGTTTGGTCGCATACAAGTCCCATGTTGTTGCTTCCTTCCTGTTTAACTTCGAACATATATTTTCCGGGAACTACATTGAGTTCAGGAAGTTCATATGTGATTTTCTCTCCACCTTCTCCTCTAACTACAGATTTACTAACCAAAGGTTGTCCCATAGAAGAGTCGCTGGTATCTATTTTGTATACGTTCAGTGTCAGCTTATCATTTGCCTGAGCAGGTTTAGGCATGAATCCGAGAGTGATTGAAGTCAATACATCTTCTTTCAGGATAGTGAATGCCGTACCGAATGCCGTACCGGCAGTTTTACCACCTACACCAAATTCAAAGTCTGACGGATTGTCCCATGCATAGGTTGAATCGGATACCATGGTTGCGATACCCAAAGCGTTGTCTTCCGGATAGTCATCTTTGGAGATACTTGCTAAGGCCATGAAGGAGAATGCTTCGTCTTCATTACTTACGGCATTTACCAAGTTTACATCCATTGTCTCTTCTTTCACTTCACCTACGGCCAAAGTTGGGATAGTAGTTGTTGCCAATACCTCGTTGTTACCTTTAATTTCCAGTTTTATGTCGTTTTCAACTTGCTTACCGTTGTTTACAATAGATACTGTAAACTGGTGTGCTGTGTTGATGTGATATTGCGGAACAATTCTCGGAAGTTGTATTTTCGGAGTTATCGACTCTACTTTTACGTCATGGTCGGCAATTTTGCTTACCGCGATATCATGAATTTCGAGATATGCCAATTCGGTAGAAGTGAAGCAGATGACATAGTTACCTTCTTCTGCTACAGTAAATTGCACTTCTTTCTTGGTGACGGTGTTTTGAGTGTTTTCTTTGAATTCTTTGATTTTTGTCCATGTTGCCATGTCGCTACCGCTTTTTCCGAATGCTATGTAGAAGTAATCATATTTGAGCCCGCCGATCAATAACTCGTCTCCGGCATTATAGCTGAAAATGATTCTGTATTCACCCGGTTCCATGTAGATACATCTGGATGACAGGGTAGAGGTCGTATTAGCCTTGTAACAACCGGACTGACTGTTCCATTCCCAACCATTGGCGGTAACAGGATTCCAGTTAAGTACATCGATGGCTTTTTTAAAGCTGGATTCGAAAGGAACTTTTGTTGGTGATAAATTAACAACACGTCCTTGACGGTATCATTGCTTGTCACTGTCTGGTTGTCACAATTTGCCACTACTTTTACATTATATGCCTGATCTATGCCGGAGAAATCGGCCGGGGTAGTGAAAGTAACGTCCAATGAACCTCCTACGGCAATCTTATCAGTAAAGTCTTGTGTTATTTTATTGGCATCGTCTATTTCGTAGTAGAGACTAAAGCCATTGATAGCACCGGTACCGATGTTTTTTACCGTAACTCCGATGGGAGCAGTTCCTAAATTACAATCCGAAGCCGGAAGTACCAGATTTTCTAATGTAATATCCGGAGTCCCTTGGAATCCTCCTTCGTCTATAGCAATATTGTCAAGCCAAAATCCTGCCCGATTTTTTTCTGAAATAACATGGAATGAGAAATAATAATCTCCGGCTTCTTCAACGTTGAAATCATTAATGCTGACTTCCCATTCATTGATGCTGACATCTGTTAGAGTTGTCAGTACTTTCATGGTAGAGAAATCTTTTGATTTACCATAAAGAACTTCCATACTTTCTTTATTTCTGGTGGTAGACGTACGGTAATAGAAAGAGAGACTGTGAGTTCCTGTTTTTAGTGTGATGGGTTCACGAATCGTCAGATAATCATCTGCTGCATTGTTTTTTTCGTATAGATACTTTGCCAAACCTGTACCGCCATCTGCATCCTGAGAAGAGGTCTCATCGATATATTCCCATGTCTTACTGTCATTATTGGCATCTGTAACAGTCCAATTAACTGAGAAATTGTTTTTGGTCGCGAAATCCTCGTAAAAGAGGTGACCATCAGATCTTGTCTGTGCTCCAACCAGAATTGCTGATTGCATAGCTGCTAAAAGTAATAGTCTTTTCATAAATTCACATTTTTTTAGTTCACGATTGCTTTATCTATTGTTTGATAAATTTTAGGGGAATGGAATTTCCGCTGTCATCGGTATAACTTCCTACAAGCCCAAGCCAACCTTCGACGGCAGGAACTTCAAGTCCCAAAGCGTGTCCCATTTCGAATGTTACTACTTTGTTTTTGAAGATTCCCGTTATCGGGTCGGTGGTTTTTACCCATCTGCCGTTGGATACGGCTTTGTGAGTTAATTCGACATTGTCTCCATTGTATGTACCGATTACCTGGCTTGCAGCAATGGTCAGTTTGTATTCTCCCTGGTTTTCGGTTGCTTCTACTTCTACGAGTGCAGCACCTCCTTGTCCGAAGTCAAGGTATAGTTGTTCGAAAGAGTCGTCTACGGAGGTGAGTGTGCAGGCATAGTTAGTTACTCCATTAGGCGTTTGGAGTTGGCTTTTGCCCTCCATCATATATTTACCTTCCAAAGGGCTGTTTTCCAGAATATTTACTTTACATATTGCGTTACTTCCTGCTGTCGCTCCTTCTACGTGGGCGATAGCTATCGAGAAGGAACGGTTCTGTTCGATCTCGTCATTGGCTATGGAAAGAAGCGTTTCGACATTTACACTTTCTACTCCGGCAGGGATTACTAAATTGTAATCGGTAATGAGAATGTCTTTGTCATTTTCAAAACCACTGTTGTTGTCCTTCATTTCTATACGGACTTTTATAAATCCGTTATTTTCTCCTTTTACCACTATGGGGAGATTCAGGGAAGAGGTCAGTTCTTTGATTTCAATTTCTGCAGATTGAAACTCAACGGTGGCCGTTCCGGTATTGAGGTTGTCATCGTCATTGCAAGCTATCATAATAAGTGGCAAAAGCAATATTACAAATCGTTTCAGATAGTTCATAATCGTATTTCTCTTTTTGAATAAAATTAATAACCCGGGTTTTGTTGATACTTAATCTGCGGATTGGCATCTGTTTCCGCTTTAGGAATAGCCCATAACCAGCGTGTATTATCTGCTTTTATATTCAGGTCCATACCGAGCTCATAAGATAATTGTACTGATTGGGGATTTTGACGTTTGAATCCCTCTCCATAGCGTTTCAGATCGGTTAGGCGGAATCCTTCTCCATACAGTTCGCGTTCACGTTCGGCACGAATCAGATGTCTGAGACTTAAACCGGAAACCGGATTGAATGATATGGAAGCGTCGCGAGCATACATTAATTCATATAAAACATCATATGCAGCCAGTTCGTCTTCTCCTTCACCTCTCATATAGTAAGCTTCGGCGGCGATGAGGTATTGTTCGGCAATGCGGAAAATTTTGGGCTTGTTTACATAATTGTTAACTCCTTCGTACATTTCCGGATTACCCGGATATTTGGTGAATACCGCCAACCTATGCTTCTCGTTGGTTGAAAATGAGATATCTTCCATTTTGAAGTAACAATTGACACGTATGTCGTTTTCCCGGAATGAATTGATAATGTCGCGTGAAGGAAGGAAAACGGGCTTATGGTTTGTTTCGTCTAAGAAATAATTTCCCATGGCAGGTGCTAACTCTTGCTTGGAACTGAATAATTGGCAAATTACTTCTGTACTGACATCATTACGCCACATTTCTTGCATCTGGGCTGCATTGTTGATAAGCGGATACCGGCCGTCTTTTATAAGTCCTTCCGCGCAGTCGATAGCCGTGTCATAATCTTTTGTCAGCAAGGCGATTCTTGCTTCAAATGCGGTAAGCGCATCGGTCGATAGGTACTCGAAAGAATGTTGCCCGGTGGCTGTCATATTCTCTTTGGCCTGTTTGATGTCATCTTTTATGAAACTGTAGGTTGCAGCCAAAGTTGCCCGGGACGGGTATTTTGTATTATCGGCAGAAGGTGAATATTCGTCTACAATGGGCACTCCATAAAAGTTTTCTGCTGTGGCAGGGTCATATGTCGCACAGAATTTATCAGCCAGGATAGAGTAAGCTATGGCGCGGATCAGATGAGCTTCTCCCAAGTAGTTTTTGACGGTAGGCAGTTCGCTGTCCGAAAACTTGCCTTCTGTCTGTAGTCTTTTGATGCCTTCGATCAGTAAATTGCATTGGGCTATGGTTACATAGCTATTGCTCCATATGGTGCTGAAAGTACTTTCCGAAGCATTTGCTTCCCAACGATACAGTGCACCGAGTTGATTTCCGAAATAGGAAAGAGGGAGAAATCCGTCGGCTTGTATTTCGGCTGCTAATACATTTGTGGAAACTGCAATAATGCGTAAGTCTCTGTACATTCCCGTCCGTAATTTCTGACAGTCGGCGAATGATTCTATAGCACTCTCTAAAGGTATCTTGTCATATGGATACTTGTCCATATTGCAGGATGCCAGTATAATTGTGAAAAGGAGGGTGAATATGATTGATTTTGATGTTTTCATATAGCTGTCTCTGTTTTTCTTTAGAATTTAACTTCAAGTCCCAATGTATACTGTCTTGAATTAGGATAATCTCCCAATGCAAGGTTTGAGTCTATCTCCGGATCGATTCCTGAGAATTGTGTGAATGTGAGGAGATTACGTCCGGTGGTAAATATTCTGACTCCCTCTACGATTTTTGTTTTCTTCAATATACTTTTGGGGAGTTCATAAGAGATTGTTACATTTTTCAAACGTACAAAGGCGGCATTTTCCAGGAAATAGTTGGTGCGTAGCAGATTCTCACTGGCTACTCCGTAGCGGGGAACATCGATAATATCACCCGGCTTTTGCCACATGGTCAGCATTCTTTTGTTCATATTGACCATGTTCGAATTGGTGGGATTTTCAGTAAAGAAGCGGTCATTGTTGATCAGGTATCTTTCTCCGATCCATGAGAAGTCAATCATTGCAGACAAGCCTTTCCAACTGACTGAGGTACCGAAACCGCCACTGCAGGGAGCAAACATCTTCTTTCCGGTGAACTGCATGTTGTCCATGGTGAATGTTTTGGTTTTGTTGCCGTTCAAGTCATAATACATCAAAGCGCCGTCACGTGGATCGACTCCGGCACACAGCACGGAAAAGTATTCATTGGGATCGTGTCCTACTTGATATTTCAACCCGTATTGTGGAAATGCCAACTCGTCTAAACCATTGAACAATGATTGGATTTTTGTTTTGTTATAATTGAAATTCGCATATACATTCCATCTGAGGTTGTTAATGTTCAGAATTTCAAGATTCATATTAAGATCTACACCGGTATTCAGTAGCGTTCCTACATTGCCCATACCTGTGGAATGTCCGGTAGTCATAGAGAAAGGAACGTTCATGAGCATATCTACCGTCTTTTTCTGATAGTACTCGACACTGAAGTCAAGACGATCGAATACCTTTGTCGAAACGCCGGCAGAGAAGTTCTTCAAAGTTTCCCAAGTCAGATCTGAATTGCCTACTGTACCGATTCCCCAACCACTCTGATTATTATAGTTGTATGAACCGCCGCCGGCCACCATACCCAAAGAGGCATAATTACCGATTTCAGAATTACCGGTGGTACCGTAGCTGATTTTCAGACGTAAGTCGTTCAGCCATTCTACATCGTTGAGAAATGCTTCATTCTTGATGTTGTACATGGCACCGATAGAATAGAAAGAAGCCCACCGGTGGTCTTCGCTAAAACGTGAAGAACCGTCCCGACGATATGAAGCGTCCAGATAGTATTTCTCGTCATAGTTATATTCTCCTCGGAAGAAGAAAGAATTGAATACATACTCGGAACGTGCTCCGTTCACTTTGGCTGTTGCCGAAGAAACTGCGGATAATTGAGTTAAGCGACTATCCTCGATTCCTTTACCGGATGCTGAAAAACCGTCTGAGTTGTGCATGATGGATTCTTGACCGGCCAGTAACGTCATAAAGTGTTTTCCTTTGAAAGTGTGTTTATATTCGGCCGTATTGGTGAAAGTCCAGTTACTTCCCCTCTGGAATTGTTCGGCCACGTCTCCGTTAAACTCATTATCTTCCCAAGGGTAATTTACACCTCTATATTTATATATATAGCCTTCAAAAGCTTGTGCTCCTTTTAAAGTAAGTCCTTTAAACGGGGTGATTTCAATAAAGGTATTCAAGTTGCCCATGATGCGCTCATTCTTTATGGATGAGTTTTGGAAAATCTTCATCGGGTTGGTGTATCCTGTTCCGGGCAATAGCAGTAAATCCTCACCACGTGACCACGTACCGTCTTCGTTTTCTATAATCTCGTATGGGAAGTCGATAGGTCTGCCTGTACGGGCCAGTATCAACGGAGAGTTTACCCAAGCACCTTCATTATTATCTCTGACTCCCAGAGTCGTGGCATAATCCTGATAAGAGATAGCTGAATTAACTCCGAATTTCAACCAGTTGTTTAGTTTGGTATTTAGATTGACTCTGAAATTTTCGCGGGTTACTCCCGATTGATAAGAGGTTCCTTCCTGGTCGAAATGCCCTGCACTGATGTAATAGTTTGTAGAGCCGGAAGCACCACTGATATTGGCATCTACGGAATAAGTAGGGGTATTGTCTCTCAATACATAATCGGCCCAATCCATACTTAAGCCATATTTCTCTATTCTGGCTTTATCAGCCATGAATTGAGGATTGGTGGCTAATGAAGGATCACACATCAATTTGAATTGAATGAACTCTTGTGCGTTCATCATATCTTTTTTGAAGTCGGGTAATTGTGAAATACCATATTGCCCGCGAATGGTAATGTTGGCTTTTTCACTGGTCTTTCCTTTTTTAGTTGTAATGTAAACAACTCCATTTGCTGCACGTGCACCGTAAATGGAGGTGGAAGATGCATCTTTCAGTACGGTTACATTTTCTATATCATTAGGGTTTAGTGATGTAAATACATCACTCGATACAGGTGCGCCATCTAATATATATAAAGGTGAAGTTCCTGCATTTAAAGAGGTATATCCACGGACACGCATGGAAGAAGATGCCGTAGGCTCACCGGAGGAGGTAAACACTTGCATACCGGCTACTTGTCCTTGAAGTGCATCGGCAAAATTCATTGTCGGCTTGGCTTCTAACGCTTTATTGCTGACCGTAGAAACAGAACCGACTACGGAGCCGAGCTTTTTGCCTGTGCCGTAACCCACAATCACAACTTCATCGACTAATTGTGAGTCCGACTTCATGATAACTTTCATGTTGGGTTTGATTTCTCCTTCATAAGTAGCCATGCCAATAAATGAAATCCGTATTTTTTTTGCGGAAACGGGAATGTCTGATAAGACAAAATTTCCATTGGCATCGGTGATAGTACCGATACTGGTACCCACAAGTAAAACAGAGGCACCAACAACAGGTAAATCGTCCTCTTCTGAAATGACCACACCTGTTACTTTGGATGTCTGTGCCGTTACTACATTTATGCTCGTTAGCAAGCATGCTATTAGCAACATAAATTTTCTAATCATAAGTTTTCTTAAGGTTTAATTTTGTATTGTACACGATTGAATGCATGCAAATATATAAATAAATATGAGATTATCAATTTAAATACGAGATAAATGTGATAATAATATCAAATTGTTACTAATATTGGTTCTCTTTGTGACTTATAATCATTAGATGCTGTCTTTTTTTTATATTAATAGCTGTTTTATGACGATGTAATGAATATTTTATAGCAGTTGATGGGGTATCTTATTTTCTCTTAAATTTCAATTTTAATGAGTGATATAACAGGGTATTTTTCTATTGAATCTACATTCTGTTTTTTATTTATTTATATTTACATGTCACCTTTTCATTGAATTCTCTTGGTTTTATATAGGTGTTGTGTCTTCTGAATTAATGTATCATTTCTCGTAGAGAAACATGTCATTGCTCGTAGAGGAGTGAGGGGTTTCTCTACGAGTTTCGACTTATTTCTCGTAGAGGAAAAATAGTAAATTGTAACTGATTGGTAATTAGGGTTTTATTGGCTTAATTCCCTGTTGTGTATTTTTGATAAGGAAAATGCTTTTTCCCTTTCCGTCTTTTTTTTTCGTTGCTCTGAAATTGTTACAGATTTGTGTGGACTTCGGAGATGCTTATAAAAGCACTGTTTACAGGGAGATAAAGCGCAATTGCGACGCCCGAAGTCGGGGGAAGGTGATGAATTAGTTGTACTATGGTATACATGGTAATAATTATCAGTTATTCGTCGAAATTGTATATTTATACATTTTCTCGTAGACTAAGAAAATGAGGCTAAATGTACTGTATTTATTTATTTGTTAAATAACAATGAGTCAGAATGATGGAATATAAAAAGTTATTCATGATGGTAGGGACCGCCATTTAAAATCGTCATTGCTCTATATATTTGTTCTACAAAAATGAGCCGTATCATTTGATGGGAGAAAGTCATCTTCGACATCGAAATTTTTTCGTGTGCTACATCATATACTTTTTGTGAGAACCCGTAAGGACCTCCGATGACGAACACCAACCGCTTATTGACCGTGTTCATTTTGCGTTTCATCCACTCCGCAAATTCCAGAGAACGCATTTCTTTTCCATGTTCGTCAAGCAATACGATGACATCTCCCGGTTGGAAGGCTTTGCAAATGAGTTCTCCTTCCTTTTCCTTTTGCAATTCCATCGAAATGCTTTTGGTATTTTTGAGTTCGGGGATTACTTCCATATCAAAAGTAATAAAGCGTTTCGTGCGCTGAATATAATCGTTGATGGCAGTGATATAATGTTGTTCTACGGTTCGTCCTACGACGAGCAAAGTCGTTTTCATGTTGATACAGTTCTGATTATCGCACAAAAATAGCTATTTTTTATTGTTTTCTGCAATAAATGCTTACCTTTGCGTATCATTAGGTATCAGATTTTGCTGAAAACTGATGTCTGAAAAGCTTGTGGTTATGAAAAAACGGGTACTTTTATGGATTGCCGGATTGATGTTTTCCGTATCTACGCTTTTGGCACAGGATGTGCCGGTGGGTGTAGTTCTGGCATTTAAGAAAGGAAGCTCTCAAGAGCTGAATAAATTCTTGGGTGATAAGGTTGATCTCATCATTCAGAACCGCTCTACCAACACTGACAAGCAGGCTGCTGAAAGTACAATGAATACTTTTTTTGCCGACAATAAAGTTAGTGGCTTCAATGTAAACCATCAGGGGAAGCGTGACGAATCGAGTTTTGTTATAGGTACCTTGACTACTGCTAATGGAAACTTTCGGGTGAATTGTTTCTTCAAAAGAGTTCAGAACAAATATTTAATTCATCAAATAAGAATTGACAAAACCAATGAATAAAGAAAAAGAATTGATAGACAAGTTGATCGATCTTGCTTTTGCAGAAGATATAGGTGACGGCGATCATACTACTCTCTCATGTATCCCCGCCACTGCAATGGGGAAATCCAAATTGTTGATTAAAGAAGCCGGTGTATTGGCCGGAGTTGAAGTAGCGAAAGAAATTTTCAATCGCTTTGACCCTACAATGAAAGTAGAAGTTTTTATCAATGACGGTACGGAAGTGAAACCGGGTGATATAGTGATGGTGGTAGAAGGCAAAGTGCAATCGTTGTTGCAGACGGAACGTTTGATGCTGAATGTGATGCAACGTATGAGCGGTATCGCTACAATGACCCGTAAGTATGCTCAGAAACTGGTGGGTACTCATACTCATGTGCTCGACACCCGTAAGACTACGCCGGGAATGCGCATTCTGGAAAAGATGGCAGTCAAGATCGGCGGTGGTGTGAATCACCGTATCGGACTTTTTGATATGATCCTTCTGAAAGATAATCATGTGGATTTTGCCGGTGGCATTGATAAGGCCATTACTCGTGCCAAGGAATATTGCAAGGAAAAAGGCAAAGATCTGAAAATAGAAATTGAGGTCCGTAATTTTGATGAATTGCAGCAAGTACTCGATTTGGGCGGGGTAGATCGCATTATGTTCGATAACTTTACACCGGAGATGACAAAGAAGGCGGTTGATATGGTAGCTGGAAAATATGAAACCGAATCTTCCGGTGGTATCACTTTCGACACGCTGCGTGATTATGCAGAATGTGGAGTCGATTTTATTTCCGTAGGAGCTTTGACGCATTCAGTGAAAGGTCTGGATATGAGTTTTAAAGCCTGCTGATAGGGCTTGCTATATTATTAACTGAACTTCCATAGGTTTGCAAACAATCTTGTCTGCCTGATGGAAGTTTTTTTATGGGTAGTCTGTTTTTAACTTCTTTTAGATATTCTTTTTGCAGCATTCTTTCGAATGTTGCGTCTAACTAACAAACGACGCAGAGAGGCATCTGTAAAAAAGCACTGACATTGGAAAACGAGATAGAACTGATAAAGGGCTGCCGGGCAGGAAAGGATTCCGCCCGAAAGGAACTTTATACCCTCTATTCCAACAAGATGCTGGCGGTTTGTTATCGCTATACAGGCGATGTGGATGCGGCTTATGATGTATTGCATGATGGTTTTATTAAAATTTTTACTCATTTTTCGTTTCGTGGAGAGTCGTCGTTAGGCACATGGATAACAAGGGTGATGGTGACTCAGGCACTTGACTATCTCCGACGGCAAAAGCGTATCACTCAAGTGATAGTGCATGAGGAACAGATTCCGGATATACCGGATATAACAGAAAATGGGAGCGATATATCTGAAGAACAACTGATGGCTTTCGTTGCTGATTTGCCAGATGGGTGTCGAACCGTATTCAACCTTTATGTGTTTGAAGAGAAGTCGCATAAGGAAATAGCCGAAATTCTTCATATCAAAGAACATTCGTCTACTTCACAACTTCACAGAGCCAAATATTTGTTAGCAAAAAGAATTAAAGAATATAGAAACCATGAAGAGAGAAAATGATGAAATAACCGACTTGTTCCGTTCTCGTCTCGGTCATGCTGAAATGACGGTGAGGGAGGGCTTCTGGGAAGAACTGAACGAGGATGTGGCTGCTTGCTGTCAGCAACGGCGCCGGGTATTGTTCTTCCGGGTGGTTGCCGCCGCTTCCGTATTGCTCGTATTGGCAGCATCATCAGCGGCTTTTTGGTTTTTCTCACCCAAAGAGGAGATGGAGGAAGCATTTACACAGCTTGCTGTGTCGGGAGTGGGAACGTTGGATGGCGATAGGGCGAATCAATCATTTTCACCCTCCCGAACCGAACCTGTATTACACAAACCCACACCGGGTAAAATGGCTGTATTGTCCCATGCTGATGAAGAGGATGACGATTCGGTATCTGTGACATTATCCGTGTCATTCAGTTTTTCGGCTACGGCTACCAATAACGGCTATGTAAGAGATAGAAATGCGGGGGATAATATCTGGAAGACAAGTT
>ENA-OPAW01001292-OPAW01001292.1-human-gut-metagenome-genome-assembly--contig:-NODE-1292-length-12613-cov-2.801879_pt1 | contig 12613 bp, 10 predicted proteins | sample MGYA00241060_ERZ501436 | MGnify/ENA primary metagenome ERZ501436 (study PRJEB25962, sample SAMEA2042619) | human gut metagenome | biome: human gut; feature: human-associated habitat; material: faeces... | reverse complement strand
TGAAATGAACGCCCAGCAATTATGGGAAACAACCATGGATCCGGAAAACCGTATGCTGAAACAGGTAAATATCGAAAACGCAGCTGAAGCCGATTACATCTTCTCCATGTTGATGGGTGAAGATGTAGGTCCGCGCCGCGAATTCATAGAAGATAATGCAACGTATGCAAATATCGATGCATAATACGTTTTTATAAACCAACCTCACATCTTACAACGAAGAAGCGCCGGCAGCAAAGGAAAATCCTTTGAGCCGGCGCTTTTCTTTATAAGACACGGAAAAGCTAATCCATCCGAAAAAGAATCATTTATTTTTATTCTATAAAAATTTAGTACAAGCGGCACATATTCCCGTTTTTTTAGTATTTTTGTTTACAGTATTCAAAAAGGAGGTTCACATGAAAGCGACTACGGCATTCAAAAGTACATTTATCAGCTTGTTATTTTGCATCCCTGCTATTCCTGTATTTGCGCAATCCGTCCCAATAGTTGGAGAGACATATGCTCCATCCCCAAAGCAGTTGAGCCCTGCCGATATAAATCTTCCCAACAATTTATTCCGTTGGGAACCTACATATCTACAGACATTAGCTAACCAAAAAGCTATGACAAGCCAACACGTTCCCTATTTAAGTTTAAATGAAATTAAAGAGAAGAAAGATGTATTCCCTAAAACCCGTCTTTCTTATCACTTAAACACATCTCCCATGACTTTTACAGACACCCTTTTAGGATTGATTAGTGTGGCAACCGAACTTTGGTGTAGCCATTATTACGGAAGAACCGGATCTGATATCTCCACCGCTATTCCCACAACACAAAGCAATACTTTTTAAACCAATCCTCAAATTAGTATTAAAATGCAATCCGACAATAAAAGAATCACCTTTTTAGACATTACAAAATGTTTCGCCATTTTTTGTGTTATACTTGGCCATGTCATTCAACAAACATTTCCGGGAGACCCATACCATGATAGTTGGCTATTTCAATTCATTTATTCATTTCATATGCCGCTTTTCATGGTAGTCAGCGGGTATTTCATGGAGAAGGCGTTCGCAATGTCTCCTCTATATTTTCTCAAAAGAAGGTCTATCCAATTATTACTCCCCACCTTAACCTTCTCTATATTATTCATCCTGTTTCACAATATCATATACACCCGCTTTACAGATAAAGACAGTATCAATTTCTTTGCATATTTATCCGGAGGCTGGATATGGTTTTTGAAATATCTATTCATCTGCGCGGTTATTGCATATGCAAGTAAAAAGATATTCCGCAACGATATTTTAGCTGCATCTCTACCTACAATACTATTAATTATATTGACTCGTACCACCATATTCAGATTATTACCCTTCTTATGGCTTGGGTATTTCCTTCATAAATACAATGACAGGTTATTTAGGCGTCCCTTAGTCCCCCTCATAGGCAGTCTGATATTTTTCATATTCTTTTTAATCTTTTGGAAAGGAGATTATGACGCCGCTTATCGCATCATTTTTTTCAAAGATGCAGTCAGATTTGACATGCAGAATTTCATCATAACACTCATCCGTTTAGGAGTAGGAGCAGCCGGTAGCATATTCTTTATCGCATTATTCAAAATACTGCTGGAAAGAATAAAAGGTGGAAAACTATTGCAGTTATGTAGCGAAACAGGAAGAAACACATTGGGCATTTATTGTATACAAATCTATCTATTGGAGTTTGGTTTAGAACATATAGCATTCAGATTCAACTTTCCCGGAGCAGTAGTCGCCCAATTAGTTTATGCCATCATCGTATTAATCCTTTGCGATGCCCTTGTCCGTCTCGTCAACAAGAACAAATGGACAGCACTGTTTATGCTGGGACGCTGGACTCATAAGCCACAGACGAATTAAAAAGTATTTAACTTAAAGAGTATATCTATCTTAAATCCAAACAAATCCATAGACACTACCCTTAAAACAGGAGAATGTATCGAGACTCAATCTCAGAGAAAATAAACTTTTAATCTAAAACTTGACAATCCTCATCCGCAATAAAAAGAGCCATATCTTTACTCAAAAATAGAGTATAATATGGCTCTTTTATATTCACCAGTTATAGCCTGCAACTTTTCTGAGGATTCCTTTTAGTTCTGACAACCTCTCACAAAAAACAATCCGACTAAAGATACCTTAAAAATCACTGCCTGAAAAAACGTTCTGTCCTTCCGGGCGAAAACAATTCCCAAAGAGAAGCAACCGTCCATCCCGGAGCAAAAATATCATTATAAAAACCTTTACCATTACGACCATAATCCCAATTGGTGTGTTGCACTACCTCCGGATAATATCCCGTTTTTGCAATGCCGCAAAAATGCCCCTTATGAGGAAGAAGTTGACGCATAGAGGTACTCATCACCGCAGCAAACTGAGAAAAACGGGGCTCGCCATATTCCTTCGAAAGCCAGTTGAGAATAGAAGCAAATTCAAAAACAAATACATCGATGTGATTATTTTCGACGGAGACATTGCCCCAACCACGAGTTTTAAACCCCAAGTCACCCAACATCTGCCCCGGTGCAAAGGGTACATCCCAAGTATAGTACCAGGAAAGGGCGAAATAGGCAGCTTTCTTAGCCAAAGCAGCATAATGCTCCCTTTCGGCTCCTTTGGAAACCAATGCCAGATAATAGGCAGCAGTAGAAGCATAAAGCGAAGCCTCCTTATCCTCACAGTTTGCATCCAGTGTAGACGAAAAGTAATCTGATTTTGAGATCAATTCTTTCTCCAGATAATTTACGGTACGCTTGGCACTCTCGAGATAACGTTTATCTTTGAAATATCGGGCCCCCATTACCAAAGGAAGTGTAGCCGATGGAGTACTCCCCCCACTCTTATCCGTAATGGTAAAGTCATCCTTAAACTTACGTGGAAAACTGCCATTCTCATTCTGGAGTTTCAAGAACATATCGAGCATCGTTTTCAAACGCTTTTCCCATTCGGGGTGTTTCCGCCCTCTCTCCTTTTCATATTGCAGATAATGCAACAAAGCATAAATCCCCTCTGACTGACGACGTATACTATGCATTTCACCAAAATCGCCCTGGTGATAGTCCACACGCTCATTGAAGAACCCAGACTCAGAGAAACCCTCCTCCAGATAGCTGTCGATAACTGCATTAGCATTTTGAACCAATTCTGCACGCTGATTTGCTTCTCCATATTCCAAAGCATTGAAGGCATTCAACAATGTGCGACCTACAACCGATTTCTGCCACAGAACCACTCTCACAAGTAGCCGTAAGCAAGCCTTCGCCAGAAAAGTAATTGGTAGCATTACCACTTACATAACTCTCCACAAAGAAATTACTCATCACCTCTTTCATCTTATCCTCCGAATAGGGCGTCTCTACCGGCTGTGGTTTATAAGTGTCATAGCAATACTCCCAAGCCCGCTGTACAAACTGAGAAAAATCCTCACTTTTATCGTTGCGAAGTTCCCACACAAGGGAGATACTCTCCCCTTTAGCCAGTTTCTGAAAAGCCTCTACGGCAGATGCCAGCGTAAGTTTACGGATGTATGTTTTGGGAGCTTCCCGGAAAGGGAATCCGAAAGCGAGATAAGAGATACCACCTACATTCTCGAAACCCGTATATCCGACTGAAGTCTTTCCAGAGAGAATCACCTCTCCTTCTTTATGGGTAGTCAAAGCATCCGTATCGTAGGTTGCCAGACGAATCACCGACATCGATTCGCCGCTCTGTTCATTAAAAATAGCCGTCAAAGGAGAGCTCAACCGATCCTCACGTACCACCCAACTATCAGAGGTGTGAAAAGAGGGTGCTTCCTGGGGCGAACGCAAATTACGCCGATACCAAAAACCCGGTAAATAGAACTGACAGTCTTTATGATGAAATCCGGTTTTCACCTGCTGGCCGTAATTGAAATAAACGTCTTCCAATGCGGTTAAAAAGACAGTGATCCGTTCTCCATTATCACATTTTTCTACTTTCTGGAAAATATTCACCGGCAGTTTCTCCGTTCCAGCCAACTCGTAATCAAAGTAATTACCAACCAACCTCTGCATCTTGATAAAACAAAAATTCCAATATATAAAACTATATAGTCAAATTCGCTTTTAAAAGAATATTTAAAGGGAATCAAATAATTCCTTGGGTCTCTAACTCCCGCGCTGTAAGTTCCAATTCTTCATACCATGCTTTTCCGAACTTACGAATCAACGGTTCTTTCAAGAATTTATAAACAGGCAGATTTTCTTTTCTACCAAGCAATACCGCCGCCTTGCAAACATCCCAACGATGATAATTTACCGCTTTATAAGACCCATAATTTCCGACACGGATCGGGTATAAATGACATGAAACAGGTTTATAGAAATCAACCTTCCCGGCACGATAAGCTTTCTCTATTGCACAATAGCAGCAACCTTTCTCATCATAACAGGTAAATACACAATCTTTATTATTCACGATGGAAGTTACCAAGTCTCCCTCTTGATCCGTATATACCACCCCCTGCTCTTCAATCACCCTACGCGCTTCAGGTGACAATTCGTCCCAAATCGCAGGAAGTGCTTCTTCCAGTTTGGCTACTTCTTCCAATTCTACCGGCGCCCCGGCATCTCCTTCAATACAACATTCGCCTTTACAAGCATCCAGATTGCAAAGGAACTTCTCGCGAAACACATCAAAACTTACTACAACGTTGTCGATCTGAATCATAATCTTATTCGAAAAAAAGGGCGGATAGAAACCCGCCCTCATTATAATATAAGGATCGTTCTTACTTAATCAATACTTTGCCATTCATTTCGGCAGGGACTTCAAGGCCCATAATTTTCAAAATAGTAGGCGCTACATCGGCCAAGCGTCCATTTTCTACCTTAGCGTTCTTATTCTCTGTAACATAAACACAAGGAACAGGATTCAAAGAGTGGGCTGTATTCGGAGTGCCATCTTCATTCAATGCATGATCGGCATTACCATGATCGGCAATAATGATGGCTTCATAACCTTGTGCTTTAGCAGCTTCGACCGTTTCTTTGACACAAGCATCTACTGCAACCACTGCCTTTTCGATTGCCTCATAAATACCGGTATGCCCTACCATATCACCGTTTGCATAGTTCACAACGATGAAATCATACTTATTCTCATTAATGGCAGCTACCAATTTATCTTTTACTTCATAAGCACTCATTTCCGGCTTCAAATCATAGGTTGCCACCTTAGGCGAAGGAACCAGAATACGGTCTTCGTTTTCATAAGGAGTTTCACGACCACCATTGAAGAAGAAAGTTACATGAGCGTACTTTTCTGTTTCAGCGATATGAAGCTGTTTCAAACCTTTGGCTGCCAGATATTCACCCAAAGTATTCATTACGTTCTCCTTATCAAACAATATATGAACTCCTTTGAAAGAAGCGTCATACGGAGTCATACAGTAGTATTGCAATCCGGGTATGGTATGCATTCCCGCTTCCGGCATATCCTGTTGGGTAAGAACCACGGTCAATTCTTTGGCACGATCGTTACGATAATTAAAGAAAATAACCACATCACCTTCTTTGATCGTACCATCTACATTGGCGTTTACAATCGGTTTGATAAATTCATCGGTAATCCCTTCATCATAAGACTCCTGCATAGCTTGGACCATATCCGACGCTTTTTTTCCCACACCGTTCACCAACAGATCATAAGCTTCTTTTACACGTTCCCAACGTTTATCACGGTCCATAGCATAGTAACGTCCGATGATAGAAGCTATCTTACCGGCAGACTTTGCACAATGCGCTTCCAGTTGTTCGATAAAACCTTTACCGCTCTTAGGATCCGTATCACGACCATCCATGAAACAGTGTACATACGTATTCTCAATACCGTATTCTTTGGATATATCGCAAAGTTTGAAAAGATGGTCCAATGAACTATGCACACCACCGTCTGAAGTCAGCCCCATGAAATGAATATTCTTCCCGTTTTCTTTAGCATAAGTGAAAGCAGAAACGATTTCGGGATTCTTCATGATACTGTTGTCACGGCAAGCCAGATTGATTTTCACCAAATCCTGGTAAACCACACGTCCGGCACCAATATTAAGATGACCGACTTCCGAGTTCCCCATTTGTCCATCCGGCAAACCAACATTCTCACCGCTTGCCTGTAACTGAGAATGAGGATATGTTTTTACTAAATAATCCCAATAAGGAGTAGGAGTATTGAAAATTACATCATCTTTCCCCTGGTCGCCTATTCCCCAACCATCAAGGATCATTAAAAGGGCTTTCTTACTCATAATATCTATAAATTAAATTGATTTTTATACTCATTCTTAATTTCGGGCGCAAAGTTACAAAAAAACAGCTGTTAACAGACTCTGTTTATCTATAAATTACCTAATATTCGATACTTTACGCAAAAAGAAAAAGGAAAATACAGGCAGTACAGAATAAAATCCGTACTTTTGCCTCGCTTAAAAAATAGATGAATATAAATATGGACGATTCAAACCCGCGAACGTGCAACAGTATTAACTAAAGCGAACAGAGCCATACAAGTGTCATGATGCCTCTGTTCGGATTAAAAAACAAACGAAAGGAGGCAATAAGATGAGAAAGTATCTTTATTGTGAGGCTGGCTTTGTGGAAAAATCACAATGGCTCCCCAATAGTTGGGTAAATGTAGTATGCCCCGATGCTAATGATTTTGAATTCCTGACCAAAGAACTACAAGTTCCCGAGTCTTTTCTAAATGACATCGCCGATACCGATGAACGTCCCCGTACAGACACTGAAGGCAATTGGCTATTGACAATCTTACGCATTCCCGTACAGAATAATCAAAACGGTATCCCATTCAGTACAGTACCTATCGGTATTATCACCAACAACGAAATCATCGTTTCCGTATGCTATCATAACACGGAATTACTTCCGGACTTCATAGAGCATACCCGTCGGAAAGGTATCGTTGTACGCAATAAACTGGATTTGATCTTGAGATTAATCTATTCCTCTGCCGTATGGTTTCTGAAATATCTGAAACAGATCAATGTAGATATCACTGCTGCAGAAAAAGAATTGGAAAAGAGTATTCGCAATGAAGACTTGCTCCGCCTGATGAAACTGCAAAAAACACTTGTATATTTCAATACATCCATCCGTGGTAATGAAGTGATGATCGGTAAATTGAAGAGCATTTTTCAAGACACAGACTATCTGGATCAGGAACTGGTAGAAGACGTTATCATTGAATTAAAACAGGCATTTAATACAGTCAACATTTACAGTGATATTCTTACAGGTACAATGGACGCTTTTGCTTCCATTATTTCCAACAATGTGAATGCCATCATGAAACGCATGACAAGCTTGTCTATTACGTTGATGATACCAACGTTGATAGCAAGTTTTTACGGTATGAATGTCGATATCCATATTGACGAAATCCCTCATGCTTTCGTCTGGATAGTACTGGCTTCTGCCATATTATCTGCACTGACATTCATTGTTTTCAGAAAAATTAAATGGTTCTGAATAACTTTCAGCACAAATACAAGCATCTTACCACACTATTATTTTAACTAAACGAAGCAAACGTTTCCACAGATAATAAAATCGTCCGGATGAAAAAGGCAATCAATTTCATCCGGACACTTAAAAATAGAAAAATAACGTCTAAGCGGTCTAAAATCATGTCTAAACATAAATAAGAAGTGCCTAACTATAACATATTGTCTTCTTACCCAACAAATTATAAAACACTTTTTAACCCCAAAATTTGCCACATTCAGTAATATTGTCTATTATTGCAAATAAAATTATATTAGCGTTAAAAACCCAAAGCAAACATTTATGGAAAAAAGACACTTAAGACTCATACCTATCGTCCTTTCCGCTTCATTATTTACATTTTCCTGTGTAGATAATGATTACGATCTGACCGATGACATTGATCTCACGATTCAAGTAGGAGGCAGTGAATTCGCTATTCCCGGAGGAGAAACAGAACCGATTCTGCTTAGTAAAATTCTGGACATAGAGGAAGATGGCGTTGTCAAGACAGATGAATACGGCAATTATTACTTATGGCAAGAAGGCTCAGAAACGACTACCGATATTTCAGTAGATGATTTTGAGATAAACAGTCCCGACATCAATCCAATAAATCAAGTGTTGAATTTCAACCTTCCACCTATAGGCGGTGCTCAGGAAAATCTTCCTCCTATCACTTTGGATGAAATGACTACAAATTTCAAACTTGACGGAACAGAACTTCCCAAAGAAATCAAATCTCTGTCTCTTATCAGTATGGACATGGAAGCCGTTGTTCATTTTTCATTTGAACCAGCTATTGCTGAAAACTTATACTTAGAAGTCATTAACCTGCAATTCCCGGAGTTCATACAATCATCTCGATTAACTCATGGACTTTTACAACTTGAAAATGAAAAAGCCAACAGGATAGATGGACTGTCTGTCACAGTACCTATTGATGGAATAGATTGCAGGCAAGATGGCGTCAGATTCGAAGGAGGCAATATCCTTATTGAGGGAAATATTTCTTTGACAGGTGAGGTAACTATTAATACCGGAGAAATCCTTGTAGGTGAGGGGCCTGCTTCCGTTACATTGAAAGTTGATATCACCCTGCAAGATAAACAGACTAAAAAACAAATCATCAAAATAAAAAGTATAGTAGGTAAAGTGGAACCGGATATCGACATCACTATTGACCCGGTAACTATATCCGGATTGCCCGATTTCTTGGATGACGAAAGAGTTACCCTGTCGGTAGAAAAGCCCATGATATTCTTCACAGCCAATAATAATACACCTGTAGCAGCCCAAGTAAAAGGTGAAATCACTTCTTATATCACTAAAGATAATCAAAAGGAACAACTTGGAGATCCTGTGAATCATCCTGTTAAATTCGATTTTACAATAAATAAGGAAACAGAAGAAAAGTTCTGTCTTTTGCCACCGGATGTACCGACAGATATTGAAGGAGTTACTACTTTTGTCGAAGTGGAAAATTTACCTACCTTGATTTCAAGAATACCGGATTTATTTGAATTCGAAGTAACCGCTGAAGCAATCCAGGCCGAAACGGAAATCCAACTAAACCATACTTATGGCATTACCACCGATTATGATGTCAATGTACCTTTTGTTTTCGGTAAAGACGTTACTCAAATTGTTTATAAAGACAGCGTAGACGGATGGTATGAAGACCTAAAAGACTATGAAATAAAACAAGTAAACGCAACAGCCACAGCTGTTAATAAAATACCGTTAGGATTGAACTTTACAGCGAAAGCACTGACTGCAGATGCTCAAGGTAATCCGGAAGAATTAAAAGGCGTAACAGTCACTGTAAAAGTTGACGGAGAGAAGGACGGTATCATCAAAGCCGGTAAAAACAATGTAGCCGCCGAAAGCGCATTAGTCATCGAAATAAAAGAAACAACCGCCGGTGCAGTTAAGAAATTAGACGGATTGGCTTTCGAGATCGTTGCAGCCTCAGGAACAGGCGCCCAAGGACAACAACTAAACGAAAATCAAACGTTACAGTTAAAAAATGTCCGATTGAAAGTACCTGGCGGTGCAATTGTTGATTTGAATTAATTTGAAGATGTATAAAAACGATAAAACAATGAAACACTATAAATTAAAAGCCATACTGGCCTCATTCTTCATTCTTTATACCACAGGTGTAGGAGCACAGAATCTCAATTCAAGCTACTTCATGGAAGGTATGACTTATCGCCATCAGCTCAATCCGGCATTCATGGGTGAAAGCAACTATATAAACATGCCGCTTTTCGTATTGGGTAATTTTAATGTCGGCGTCCAGGGAAATATCGGCGTTAACGATTTCCTTTATAAATACAATCAGAATGGATATAAGCTGACTACATTTATGAATCCAAGCGTCAGCAACAGTGAGTTCTTAAGCAACCTACACACCAACAATCATCTAAGCATGAATTTGAGCATGCCGATCATTGCATTCGGCTTCCGGGGCTTTGGTGGTTTTAATACATTTGAAATAGGATTCCGTTCCAATACTTCTATCAATCTGCCTTATGGACTCTTTGATTTCATGAAGACAGGAATGAGCAATGAAGCCGGTAGTCACTACACTGTAGAAGATCTGACCGTACGCTCTAATAACTATGCAGAGGTAGCCTTAGGGCATTCTCACGAAATCATCAAAGACCGCTTAACGATCGGTGCTAAAGTCAAATTTTTGGTAGGAGGTGCCAATGCAGAAGCCAAAATTAAAAAGATGGATATCACCATGGGACAAGATGAATGGCTCATCGATGCAGAGGGACAATTAGAAGGATCACTAAAGGGTGGTTATTTTGAAAGCAAAGAGCCGGACGAAAATGGCAAGCCCGGTGAAATTGACGGTTTCGATATTGATGGTCCCGGCATAGGCGGTTTTGGTGTCGGATTCGATCTGGGTGCTGTATACAAAATGGATGACTTTGTAGAAGGATTGACGCTATCTGCAGCTTTGCTGGATTTGGGTTTCATCAAATGGAATAACGGATTAAAGGCTAAAATGATACATAGTTACACTTTTAAAGGATTTGAAAACCCGATTGCCGTAAAACCGGACGAAGGCCAGCCAGGTGATATCGACGACGAATTAGATAACTTGGGAGACCAATTCGAAGAATTCATCAAATTCCGCGATGAAGGTACAGTTAGCAGCCGTACTACTAAATTGGCAACAACAATGAATATCGGAGCAGAATACATTCTTCCTTATTATAAAAACTTGAAATTCGGTTTGCTTTCATCCACTCACTTTAACAAACCGTTCACATGGTCGGAAGCACGCCTTTCTGCCAATGTTGCTCCGGTAAGATGGTTTGAAGCTTCCGTCAACTATGCAATAAGCAGCTTTGGTTCATCGTTAGGATGGGTATTGAATTTCCATCCGAACGGATTCAACTTCTTCATTGGAACAGACCATATGATTACCAAAGTTACACCGCAATATGTACCTGTAGGCAATGCTAATGCAAATGTAAGTTTGGGATTCAATATTACTTGGGGAAAGAAGAAGGCCAAAAAAGTTGTAAAGACTACTACAACTACAATATCAGAATTCTAAAGACAACTGACCATCTCCTAAGAGATTAAAAGTCATTCGATGATAAGGAGAGACACCGTGTTCTGCAATAGCAGCACGGTGTTTTTTCGTAGGATATCCTTTATTATGATCCCAATCATAGTAAGGAAACTCTTGGTGCAACCGGTTCATGTAATCATCACGATAGGTCTTGGCCAAAATGGATGCTGCTGCAATAGAAAGATATTTTCCATCCCCTTTTACCACCGTCGTATGAGGGATTTCCAGATATTTCTTGAAACGATTCCCATCAATCAGCAAATGTTCAGGACGTACCTTCAACTGATCTATCGCCCGATGCATGGCAAGAAAAGAAGCATTAAGAATATTTATCTCATCAACTTCTTCAGGAGAAACAACTCCTACCGCCCAAGCAACAGCCTCTTTCTCTATCACCTCACGCAATGTATAACGTTGCTTTTCGGTGAGTTGCTTAGAATCATTCAACAGTTCATTCCTAAAGTCTTGTGGAAGAATAACAGCAGCAGCATAGACAGAACCGGCCAAACACCCCCGACCAGCCTCATCACAACCGGCTTCTATTGTATCTCCATTCAAATACGGTAATAACATAATCGTTTTATTATAACTTAAAAACCGTACAAAGATAAGAGAATAAAAAAAGGATGCCGAGAAAAAGCATCCTTTTATATTGAACATAGTTCTAAAATTATATTTTTTGGAAAGTAGACTTGTCATAGTATTCATAGTCGGAATCTTTCTCTGATGACTCCAATATCAATTCAGAATCAGTCAGTTTCAGAACTGTGTAAACTTCATTATCTTCAGAATCATCATCATAGGCATAAATTATAGTCAACTTATCACCTTCCAATTTCCATTTTCCGGTATCACCATCAGCAACTACCGTACCATCTTCATTGAATGTAACTGTAAAATCCCCTTCTTCATTCCAAAAACGTTCCGGCAAAGTAGAGCTGGCACTATCTGCTGCCGCACTCCAGTCTATAGCATAACCAGTATCATATACATATTCATCTTCAATCTTACTACAGGAAGCTAAAAGCATTCCTGTAATAAAAAAGAATAATAACTTATATTTCATAGTTCTATCACTTAACAAGTTCTACATGATGTGTATAATTATCTCCAGAGAAAATAACAGAAATACGAGTAACAGCTCCTGGATTAGCTCCATCAGCAGCTCCATCGAATTCATTATTCAGTTTCCATTTCTGATCCCATTGGTTATTAGGAGTTTCAGCAATATAGAAATAAGGATCATCAGCTGCAGCTTCTCCTGGAGCACTATCTGTTGTATTCTTAGTTCCCCACATTTGTGTTGTACCATCAGCATATGTCATCAAGAACTTATAACGTTGGTCTCTACCCCAGCTTTCCTGTTTAAATTCAATCAGATCTTCTCCTTCAAATACACCATTACCTTTATAAGGAAGTTCAAAAGTAACCTCATTGCTAGGACAGAAGAAGAATCCCATACTCTG
>ENA-OPAW01001277-OPAW01001277.1-human-gut-metagenome-genome-assembly--contig:-NODE-1277-length-12751-cov-3.180923_pt1 | contig 12751 bp, 10 predicted proteins | sample MGYA00241060_ERZ501436 | MGnify/ENA primary metagenome ERZ501436 (study PRJEB25962, sample SAMEA2042619) | human gut metagenome | biome: human gut; feature: human-associated habitat; material: faeces... | reverse complement strand
CAGAAGCAGGCTTTCCAGCTTGGTGGTGTTTTTTTGCAGTAACAAGAAAATGCTGAGCATCAATATATAGAAAGAGAGCAAGCTGATGAATAGTCCCACAGCCAGAACGATACCCACAATCAGTCTCAGGAAATAAGTCGTTTTACCGGCATCCAGTTTCCCGTCTTCCGTTTCATAACCTTTCTGCTGAAAATATTTTGCGATAGAGGCGTCAGCCGGGTTGTTTACTTCAACAATCAGTCGTGAAGGATCTGCCTGACGATCCGGTGCGAGGTTCTTGTTAGCCCAATCCATGAACGATTGTGGAACCAGAATGGTGTTCAACCGGTTGGAAAAGCCGACGATATTCCCCTTGTATTGCTCTACCCGTCCATTCCCCTTCATCAGGATGTCCATCTGGATCAGACTCATCAGGCCTTCCGAGAGTTTAGGCAGGTTTCGGCTTTGGGCAAAACCAAAGTTATACAGGTTCAGATAATTGCGTGGAATGATGATGGGGAGGGTATGGGTATTTTCATCGAAGTACCATTTGTCGAGGTTGACGTCTACGAATTCGTCAGGGACGGCTTCGAAAAACATTTCCGTAGAAAGGTGTACTCCTGCTTCCTGCATTCCCAGACCGGCGGATACTTTAAATTGCGAAGGGGTGAAAGCGCCTACTGTTAGGGTGAATGACTGTTGTTTCAGTTCCTCGATTTCTTCGGGGGGGAAGGTGTTATTCTTACCTGCGAAAGTCCCTAATGTACTGATTTTCTTGGTAGCAATAATATAATCTTTCTTCATGAAACTATCCCCTTCGGTAAAGATGGGAAGTACATCTTTGTAGAATTGTGCGCTGAGCAACACAATGACCATCCCGAAAAGGTTGGCAAAAAAGAAACCGGTCAACTGACCGATGCTGATATGCTGACGGAGCAGCTTCCAGACTAAGTTGTTCATAATTTTAATATTCTGTCATACTTTAACTCGATATGCTTTCCGATGGACGTCACGATGATACCCGCCCCTTGTTTCTTGGCTTCTCCCGTCACTAACTCTTCCATGATATGTGCGTTGTCATCGTCAAGATGGCTGATGGGTTCATCCAGGAAAATAAAGTCGAAGGGTTGACAAAGTGACCGGATGAACGCCACTCTTTGTTGTTGTCCGAAAGATAGTTTTCCTGCTTTTACATTCAACTTGTCCGAAAGTCCCAGTGCTTCGAACAATGCCAATACCTCTTTCCGGGTTTTATATCCGGTTAGGTTATTCTTTAACCGGATATTTTCGATGGCAGTCAGCTCTGTGAAAATGCGCAAATCCTGAAATAGCATACTCAGTGAATGCTTCCTGAGTTCAACCCATTGCTTCACCGAGTATGCTTTTATATTGGTTTCATCGAAATTGATAATTCCTTGATAGTCGTTTCGGTAGCCATAGATATAGCTGCATAGCGATGATTTTCCGGTACCGGATGCTGCTTCGATCAAGTAAGATTTTCCTTTATGGAAAAAGAGGTCTTGATGCCATACATCCGAAATGACCGAGTTACGGTCAGCAAACACTTGGGGAAGTGTTTGCTGTAAGTGAATGCTGTTCATACGCTGAAGGTTACATGCCGGCAAATTGCTTGGCAAAGTCTACTATCTGTTTTAAAGCGTTGACATCTTTGTTTTTCAGGAGAATGGCTGTTTCAGTCTTACCTTCGCTGTCACTGAATGCTTCAATATAAGAAATCTGTGAAGCAAGTTTATAGTAAGTCTGGTATTCTTCGCCACCGAAACCGGTTATCATTTTCACGACAGGAAGATCTAAAATGGCATCCATGTTGATGACAAAGAACACATTTTTGCCCTTCATATCCGATACATATCCGGCATCTTTGATTGATTTGTCTACCGGCTTACTGATATTCTTGTAGAGGAGCTCGTCATTGGTGGCATACATTTGTTTGTTACGGATGCCAAAGAACACATTATTGGTGTTGGACTTATAAACGTATTCATTTTCGCCCAGTTGGATGATGTCTTCATTTCTACCTAATTTCAATTCTTTCTTTTTATCGTACAATGCTTTCAAGGCATTTCCGTTCTTTGCGTCGGCATAAGCAGCGAAAGTGGGTGCACTGTTCATGGTTACGTTAATCAGACCGATAGAGATATCACCATCGAAAGATGCGAATAAACTTTTCACCTCCTCGGCTTTTGCAAGTGAAACGTTTCTGCGGAATTCTTCGTTGTTGAGCAATAGGTCATAGAATGCTGCCCCGTTGACTCCTATGTTTAGAAAGGCAAGAGTCGATTCCGGGAAATTCTGGAGGAAAGTTGTATTTAGCTTTTTCACAGCTTGAGCCTGCTTCTTTAGCAGTGCGTCTGTTTCGGCGTTATCCGAATAAGTTTCAATCTGCAGAGCTATCTTTCCTTTCTCAAAGTTGAGATTGCCTACGGCCATTACTTCGCTTAGATCGAGTTGTGAAGAAAGCCCCATACTGATTTGTTGCGAGTATATCTTAGGAACAGCATCCATTGAAGCAAAGAAGTTAATGTCCCCTTTTTGATTTTGCATCTTTTTGAAACCGCTGTTCTTCATGATACTGTTCTCTTCCGTCTGTTTTAATAAAGTAGAGATGGTTTGTTTGGCAACATCCATTTGTGAAGTTCCGTAGGCTTCTGTCAAGACTGCTGCGTTTTCATTAAAAACCAACAGGCTGTTTTTTTGCAGAGTAGTGAAACTATATCCGTCTTCTTCTGCTATCGGCTGGCAGATTCCCTCTTTGGCCATTAAGTCAAGAGAAGCACGCAAGTCGTCGATATTGCTAACCTTGGCAACCATAGCGGGGGTAATGAACGTTTTGGAAGTAAACACAAAGACGGGGGCCTTGATATCGATACCCGATTGGGAAGGATCCTTCATTATCTTTTCCAATTGCTGGAAGGCGGCCGCATTCATTCCGCTTTTCAGGGCTTCCATCATTTTTTGTTTCATTCCTTCGTTTTCTTTATCATTCAGGCCGGCTTTGTCGGCAAGCGTATTCAGATTGACGGAGGCAACAGCCGAAGCGTCAGCAGGAATCACATGGATATATTCCGCTTTCTTTGAGCAGGCTGCCATGAAAACAATCAGTACTCCCAGTACCGAAAGTCGGGAAATCATTCGTTTTACCATAATTACTATATATTTAGTTCTGTAAATTACATATTCATTGTATGGCAAGCCACTAATGCCGCCGTTTCTGTTCGTAGTCGTGATTTGCCTAAACTGATCGGGATGAATCCCTTTTCGATGGCTTTTTTCACTTCCTCTTCGCTGAAGTCGCCCTCCGGCCCGATCAATACTAATGTATCTTCTCCTTTTTTCAGTACATCCTTCAGGAGAGGTTTCTCTCCTTCATAACAGTGGGCTATGAATTTTTGTCCTGAGAAGTCTTTTTCAATGAACGAATTGAAGTCAGTCATTTCGTTCAACCGGGGCAAGCGTGCCTTTAATGATTGTTTGATGGCCGATACCAATATCTTTTCGATACGTTCCGTCTTGATCACTTTTCGTTCGGAAAAGCGGCAGTTCAGAAACGTCAATTCATCGAAACCTATTTCTGTCGCTTTTTCAGCGAGCCATTCATTACGGTCCATATTCTTGGTCGGTGCCATGGCAATATGCAGATGGCCCTGCCATAAAGGCTCTTGATGAATAGTTTCTTTAATATTCACCAGGCAACGTTTATTGGTTGCTGCACTGATCTCTGCCCGATAGAAGTTTCCTTTACCGTCGGTCAGGGTGATTTCGTCTCCGGCTGTCAGACGGAGCACACGCACACAATGCTGTGCCTCCTCTTCCGGAAGCTCAGCATTGGTTTGTATATCAGGGGTATAAAATACGTGCATATCTTTTATTTATGTCGGTTTATCTCATCACGCAGTCGGGCGGCAAGTTCATAATTCTCTTCTTGAATGGCTTTGCTTAAGGCTTCTTCAAGGGAAATAATGCTGACTGCCTCCGTACGTGAGTTATCATCTTCTTCCGGTGAATCAGGACGTTCAGCACTGTCTGTCATCCGAATGCATTCGCGTTCAAGGATAGATTCGTATATAAATATGGGGCAATCTGCCCTCACGGCCAATGCTACCGCATCCGAAGTACGTGCGTCTATCCGGATAATCTCTTCGTCTCTTTTAAAGTAGATATACGAATAAAAGACACCTTCTTTTGCTTTATAAATCAGTATCCGGAGCAAAGATGCTCCCAGAACATTCAGACACGAGTAAAATAAATCGTGTGTCAGCGGGCGAGGGGCTTTTATTCCTTTCAGGCAAATGGCTGTGGCTTGCGCTTCGGCTGGTCCTATTATGATAGGTAACTGCCGTTCGCCATCTACTTCTCCCAGTACCATTGCATAGGCACCCACCTGCGCCTGACTGTTAGAAATGTTCAATACCTGTAGTTCTACTTTCTTATCCATTGTTAATTATTCACTTTCTTAAGTTCTCCCGGTTGATGTTTGTATCTGAAGACAACGGCAAATAAAATGCCGATGGCCAGTGCGTATGCTGCAAATATAAACCAGATGGTCGGCCAATCTCGGCTTACCAACATTCCGTTTTCGTATACGGAGAATGCGTCCACTACAGCACCGCTGGCATATCCTCCGATGACGGCTCCAAGTCCGTTTGTCATAATGAAGAACAAGCCTTGTGCGCTGGCCCTTGTCTCAGGTTTTGTTTCCAATTCAACAAATAAAGAACCGGAAATGTTGAAGAAGTCAAATGCCATACCATATACTATCATGGATAAAATCAGCATCCAGATGCCCGTACCCGGATCACCGAATCCAAACAGCCCGAATCGGAATACCCAGGCGAACATACTGATCAGCATGACACGCTTGATTCCGAAGTGTCTCAAGAAGAAGGGGATGGCCAGGATAAACAGGGTCTCGGACATTTGTGAGATAGATAGTAGAATTACCGAGTGTTTGACACCAAAGGAATCTGCAAATTCGGGTATTTTGGCGAAACTACCCAGGAATGCATCACCATAAGTATTTGTAATTTGCAATGCCGCACCCAATAGCATAGAGAAAAAGAAGAAAATAGCCATCTTTTTTCTTTTGAACAGGCTGAGGGCATCAAGTCCGAAAGAAGACAATAAAGTTTTATTTTCATTCTTCGCCGGTGGACAGGGAGGCAGCGTGAAAGAATATATCCCCAAAAGTAAGGCTGAACTTGCTCCTACATAAAGTTGTGCACTGGAGTTCTTGAATCCTGTAAGGTCTACTGCCCACATGGCACAGATGAAACCGATGGTTCCCCATACGCGGATAGGCGGGAAATCCTTTACTAAATCACATTTATATTGTTCAAGTGCGTTATATGAAACTGTATTGGCAAGGGAAAGGGTAGGCATGTAAACCATCAGGTTGAGTAACATGGCCCAATACATTTGATTATAGTCGGTAGCGGTGGATGCGTAAAACAAACAGCCGGCTCCTAATAAATGACAAATACCATAAAGACGTTCGGCGTTGAACCATTTATCGGCAATAATACCGGTTATTCCCGGCATGATGATAGATGCGATTCCCATTGTAGCGAAGATAGCTCCGATTTGTCCACCTTCGAAATGGAGGCCTCTTTCCATATAGCCACCTAATGAAATTAACCACGACCCCCATACAAAGAATTGCAGGAAGTTCATAATAATCAAACGATTTTTTATATTCATAACTTTATTGATGTGTTTCCCGTCGTGCCAATATATGGCAGATCAGCTGCAAATATAATATTTTTAGTTGACAGAGTGGAAAAAGCACGGGATAAAAGGGAGGAAGAAAGGGAAAAATAGCAAAAGAAAATTGGAAATGCAAAGAAGGAAAGGGTATATAAAAAAAGAAGGCTATCTATCCCAGACAGCCAATCTTTATTAACCTTAAATCTAATACCATGAAAAACACATTGCAAAGATAAAGGGTTTTATGTTATAGAACATAACGATTTGGTGAAAATCTTCTGTTTGTTAACTCATATTAACTTTGTAGCTTCTGCTTTTATGCTATTAAGGCGATTATTCGACATACAGTACCAATCCTTTGAGATATTCGCCTTCCGGATGATAGATATTTACCGGATGATCTGCTGGTTGAGTCAACTGATGCAGTATGCGTACACTTCTACCGGACATGGCTGCTGCTGTGAATACAGCAGTACGGAAATTATCTTTGGTCACCACCTGTGAACAAGAGAAGGTGAACAGGATACCGCCCGGTTTGATTTTCTCAAATGCTTTGGCATTAAGTTTGCGATAACCTTGGAGGGCGTTGCGCAATGCGTCTTTGTGCTTGGCGAATGCCGGCGGATCGAGAATGATCAAATCGTATTGGTCGCCCATGCGGTCGAGATATTTGAAAGCATCTTCTGCAAAAGCCGCATGACGGGTATCACCCGGGAAATTTAATTCTACATTTTTATTAGTCAAATCAATGGCCTTGGCAGAACTGTCTACCGAATGTACCTGTTTGGCACCTCCACGCATGGCGTAAAAGGAGAATCCGCCGGTGTAGCAGAACATGTTTAATACCGAACGGTCTTTGGCATAACGTTCCAACAAAGCACGGTTTTCGCGTTGGTCTACGAAGAATCCCGTTTTTTGTCCTTTCAGCCAGTCTACATGGAACTTTAATCCATATTCCTGAGCGATGTTGTCGTTACTTCCTCCTTTGAGGAAACCGTTTTCCGGAAAAAGGTCCGCTTTGAATGGCAAAGTCGTTTCCGATTTATAGTAGATGTTTTCAATCTGGTTGCCCATTACTTCGGACAATGCTTCGGCAATGGCCATGCGGTCTACGTGCATGCCGGCAGAGTGTGCCTGCATTACGGCGGTCCGGGCATAAACATCGATAACAAGTCCTGGCAGGTTATCGCCTTCTCCGTGTACCAGGCGGTAAGTGTTGTTAGTCGGGTTGGTAGCGATGCCGATGCTGCGTCGCATGTCATAAGCCACTTCCAACTTGCGTTTCCAGAAGTCATGGTCGATCTCTTCTTGTTTAAAGGAAAGAACACGTATGGCAATGCTTCCGATTTGGAAATGCCCTTTAGCTATGAATTCTTTTTTTGAGGTATACACTTCCACTACTTCTCCTTCTTCGGGTTCGCCGTCGAAGTGAGCAATGGCCCCGGAGAAAATCCAGGGATGGAACCGTTTCAGTGAGTCTTCTTTGCCGGGTTTAAGATATACTTTATGCATATTTATTATGTTGTTTTTATTTTTATCATTGATCCGAACCTGCTTTCACCGTCTCTACGGTTTCTTCTTCCGGGGCCAGTTCGTAATTACCCGTACGCTTTAGGTCTTGCAGTAGGTGGTATATGTTGAGGCAAGCCCATGCGTCTGTAGCTGCATATTGCTTTTGGGCATCCGTCAGTACATCTGCTTCCCAATTGGAAAGACGTTGTGATTTTGAGATTTTTTCCCTGAATAAGATACCGTATATCTTTTGCAGGCTTTTATCCTGAATGCCGAACGGACGGACATACTCTTGCAACTCGATGCATGCCTGCTGGTTGAAAGGAGCCCGTTTATGCAACATCATAAAGTCGTCTTTCAACGAGAGTCCTACTTTGATCACTTCCGGATTTTCAAGCAACTCTATGATGGGTTGGGTCAGCCCGGTCATGTTCAGGCGGAACAGGAAGCAACATTCGTCAGATGAAATCTGGAGCAATGCTACTTTATGGGAATGTCCTTTGGTGAATGAGGGACGGGTTTCGCTGTCGATGCCCAGAATTGCCTGGGATTGCAGATAAGCCACTGCTTTTTCCGCTTCACTTTCAGTTTGTATTACATGAATCCGTCCGGGGAATGCCGCTTTGGGCATCTCCTTCACCTCTTCTTTGCTTATGGTTCTTTTTAAAATCATATTCGTTTATTCATCGTCGTGGCAATGACAGCCATGATCGTGACAATGGCAGTCGTCATCTTCACAGTGACAGTCTTCATTGTTTTCGGGTTCGTATTCATCCTCCTCTTCGTCTTCTCCCCGGGCCTTCGGACTATATTTCACGTCATGCAGGGCACGCATGGTATTTACCAGTTTTTGTCCCCACAAGAGTCCGAAGTTTTCCTGACAAATGGCAAGGGAGTCATTCATCGTCTCGTTCAATCCCAGTTGAAATACAAAGATAAAATCTTTAATATCCTGATAGATATCGGCCAGGTCTTCCGAAATATTCTTTTTGATGGGTTCATCGCTGTAAGCCATGTCGGGTAGGAATACTTCCAGATAGTCGTCCTTTTCCGCCAATACGGATGCCAGGTTGATGCGCAACACTTCGTATATTTCTTCCGTCACATATGTTTCCGGTGCTTCGTCGCCTATCATTTCGCATTTTGGAAGCATGGACGCTTTTAGATAAAGTAAAGGAAGAATTTTCAGGGTGGTGTCAACAAACATACTACGTTTCATGCCTTCGGCACGTTCCAGAAAAGCGCAGAACTCGGCAGCTACCGTAACGAATTCTACCACATTCTTATCAAATATTACTTGGCTTTCTTTTTTCATATCAGCTTGAATTGAAACGCAAAGGTAAGAAAAAGTTGTGGGTAGTCCAATGAAATTCTTTTTTTTACTACTTTTGCATCATTAATCATATAGCTTAAGATTCTTCATCCACATGGCAAAAAAGAAATCAGATAAGGAAGCAGAACAGAAGCCGGCTTCCACAAATAAGTACTTGGCTTTCTTCAGAAACGAAACAATCCACTTTGTGATCGGATTGGTATTGGTCATCTTTTCAGTCTATCTGTTGCTGGCTTTTACCTCCTTCTTTTTCACCGGAGCAGCCGACCAGAGTATCATTGATAGCGGGAATGCCCAGGATCTTGCTGCTGTAAATAATCATGTAAAAAACTATGCAGGTTCCCGGGGAGCTCAGCTGGCAAGTTATCTGATCAATGACTGTTTTGGTGTCTCCTCTTTCTTTATTTTGGTTTATCTGGCTGTAGCCGGATTGAAGCTGATGCGTGTGCGTGTGGTGCGTCTTTGGAAGTGGTTCATCGGATGTACGCTGTTGCTCATTTGGTTTTCCGTTTTCCTGGGCTTTATTTTTATGGATCATTATCAGGATTCATTCATTTATCTGGGTGGATTGCATGGATATAATATCAGTAACTGGCTTATTTCGCAGGTCGGTATTCCCGGTGTTTGGCTTATTCTTTTGGTGACAGGCATTTGTTTTCTTATATATATGAGTGCCCGCACAGTCATCTGGTTGCGTAAGCTTTTCACTCTTAGTTTCCTGAAACGTAAACAAAAAGAAGAACATTCAGAGGTGAAGCAGGATTCCGATCCCCGTGAATATGATAATCCGAAACCTCAGGAAGTGGAATTCGATGTTAATCGCACTTTCCGTCAGGAGGTACCGGTGAAGAAGGTGGAAACTCCTACCGTATCCGATCTGCTTGTCGAGTCTCCTTCTGAGTCTCCAATAGTTACGGAAAGCAGAAATACGGCAACCGATGGTGATGTCACCATGACTTTCGAACAGACAACTCCTGATCCTGTGCCCCCTTTTCGGGCAGAGTCGGCAGATAACGGGCCTGAGTTTGAAATAGAGGCTGCCGATGACGAAAGTTATCAGGGAACGGAAACCGAACCCTATAATCCAAAGTTGGATCTGGAAAACTATCATTTCCCTACTATCGATTTGATGAAGCACTATGAAAATAGTGAGCCTACCATCAATATGGAGGAACAGAACGCAAATAAAGACCGTATCATTAATACATTGCGTAGTTTTGGTATTGAAATCAGTACGATTAAAGCTACGGTAGGTCCTACGGTGACTCTTTACGAAATCACTCCGGAACAGGGAGTGCGCATCTCAAAGATTCGTGGGTTGGAAGATGATATCGCTTTAAGCCTTTCTGCCTTGGGTATCCGTATTATAGCTCCTATACCGGGAAAAGGTACAATCGGTATCGAGGTACCTAATTCAAATCCTAAGATTGTTTCGGGGCAGTCCATCATCGGCAGTAAGAAGTTTCAGGAATCGACTTACGATTTGCCCATTGCGCTTGGTAAGACCATTACGAACGAGGTATTCATGGTAGATCTTTGCAAAATGCCTCATGTGCTGGTGGCAGGTGCTACCGGACAGGGTAAATCTGTCGGTTTGAATGCCATCATCACTTCATTGCTCTACAAGAAGCATCCTGCCGAACTGAAGTTCGTTCTGGTGGATCCTAAAAAGGTAGAGTTCAGTATTTATTCTGTTATTGAGCATCATTTTCTCGCGAAGCTTCCCGATGGTGAGGATGCTATCATCACCGATGTGACCAAGGTGGTGCAGACCCTCAACTCAGTCTGTGTAGAGATGGACAGTCGTTACGATCTGTTGAAAATGGCACATGTACGCAATATCAAAGAGTACAATGAGAAATTCATCAACCGCCGCCTGAATCCGGAGAAAGGGCATAAATTTATGCCTTATATTGTGGTAGTCATCGATGAGTTCGGAGACTTGATCATGACTGCCGGCAAGGAGATCGAGTTGCCGATTGCCCGTATTGCGCAGTTGGCACGTGCCGTAGGTATCCACATGATTATTGCAACCCAGCGTCCGACTACAAATATCATTACCGGTACTATCAAAGCCAACTTCCCGGCGCGTATTGCGTTCCGTGTGTCGGCCATGATGGACTCACGTACCATCCTTGACCGTCCGGGAGCCAATCAACTGATTGGGCGTGGTGATATGCTTTTCTTGCAAGGGGCCGATCCGGTGCGTGTGCAGTGTGCCTTTATCGATACGCCGGAAGTGGAAGAAATTACCAAATATATTTCACGCCAACAAGGATATCCTACCGCTTTCTTCCTGCCCGAATATGTGAGCGAAGACAGCGGAAGCGATCTGGGAGATGTCGATATGGGGCGCCTCGATCCTTTGTTTGAAGATGCTGCCCGCCTGATCGTAATTCATCAGCAAGGGTCAACTTCGTTGATACAGCGTAAATTCTCCATTGGCTATAACCGTGCCGGACGCTTGATGGATCAGCTTGAAAAGGTTGGCATTGTGGGTCCTTCGCAAGGAAGCAAGGCGCGCGACGTACTTTGTGTTGACGAGAACGACCTTGAAATGCGTTTGAACAATATTCAATAATCAAACGTTAAATGAGTGTATACAATGAAGCAGATTATAATTAGCATTTGGATAGCTTTACTGACTTTGCCTGTGTTTGCGCAACAACAAATGCAGGCAAAGGTTGTGCTTGATAAAACGGCAGCCACATTTGAGAAAGCAGGGGGTATTCGTGCGGGATTCAACGTGACGGTGTTCAATAAAGGCCGGATGGCGGGACAATCTGCCGGAGTCATTGAACTCAGGGGAGAGAAGTTCGTGCTGAAAACGGACGATGGTACCACGTGGTTTGATGGCAAGACCCAATGGAGTTATCTGGCAGGTAGTGACGAGGTCAATATCAGCAATCCAACCGGAGTCGAACTGCAAAGTCTTAATCCGTACGCACTTTTGCAGATTTATCGCCATGGTTTCAGCTATAAGCTTGGAACACTGAAGAATTTTGGTGGCAAATCGATTTATGAAGTGGTGCTGACTGCTACCGACAAGAAACGGGATTTATCACGAATTGTGCTTTATGTCAGTAAAGACACTTACCAGCCACTCTTCATTCTGATGGAACAACGTGATAAGAGCCGTAGCGAAATCACGGTGACCAGCTATCAGGCAGGATTGAAATATGCCGACAGTATGTTTGTGTTTGATAAGAAGCTCTATCCTCATGCCGAGGTGATCGATCTCCGATAGGTCAAGAGGAGTAACTTCGATCGTTTATTATAAATCGTAGAATGTAAAATAGGAATATGGAAACAGAAAGAATTAAATGCCTTATTATAGGTTCAGGACCAGCCGGCTATACAGCCGCTATTTATGCAGGACGTGCAAATTTGTCACCGGTGCTTTACGAAGGAATACAACCGGGTGGACAGTTGACCACGACTACCGATGTAGAAAATTTCCCGGGCTATCCTCAGGGAATCAGCGGACCGCAATTGATGGAAGATCTTCGTACACAGGCCGAACGATTCGGTGCCGATATCCGTTTTGGAATCGCTACTGCTTCCGACCTTGGCCAAGCTCCCTACAAAATCACGATTGATGGTGAAAAAGTAATTGAAGCCGATTCATTGATTATCGCTACTGGTGCCACAGCCAAATACTTAGGTTTGGATGATGAAAAGAGATATGCCGGTATGGGGGTCAGTGCTTGTGCTACTTGTGACGGATTTTTTTATCGCAAAAAGGTAGTTGCTGTTGTGGGTGGTGGCGATACCGCTTGCGAAGAAGCCATCTATCTGGCCGGACTCGCTTCTAAAGTCTATTTGGTTGTACGCAAGCCCTATCTTCGTGCTTCAAAGATCATGCAAGAGCGTGTGATGAAGCACGATAAGATTGAAGTCCTTTTCGAGCATAATGTAGTCGGACTCTTTGGAGATAACGGTGTAGAAGGTATGAATCTCGTAAAACGTTGGGAAGAACCGGACGAAGAACGTTATTCGCTGCCTATCGACGGATTTTTCCTTGCCATCGGTCATAAGCCTAATTCGGACATTTTCAAACCTTACCTGGATACTGATGAGGTGGGATATATCATCACTGACGGTGATAGTCCCCGTACCAAGGTTCCCGGAGTGTTTGCGGCTGGCGATGTAGCCGATTCACACTATCGCCAGGCTATTACTGCTGCAGGAAGCGGCTGTAAG
>ENA-OPAW01001260-OPAW01001260.1-human-gut-metagenome-genome-assembly--contig:-NODE-1260-length-12831-cov-2.624217_pt1 | contig 12831 bp, 10 predicted proteins | sample MGYA00241060_ERZ501436 | MGnify/ENA primary metagenome ERZ501436 (study PRJEB25962, sample SAMEA2042619) | human gut metagenome | biome: human gut; feature: human-associated habitat; material: faeces... | reverse complement strand
CTACCGGGCTTTTATCCGGGAACAGTCTCTCATACTCGTAGAACCTGCCGCCCGTTAATGCCCCGGATACCTTATCCGTTTCGGTTTCCAGAAGAAATCGGTTCTCTCCGATCACGAAAGTTACCTCTTTCTCTATGTCTGACGGGATCAAAGGAAGGATCGCTGACAAAATGGCTCCGCGGATCATGCAGTTTGCATGGATACCTGTCGGCTTAACCTCTTCTTTGCGGATGGCGATCTGATGCCCGTCAAGAGCTGTCACCTGGACGGTGGAATCCGCTATCTCAAAATAAACAGAAGACATCTGCGGATTCTCTTCCCCTCTGTAGCAGGCGAACAGGACATCTGTGATCATCTGCTTAAAGGTATAGGCATTCAGGGAAAGTCTTTTTTCCTCCCCTTCAAGTGCCTGGAACGGAAGGACTTTTTCAAGGTCCCCAACCTCTCCTTTCAGACGGCACCTTTCAGCTTCCATAAAAAGGGCGGAATCTTTCTGTCGGATCGTGATCTCCCCTTCCGGCATCAGGGATGCGATCTCAAGGGCTCTCCTGCAGTTGGTGCAGCATTCACCGGGCTCCTTGACTTCCAGCCGTTCGCTTACCTTGGTCTTGATACCAAGCAAACGGCCTGTGGTCATAAATTCCACACCTGTAGAGTCTGCAGTGATCTTAAGATAATCAAGATCCTTTCCTCCAACTCCGATCCCTCCGATCACCTTTTTCAATGCCTTTACTAAATCTTCCTTTGCAATTCTAATTTTCATAACATTTTTCTCCTTTCGTTTTTTAGAATCGCTGACAATATGAAGAAAAAAACTTTTGAATGAGAAATTAGTCATATTGTCGCCATAGGAGGTGATCAAATTGATCCGTAATCTATGGTCCACGAAACTCTGACGCTTGCTGTGAACTGCATCTCCCATTACAGTAACAACCGGAATTCCTTTCTGAACAGCCTCATTTATCTTCTCTTCCAGGCCCTGTTCCCCACTGTACTGCAGGATAATCCCATCTGAATTTGAAGCAATACTCATATTCATATAATCTAGCTTGCTGTAATCACTCTCTTTACCGCTACCTCTCAGTTCCAGGATTCCATCGCTCTTCTGTGCATATTCCTGCGCACAGTCATAAACAGCCTGCCAGAAAGAAGAATTCGGACTGTCTACGATCATATCGTATTTATATCTACACATAACTTCATTCTTCTCTTTCAGACTACTCCCCCCGGACAGTCCCTCACAATAAGACTCTCCTATCATATAAAAAAGCACTAAAATGCCTGCCAGTGCAAAGAAAACCAGCAGTTTTGTCCGTTTCTTTTTCATCTCAATCTCCGTAAATTCTTTCTTCTATATTTTGCAGAATCTATTATACAATAAATCGGTATGAATTGCTTTCTTTTTTTCATATACTGTAATGATTACATCTGCCACCTGCTGTTTCTTTCATTCTGACACAGATATTCACACCCTGTGTTCCGGAGTCAGAGGGATATTTTTATGAGGAGTATCTTTGCATGAAGCGGACTTTAATATTTTTTGAAATATTATGCATGATTTTTTTCCTGCTCTTTTCTTCTGCTGACAAACGCACACAGTTCCTTACTTCACTGGCAGGTCCCGGTATGCTTTCCCTTGTAAAACAGGCATCTGCAAAAGCTACAGCTTCTGAGAATTTTTCAACTGACACCACCGCCGGGCTTCCCGTCGAAGAACCTCCCAGAATCGCACTGACCTTTGATGACGGTCCTAATGCCCGGTATACCCCCATGCTTCTGGATGGATTAAAAAAAAGAAACATCAGGGCATCTTTCTTTCTGATAGGCGAGAACATTGAAGGAAACGAAGATATACTCCTGCAAATGCGAAAAGACGGACATCTTATCGGAAATCACACCTGGGATCATGTACAGCTTGACAAGATCCCGGCGGAGAAGGCCCGACTGGAAATTGAAAAAACAAATAACAGAATCTATGAAGCTTCCGGAATTTACCCTTCTTATGTACGACCGCCTTTCGGCGCATGGATCAAGGATATGGAACTTTCTGTCACCATGCTTCCCGTATTCTGGGATGTAGACACCCTGGACTGGAAAAGCAAAAACATCGATTCTATCCTGTCTATCGCCCAGACACAGGTTCATGACGGTTCTATCATCCTAATGCATGACGGCTATCAGACATCTGTGGATGCAGCCCTGAAAATCGCTGATCTTTTTACTGAAAAAGGCTATGTTTTTGTCACTGCAGACCAGCTCCTGCTCACATAAAAGATTTGCTTTTTCCTGCCTGATTCGTTATACTGTTATACAAAGCTTGTACAGATTTCTCTGTAGCAGGATTATCCGCAGAGTATGCTGTACATCATTATATACAAAAGGAGTAATTAAACGAATGGACAGACTATTTAACATGGACAACAAATTCTTCACCGTCATGGGACGCGTGGCTGATCTTATTATGCTTAATGTGGTCTTTCTGATCTGTTGTCTGCCAATCGTGACTATTGGTGCGTCACTGACTGCACTCCACTATGTCACACTGAAAATGGCACGTAACGAAGAATCTTATATTATCAGAAGCTTCTTCAAATCCTTTAAGCAGAACTTCAAACAGGCAACTGTCATCAATCTTATCATGCTTGCAGTTGCAGCTATCCTTTACATGGATCTGCGTATTGTAGGCAATATCGACGGAACAATGTCTCAGGTACTGTATATCGTTTTCTTTGCATTTGGTATCCTTTATATGATGGTATTTCTGTATATTTATCCGGTGCTTGCCAAATTCTACAACTCCATCAAAAACACCTTCCGCAATGCATTCCTGATGGCTATCCGTCATCTTCCGTATACAGTCCTGATGGCAGTCATCACTTTGTTACCTGCAGGCGTGTTTTTTATCAAAAGTTTCCGCATACAGTCCATGGCCATCATGCTTCTGTGCATGTTTGGATTTGCACTGGAGGCATTTATCAACGGACATTTTCTGGTAAAGATTTTTGATAATTATATTCCGGCAGATGCAGATACCCAGGATACAGACCTTCAGAACGGAAACTCTGCTGAAACTTCATCAGCAGAAAATGATCACACAGTATGACCAAATGGGGAGAGAAACCATACCACTCTCTGGACTATATGCTGAGAGAGCGGTTTGGAGAAAAGGTTTATAAGGTCACGCTAAATGGCGGCATGTCCTGTCCCAACAGGGACGGTAAGATTGGAACCCGCGGCTGCATCTTCTGCAGCGCAGGAGGAAGCGGAGATTTCGCTGCAGATGCCGCACTTTCCATCACTGACCAGATAGAAAGCCAGATCAGTATCCTTTCACAGAAACGTCCGATTCATAAATATATTGCCTATTTCCAGGCGTACACAAATACCTACGCACCTGTGGAATATCTGGAGAAAATTTTTACAGAAGCAATCTCTCATCCAAAGATAGTTGCTCTTTCCATCGGCACCAGACCAGACTGCCTCAGTCCTGAGATCGTGACACTTTTGTCCCGGTTAAATAAACAGAAACCTGTCTGGATTGAACTTGGACTTCAGACGATCCATGAGTCCACTGCCAGGTATATCCGAAGGGGATATCCTCTCTGCGTTTTTGATGATGCCGTAAAACGCCTGCGAAAAGAAAATATCGAAGTAATCGTGCATACAATCCTCGGATTGCCCGGTGAAAACACAGCAGATATTCTGGAAACTATGGAATACCTCAACCATATGGATATTCAGGGAATCAAACTGCAGTTACTTCATGTGCTTCGCGGCACTGATCTGGCAGCAGATTACGAGAAAGGACTGTTTCAGACTTACGAACGGGATGAATACATCTCTCTCCTTATAAACTGTCTGGAACATCTCAGACCGGATATGGTTATACACCGCATCACAGGCGACGGCCCCAAAGATCTGCTGATCGCACCGCTGTGGGCAAGCCGTAAACGTGAGGTATTAAATATGCTGCATCACAGGATGAAAGAAGAACAAAGCTACCAGGGAAGACTGTTTTCGCACTAAAAGATTCTCTGCTACTCTATGCAAAGGAGGGATAAAATGGCAACACCATTCACAGTTTACAAATTAATCGTATTATACATGCTTCAGAATACTGAAAATACCCTGACAAATTCGCAGATTTCGGAATTTATCCTGGACCGGGAATATACAAACTATTTCCATCTCCAGCAGGCAATCTCAGAACTGGTAGAAGCAGAACTGATCACCATGGACACCCGTTCCAATGTCTCCCATTACCGGATTACCGAAGATGGCATAAAGACTCTCTCCTTTTTCCAGAAAGATCTCTCTCCTGAGATCAAACAGGAAGTCAGGGAATACCTGAAATCCACCGGCTTCAAAGCCCAGGAGCGAATCGTCACTCCTGCCGATTATTACATCACCAAACAGGGAACCTATTCTGTAAGATGCCAGCTCATCGAAAAGGGCAACTCCCTCATCGACCTGAACATCGCAGCTCCTAACCTTGAGGCAGCACAGTCGATCTGTAAAAAATGGTCCACACATTACCAGGAAATATACGGTAAAATAATGGAAGAGCTCTTATAATGCTCTTCCTTTTTATTTCTTAATCTTTACAAAAAAACAGGGATACGTTATACTAAAACAAATATACGTTCTATAGCACTTCTCGTAAATAATGTATATTGATTAAGAGACTTGCTATAATTTGTCAGAAATGCTTTATGTTACTATAAACATGAAATGAAATGTGACTGTTTTATCATCATATTCTATGGAGAAAAAACTATGGATTTATTTGAATACGCCAAATCAAAAACCCTGGACCAGGAATCCCCTCTGGCATCCAGACTACGCCCCACAACTCTGGATGAAGTTGTAGGGCAGCAACACATCATCGGAAAAAACACCTTATTATACAGGGCTATCAAAGCTGACAAACTGACCTCCGTCATCTTCTACGGCCCTCCCGGAACCGGCAAGACCACCCTGGCAAAAGTAATCGCCAACACTACCAGTGCAGAATTCACCCAGATCAATGCCACTGTAGCAGGCAAAAAAGATATGGAAGCAGTTGTAAAAGAAGCCCAGCAAAACCTGGGTATGTACGGCAAAAAAACAATCCTCTTCATAGACGAGATCCACCGCTTCAACAAAGGCCAGCAGGACTATCTCCTCCCATTCGTAGAAGACGGAACCATCATCCTCATCGGTGCCACAACAGAGAATCCATACTTCGAAGTCAACGCTGCTTTAATCTCCCGTTCCATCATCTTCGAACTGAAATCCCTGGAGATCTCCGAAGTCAAAGAACTCATCCTTCGCGCAGTCAACGACAAAACAAAAGGAATGGGAAACTATAAAGCCCGGATAGATGAAGACGCCCTCGACTTCCTTGCAGACATGGCAGGCGGCGACGCCAGAAATGCCCTCAATGCCATCGAACTGGGCATCCTCACTACCCCCCGTAGCGAAGACGGTCTCATCCACATCACCCTGGATGTGGCATCTCAGTGCATCCAGAAACGCGTCGTCCGCTACGACAAAAACGGAGACAACCACTACGACATCATCTCCGCCTTCATCAAAAGCATGCGTGGCTCAGACCCTGACGCAGCAGTCTACTACCTTGCAAAAATGCTCTACGCCGGAGAAGACGTCAAATTCATAGCCCGAAGAATCATGATCCTCGCCTCCGAAGACATCGGAAACGCCGATCCACAGGCCCTCTGCGTAGCAGTCGCCGCAGCCCAGGCAGTAGAACGCGTAGGAATGCCCGAGTCCCAGATCATCCTCTCCCAGGCAGTCACCTACATGGCCTGCGCCCCCAAAAGCAACTCCGCAGTCAACGCCATCTTCGCTGCCATGGACTCCGTCAAACGCACAAAAACCACAGTCCCGCCACACCTTCAGGACGCCCACTACGGCGGCCACGAAAAACTGGGCCACGGCATCGGCTACAAATACGCCCACGACTACCCAAACCACTACGTACACCAACAATACCTCCCCACCGAAATCCAGGGAGAACACTTCTACGAACTCTCAGAAATGGGCTACGAAAAAACCCTAAAAGAATACCAGAACAAAATCAAATCCCAGTCTTAATCCCAAAAAGGGCAGTCTCCAAAGAGAGACTGCCCTTTTCATCATTTAATTCCCATAACGTTCATCTGCGCCAAAATCGCATCCACACATTTCTCAAATCCAAGCTTTCCTGCATTCAGACACAGATCATAATTCGTCGCATCGCTCCAGTCCCCACCGGCAAATTTGCGATAATAATCCTGCTTTCTCTTATCATCCCTGCGAAGAAACTTCTCAATCTCCTCATCACTGCCGCTGATCTTCTCTCTGGACTTCTCCACACGAAACTCCCAGGGTGCATGAACAAACACTCTCAAAGTATTCGGTCTGTCCTTAAACACATAATTCACACATCGCCCAACGATCACACAGGATTCCTTCTCTGCCAGATCCGTTGCAATCTTCGCCTGATAATTAAAAATATTCTCATCAGAAACAAACCCCTTCTGATCCGGTGCGATCAGATCTCCTTTATATAACCCTGTCTTATTAAACAGAGATGCCTTCACACTGGAGCCTTCTTCCACCTGTCCAAAAAGCTTCACATCAATCCCGCTCTCATCAGAAGCCATCTGAATGATCTGCTTGTCATAGAAAGAAACTCCCAGTTTCTCTGCCAGCATCTTACCGACGGTACGTCCGCCACTTCCATACTGTCTCGCAATGGTAATTACAAAATTCTCCATAAAATCCCTCCTGTTTACTCTCCAAGATAAGCCTTCTGAACAGATTCATCATGAAGAAGATCACTTGCCTTACCTTCCAGTGTAATCCTTCCGGTCTCAAGGACATAAGCTCTGTCAGCAATAGAAAGAGCCTTCTTCGCATTCTGCTCAACCAGAAGAACCGTTGTTCCACTCTCACTTACCTCTTTAATGATATCAAAGATCTCATTTACAAAGATCGGTGAAAGGCCCATGGACGGCTCGTCCATCAGAATGATCTTCGGCTGGCTCATCAGCGCACGTCCCATGGCGAGCATCTGCTGCTCACCACCACTTAAGGTACCTGCAGTCTGATTCTGACGTTCCTTCAGACGCGGAAAACGTTTATATACTTTCTCAATGGTCGCATCAATCTCATTTTTATCAGATCTTGTAAAAGCACCCATCTTCAGATTCTGAAGAACAGTCATATTTGCAAACACACGTCTTCCTTCCGGAACATGTGCCATACCCATTGTTACGATCTTGTGAGGCGGAACCTTTGTGATATCCTGTCCGTCATAAATAATATGTCCTGATTTTGCCCGGAGAAGCCCTGTCACTGTATGCAGGGTAGTTGTTTTACCTGCACCGTTTGCACCGATCAGAGCAATAACTTCACCTTCATTTACAGAGAAAGAAACACCCTTCAATGCCTGAATCATTCCATAATAAACCTGTATGTCCTGTACTTCCAGTAATGCCATCTGTCTCTCCTCCTATTCTCCAAGATATGCCTTGATAACTTCCGGATCATGGAGCACATCTGAAGTCTTGCCCTGTCTCAGAACATGACCGAAGTTCAGTACAGTCAGCTCCTCACAGATACCTGAAACCAGCTTCATATCATGCTCGATCAGAAGAATGGTCATATCAAAGTTATCACGAACAAAACGGATGGTATCCATCAGTTCCTCAGTTTCATTGGGGTTCATACCTGCAGCCGGCTCATCCAGAAGAAGAAGCTTCGGCTTTGTTGCCAGTGCTCTGGCAATCTCCAGCTTTCTCTGTTTACCATAAGGAAGGTTGGATGCAAGGATATCTGCCTCTTTGTCCAGATCAAACACTTTAAGAAGCTTCATTGCTTCCTCATTCATGGTTTTCTCAACCTTAAAGTATTTCGGAGTATGTACAATACCTGTAAAAAGGCTGTATTTATCATGATTGTGAAGTCCTGCCTTTACATTGTCCAGCACACTCATCTGATGGAACAGACGGATATTCTGGAATGTTCTGGCGATTCCCGCCTTGTTGATATCAATGGTACTCTTTCCGGTGATATCCTGTCCGTCCAGATTGATGATTCCCTCGTCCGGCTTATACACACCTGTAAGAAGGTTAAAGATTGTAGTCTTACCGGCACCATTCGGACCGATCAGACCATAAAGCTGTCCTTTCTCGATGGAGACATGGAAATCATCCACTGCATGAAGACCGCCGAATGAAATATTTAAATGATTTACTTCCAGCAATGCCATAGCTTATGCCTCCTTTTTCTTAAATTTACTGAAAAGACGTTCTCTCATCTCGATTGCCTTAGGTGCCCAGTTGATCAGCATCATTACGATCAGCACGATTGCATAGAACAGCATACGGTAATCACTGAGTCCACGCAGAAGCTCAGGAAGAAGGTTCAGAATCACTGCCGCAATAATAGAACCACGCATATTTCCAATTCCACCGAGAACTACGAATACCAGGAACATGATAGACATGTTATAACCGAAGTTCTTCGGAAGTGCTGTTAAAGTTGCAAGATTATGAGCATAAAGCACACCGCCGATACCGGCTAATGCTGCTGAGATTGCAAATGCTTTCAGTTTATACTTTGTGATATCAATACCAATTGATTCCGCTGCAATACGGTTATCACGGATTGCCATGATCGCACGTCCGTCTCTGGAATTGATCAGGTTCAGAACTACGAATAAAGTAACCAAGATCAGAATCACACCTATAGTAAAGGTTGACTGTCTCGGTGTACCTGTGATACCCATGGCACCACTGATGATCATTTTTCCACCAGGCTCCATTCCAAGAGACATCTGGTCTTTCATGGAAAAATGGATTCCGTTGCTGTCAATTCCTACATAAAGCACATTGATGATATTCTTAATGATCTCACCAAATGCCAGTGTTACGATAGCAAGGTAGTCACCTTTCAGACGAAGTACAGGAATACCTATCAGGAATCCAAAGATACCTGCACATACAGCTCCGATGATCAGAGCAACGAAGAAACGAAGTCCTGCATTCGTAAATGTATCCATAGTTGCCTTTGTAAATGCTGCACTGGTGAAAGCACCGATACACATAAATCCGGCATGTCCAAGACTTAACTCACCCAGAATACCAACCGTCAGGTTCAGGGAAAGAGCCAGGATAATATATACACAAAGAGGCACCAGAAGACCCTGCATCAGGTTGGAAAGCAGATTCCCTGCGATCATTCCCTGTACGATCAGATATGCTGCAAGAACCATTCCGTATGTAATGAGATTGCTTTTTGTTGTTTTGTTTAATTTCTTCTTTTCCATGTCTGCCACCTCACACTTTCTCCTGAATGTTCTTACCAAGAATACCGGTAGGTTTCACAACCAGAACTACGATCAGAACACCGAATACAATGGCATCAGCCATCTGTGAAGAGATATAAGCTTTACCAAAAATCTCCAGGATACCCAGAACAACACCTCCGATAAAGGCTCCCGGGATAGATCCGATACCGCCAAATACAGCTGCAACGAATGCTTTGATACCAGGCATAGCACCTGTATATGGTGTCAAAGACGGGTATGCAGAGCAGAGAAGCACACCTGCGATTGCTGCAAGTCCGGAACCGATTGCAAAAGTAATGGAGATTGTTTTGTTTACGTTAATACCCATTAACTGGGCAGCGCCTTTATCCTCAGATACGGCAAGCATTGCCTGTCCTGTTTTTGTCTTGCTGATAAAGAGCATCAGACCTGCCATGATCAGGATACCACCGATAATGGTTACGATGGTTACACCAGTGATCACGATAGAACCACCTGCAAGTTTCAGGGATGGAAGACTGATCACGTTACTGAATGATTTGGTATCTGCTCCCCAGATCAGAAGGGCCACGTTCTGAAGCAGGTAGCTGACACCAATTGCTGTGATCAGAACAGCCAGAGGTGAAGCTGCATTACGCAGTGGTCGATACGCAACGCCTTCGATCACAACGCCCATGAGTGTACAGATGATAATGGACAGCAGGATGGCTAAAATCGGATTTAATCCCATGCCGCTGACTGCGACATAAACTACATAAGAGCCGACCATGATAACATCTCCATGAGCGAAGTTCAGCATTTTAGCGATTCCGTATACCATGGTATAACCAAGAGCGATGATCGCATATACACTTCCGAGGCTGATACCACTGATAAGATATGATATAAAACTACTCATAGAAGTCTTTCCTTTCTTATATTTAAATAATTTTATTGTGTGTAAAACTGGCAGATTTGCCTTTAGCGAAATCTGTCTTGTTTATTTTGCCAAAAGTAAATCTGTCATTAACGCATTAATGTAATAACGTATTAGGCAACAGGGCTGTCTGCATAATTCAGACAGCCCCGTTGGCATGCAACCATTGTCCACTCCAGGAACAATCGCATTTTATTTCTTATGAAATCTTTTCAGTTATTTCAATTTCATTATTCCATTGCTGCGTAAGCACCATCTTTGATTTCTACAGCTTTCGGAGCTTTGTTCGGCTCACCGTCTTCTGTCCATGTGATCTCGTCACCTGTAACACCTTCAAGTGTGATCTCGGTCATGCCTTTTTCAAGTGCTGCACAGATATCTGCAACATCCATGTCTGCTTTTACATCTTCTTTTTCTGCTGCTGCTTTGACTGCGTATACTGCATCATAAGCATCTGCTGCGAACTGGTTTGGTGTGTCTTTGTAAGCATCTTTGTATGCTTTTACAAAGTTCTGGGTTTTCTCATCTGTAGAATCTGCTGCAAATGGTGTAAGAAGCATCAGCCCCTCTGCAAGAGATGTATCAAAGTTTTCTACACCAAGGATACCGTCCATACCGTCGCATCCGAAGAATTTAGTTTCAAATCCCATGCTGTCTGCCTGTGCAAGGATCAGGGAAGCTTCTGTATAATAAATCGGAAGGAATACTAATTCAGCACCACCGTCTTTTGCTTTCTGGAGCTGTACGGAGAAGTCTTTATTGTTATCAGCAGTAAATGCTTCGGAAGATACGATTTCAATACCCTGATTAGCTGCTTCTGCTGTGAAGTTCTGTGTGATACCTGATGAATATACATCAGAGCTATCGTAGATAATAGCTACTTTTGTAGCAAGTTTATGCTCTCCAATGTACTGAGCTGCTGCAGTACCCTGGTTCGGGTCAGAGAAGCATACACGGAATACGTTCGGATTAGCAACACACTCTGTTGCAGATCCGGATGGAGTAAGCTGGAACATATTGTCTGCTGCTGTTTCATTTGCTACAGCTACACAAGGTGTGGAAGTAACTGTACCAACCAGGACGTTCATTCCCCAGTCTTTTAATGCGTTGTAAGCGTTCAGGGTTTTCTCAGCATCGTTTTCATCATCTTCAAATTTGAACTCTACCTGATATCCGTTGATTCCGCCGTCTTCGTTTACTTCATTGATTGCAAGCTCTGTTGCATTCTTTACAGCCTGTCCATAGATTGCTGCTGCTCCGGTTACAGGTCCGATTCCACCGATCTTAAATGTAGCATCGTCTGCAAATACAGATACAGGTGCAACTGTTGACATTACCATTGCTGCTGCCGCAGTAACACTGATGATTTTTTTCAGGTTTTTCATAATAAAATCCTCCTCATTTCCTCGTTCTTTTCAGTTCCGGCCGCACCCCGGCTGCCTGAGAGTGTTCCACCAGAGCGCTCCGGATTCTTCTGTCTTATCTCTTTATAAAAGTCCTTTCAGCGGATTAATCGATGCATCCACGGAAAGTACGCCGTTCTTCGGGTTTCTGTCTTCCCATTTCGGGCTGTTCCAGATGGTTTTTGAGATTTCTCCTGCGTAATCCTCGTAGGTCTCTCCCTCCGGATGGCGAAGGAATACTTCATCCGGTGTTTTGCTGAGTGTTCTTCTCGATCCATCGTCTGCCATCAGCTTCTCGAAATCTACTTTTGCAAGGATTCGTTCGTTGTATCCGCGGAAGAGAACCTCGCCTAATTTCTTTCCAGGTCTCGAAAGTGCCAGCACCTGCGGATCGCTTCCGTGACGGAAGGCCGGGATCGCATACAGCTCTTTTAAGTAGCCCCAGATATTTTTGTAATCACGAATCGGTTTCTTCACCGGTCCTACGTTGTGGAAGTAGCTGACATCCCAACGGATCAGAGTGACGTAAGCGCGGACATCGCTGTCGGTGATGTAGTCGCCGAACAGGAAACGGTTCGTCTCCAGCCGTTTGTCCAGCTTATCGAGGGATTCATAGAAATCTTCGTATGCCTCATCGTATGCTTCCGGTGACTGGCAGAATGCCATGCGGTAATGGCCGTTGTTGACATGCGGGAAGAGCCAGTCGTTAAACTCATCGATCTCTTTCCGGAATTTTTTCGGGTACAGGTCCGGCGCATCTTTTGGCTGGAATGGACGGAACTGCACTTCGAGGTAGTTCGTCAGGCGGTGATAATCGTTGTTCACAGCCTTTTTCTCTTTGACATCCACCAGGGTCGGTGTCGTTGCTCTTCCTTTGAAGTCCGGGTTTGCTCTTTTATAGAACTCACTTAAGAAGTAAGCGCCTGTCGCCGGATCCTTGAAATCCGGATACTGTCCGAATGCATGTCCGTAACAGTTTGTCTCGCCGGATGGAGAAACTCTCGTCTCCGAGATCACATCCTGCAGTCCTAAAAGCTCCCGCACGATGATCGGACGGTTGGACCAGTTGCATCCGGTTGCCCAGTAGATCCCGAAGCGGTTTGCTTCTGCTTTCAGGCCGCCTTCTTTATCGCCGAATGGCTGGATAAATGCATTTGGCTGACGGATGAAAGCGCCGCGCTCATCGATCTCTACAA
>ENA-OPAW01001246-OPAW01001246.1-human-gut-metagenome-genome-assembly--contig:-NODE-1246-length-12895-cov-3.203037_pt1 | contig 12895 bp, 7 predicted proteins | sample MGYA00241060_ERZ501436 | MGnify/ENA primary metagenome ERZ501436 (study PRJEB25962, sample SAMEA2042619) | human gut metagenome | biome: human gut; feature: human-associated habitat; material: faeces... | reverse complement strand
GCAAGTGAAGAACATGATGTATCTGACCTCTGTTGTGGGGTATTCCAAATACCAGAATCTGGGTGAGGCTCTGTTGTACGGAGTGGACGGTGAAATCAAATGGGATATTGACCGTAACTGGTTTGTATCATTTAATGCTACCTGGCAGAAATCTTTGGATTATTCGAAATATATAGCGGGAACAAACACCGAGAGTGAGACCTATAAAATGCAATTGCCTCATATCCCGATTCTCTTTTTCAACTGGATGCTGGATTACCGGAAGGATAATCCCTTTGGGGGTAAAGGACAGTATGCCAGGGCGTATTACGAGGGTGGTTACACGGATAAATATTATTATGGATATGAGCTTAGCCGCCATCAGGATTATAAGATACCTTCTGCTTGCCTGCACACGGTGGGGCTGGAGTACGGAATCATGAACCGGAAAGTTTTGTTTGGCGTGGAATGCCATAATCTGTTTGATACGGATGAGATGACTAATTTCAATTACCCGCTGGCGGGCCGGACAGTCATGGCGAAGATTCGGTTCACGACGTTAAAATGGTAATGTGCCTGATCATTTTAATTTGAAGTATATAAATAAAGTAAATCACAATGAAAAACAATCTCTTTATTCTGGGGGCTTTTCTATGTACAGCCTTATTTGTAACGTCATGTACGGATGACAACAAAGATGATGATGAAAATGAGGGTAAAGCATCGATTATCGTAGGTATTAACATGCAACCGCAGGCGGATATGGGATATATCGTACCTATACAGGATATGAAGGTCGGAACGATGTCTTTCACGAATGCGGTTGAAACCAAAATTACTCCTTATCTGATGTCTTATAATGATTGGGTATTCTACGTGCCTGGAACTTCGGAGGGAACGATTGTAAAATATTCCCGGCAAGATGATGGAACTTTGAAAGTGGAAGGACGTTTGGAAGTGGCGACGGCTCCTTCTTCAGAGATACTGCGGGCGATGTTTCCATAACCACCGCCTATTTTTACAGCATCGGCTGTCACCAGACGGCCCGCTTTGGAGGATTGGTTGCTGAGGACGACTTTATGATCGGTTTTGCCTGCACTGAAACTAAAAGTGCCTAAGTAGATCCAGGTTCCTCCTCCCATCTGCTGGTTTACTTTGAACTGTGATGTGCCGCCTTGGTGATAGACGGTGTATAGGGCATCGTCTGTACTGTTGTCCACCGTTTTATAGGAGACATAAACAGCATATCGGCCTGACCGGGGAATTTCGGGGATCCATTCGGCAATGCTTGCAGTTCCTTTCTTAATCGTTTCTGTCTGGCGGTAACTGCCTTCGCAAAAGGGATTCTCAAAGTCTTTGTACGTTGCCCTCAGGTGGGCGAATCCTGTTTCGGCTCCGTTGCTCCATGCCTTACTGCCGTTTTGTTCTGTATAAATTGAGTGTCCGTCTCTGCATCCATCGTTGTCGACAATAATTTCAGTTGTCTGCCAGTCTCTTTCACGAGGAAGAAGGACAGTCGCTCCGGCATTTTCTAACATCGGAACAAGGAAAGGGAGTACATAGCTTTGAGTGTAGAGATCTTCTACGGTCTGAAAAATACGTGCACGCTGCCACTCCCAACGGGTTAGCTTCGGTTCGTAATAAAAGCCGTGACTTTGCCATAAAGCGATGTGCCGGTTCTGTAATCCGTTTGTGGGGGCATACGGAGCAGATAACCGGGTAATCAGGGGGTTGTCTACTTTGTGGCTGAATGTCAGAGTTTTCATCTTGCCCTTTTTACTTCGAAGTGCCAGGGGGATCAGTTCTTCGATGGCATGGTGGTCTGTCCGGATCTGTAATTTCCGTTTGCTCAACTCTGGGGGGAGCAGCGCTTTTACGCTCTGATAGATTTCGGCTACGTTGTTTTCGCGGAAAGGAATGTATGAACAGTTCATGTTAGCGAAAAATATCAGTTCGTTTTTTTCCATACTGATAGAATCGATAAGGATTTTCCCGATAGAAACTTCTTTCCGGGCAGTTTCATTCAGGAGCTCACCTACTTGGGACCGTAGGTCTTTGGGCAGGTCTTGCGCTGCTGCGGCTTGTGGGAATAAGCCGGCTGCAAGCAGCAGAATCAGGGAAGTGCGGATTGGTTTCATTGTGATGTTAAGTTAATTGGTTTTCTTAATCAGGAGGCATAGTCCTATAAAAGTGAACAAAGCATTAAATATCAGTAGTTCGTAACTGAATTGATAACCATTGAACCAGGTCTCCGAGTTCTTTTGCAAAATGAAACAGAGGATGGGTGAGAGGATGGCTACCAGGGGGATATATCGGTCACGTACTTGTTTTTTAGTAAAAATGCCAAAGGCGAACAGGCCTAAAATAGGGCCATATGTATAGCTGGCAAGGATGTAGACAGCATCAATAACGCTGGTATTATTCAGTAGATTGAATACGAAGATGACAATTCCCATCACGACTGCCATGCCGATATGTACTCGTTTACGTATCTTTTGTACAGTCTTTTCTGTTTTCCCTTTGCTTCCCAGTATGTCTACGGTGAACGAGGTAGTCAGTGCTGTCAGGGCTGATCCTGCTGCGGAATAAGCTGCTGAAATCAACCCAATGATGAACAAGATGCCCACAATGGCTGGAAAATATCCACCTGTAGCGATCATAGGGAAAAGCTCGTCACTTTTTGCCGGATTTGTGATGCCCTGGCGTGACGTGAAGATGTAGAGCAGTACTCCCAGCATCAGAAATAAGAGGATTATGAAAAATTGGGAGATGCCGCTGGTAATCATATTCTTTTGTGAGTCTTTGAAGTTTTTGCAGCTTAGGTTACGCTGCATCATGTCTTGGTCGAGTCCTGTCATGGCTATCATTGTAAACACACCGGCAAGAAACTGCTTGAAGAAGTAACGTTTGTCATTTACGTCGTCAAAAAAGAACATACGTGACAGGGAACTGTCGGAGATACTGGAAATCATCTCTGTGAAACTGAGCCGCAGATCGGTGGCAATGTAGTAAATACATAGTACGACGGATACTACCAGACAGAATGTTTTCAGTGAATCAGTCCAAATCAATGATTTCACTCCTCCACGGAATGTGTAGAGCCAGACCAATGTTACTGTGAGAATGACATTCAGGATGAAAGGCATGTGAAAAGGTTCGAAAACCAGAAATTGTAATGTGAGGCATACGAGGAATAACCGTACAGCTGCTCCCAGCATTTTGGAGATGAAGAAAAACCATGCTCCTGTCTTATAAGAAGAGGTCCCGAAACGGCTCTCCAAGTACTCATAAATGGATACTAAATTCATCCGGTAGAACAAGGGTATCAAAACAAAGGCTATAACGATTTGTCCGGTTACAAAACCAAGTACCATTTGCAAATATGAGAAATTACTGACTCCAACCATGCCGGGAACCGATACAAAGGTGACTCCGGATATGCTGGAACCAATCATGGCAAAGGCTACCACATACCAAGCCGACTTGCGGTTACCCACAAAGAATCCTTCGTTATCAGCTTTTCTTCCTGCAATGTATGAAATGGTAAACAATATCAGGAAATAAGCAGCAATAGTGATTAATACCGCTATAGGTGTCATGCTTTTCAGATTAATGAATATAATATTTCCGGTTAAGAGTTAATCAATTGTCTGGATAGAGTAGATAAGGCTTTCGCTGTACTTTGAACTTCTCCACATCCTCTTTCCATCTTGCTTTTATTTCGTCGGCATTTTTGCCCTCTTCTATCATTTTACGTACATAGTCCGTACCGATCAGCAACTCAAAGAATGGTCTGAAGAAATGGTCCCCCATATTTAGATTACGATAGGCATCGATTATGTAGGTTAGGTTTACTCCTTTTTTCCATATATCTTCGTCGCTGAGATTGCTTAGATTTACTCCATGACACAATTTATTGAGTTGTGGTGGGTTCTTTGCTCCTGGGACACTTCGAGGAGTAAAACTGTAGTTGTATCCGGTCATATTAGGATGTCCGTAAACTTGGAAAGGTAAACTGGTCCCGCGTCCCAGACTTACCGGGGTCGCTTCAAAGAAGCAGGTAGAAGGATATAGGTAGATCGCTTTCATATTCGGCAGGTTAGGTGAAGGAGGAATGGGCAGGCGATACATCGTCTGGTGAGTGTAGTTCTTACAAGGAATGACTGTCACATCACAAGTCCGTGAGGAGGGCAACCAACCCTCACCGTTGACCATCAGGGCTAACTCACCCAGTGTCATTCCATGTACAATGGGAATAGGTAATCCGCCTACTCCTGATTTATATTTCATATCCAATATTGGTCCATCGACATAATGCCCGTTCGGATTGGGGCGATCCAGGATAAGAACCTTGCGGTTGTATTCAGAACAGGCATCCATCAGCCGTACCATGGATATGTAATAAGTGTAGAAGCGCAGCCCTACATCTTGTATGTCTACAATCAATATGTCGAACTTTCGTATGGAACTCTCACTGGGTTTCTTGGATTTTCCATCGTAGAGAGAAAGAATGGGGACTCCTGTTTTTGAATCTACTGTACTGGATACATGCTCACCGGCATCGGCATTCCCTCGGAAACCATGTTCGGGAGAGAAAATAGCGACTACATTGAACTTGTTTTCCAGCAAAACATCCAGAAGATGCTTGTTTCCTATCATTCCGGTATGATTGGAAAAAATAGCTATTCGCTTATTTTTCAGGATAGGAAAGTATTCATTGGTTTGCTCGGCACCTACAATTACCTCCTTCTTTTGTGCCTGACAAAAGAGAGTACTGCATAATAAAGTGAGTATAAGTAGGATCTTTTTCATAAAAATAGTATTAGCAGGAATTTCTTTGTAGCAAAGATAGTCTTTATTTTAATATCAAAAACATATATTCAGGTATATTTTATATTATAATCAATAATTTGCAAATTGAATCTTTATCTGAAGCTATAAGGTAAAATATAAAACTCTTCCTATTTCTATGGTTCAAATCGTTATAGGAATAGAATGGGCTTTGTATTTTGCTGAGTATCCCTGATTACCAACCGGGGATGTTGAGGCCTAATTGCGGATTTTACGCAATTGATAATGTCTTAAAGTATAATTCTCCGCAGCCTGTAGCCTGTGCCATTATCATATCCTAAGAGTTGTTCATAAAATGTATTCACATAGCCGGATATATTTCTTTCATTAGGGCATTTAGTTCATGAGAATTGCCACGTACTGAGTTCTGATCTACTCTGTATCTTCATTGACTTCTGTTGGGGGGAGAAGTATTTATTTTTTTCTCCCTGGGAATTTCAATACACTGTCGGCAATCTACTGGTTTAATGGCTGTATTATTGAAGTTAAATATATAGTTGGCATTTGAAGTTAATCCTTTGATAATATTTGCTTTAAGGAAAGCTTCCATATGGGTATAAGAACTGTTGGTTTAGTCATTTACTGTTTGCTTGAGGATATGAGGCAAAGTTCTTTATGCCAACTTCCTGATAAGTCCCATTAGAACTTATATGAAAATTAGTGTACTTATATATCTGCACCTGTTCTGAGTAGTTAATCTTCTAATTAGCACTAATAATATGCGTCCAATCCAACACAAGTCCTGTAAGTATCTGGTAACCTGTTTTTTGATATTGATAGTTTTAAAATAAGTCATAATATCAATGTTGTGTTAAATCAAAGTGTCTTTTAATGAACTGATGACTTCTATTGCATATAGATAATCATCACATTATTATATATATAAAAGATTCTCGGATATTAGGTTATGGATAAAAGAGTATATTAAATAATATTGTTTTTGACGATCTCAAATATTCGGCATATGCAGAAAAAACACATGGATTTTTCTACCAACTATAAATAAAGTTTTGGGGTGGTTATTGCGTTATAGAAAAACTTTCCGATCAAAATAAATTAAATTACAAAAAATGTTATATATTTGTATCCAAATCAAAAAAAACTGCGAAATGAAACTTATTGCGGAAAGTGGTTCTACAAGAACAGAGTGGGCATTGGTTGAAGACAATCATCTCGTACAACGTGTGTTTACCGAGGGGTTAAACCCTTTCTTTCAGACCAGAAGAGAAATTAGCAGAAGTGTCAGACTAGGATTACCGGAGTCTTTCTTCAAAAAGAAACTGGACCAAGTATATTATTATGGTGCCGGATGTAGTTCATATGAAAAGAAAAACATTTTAGGTGCTTCCTTAGTAGCACAGTTTAAAACTCCTATCCAAGTTGAAAGTGACTTGTTGGCAGCAGCTCGAGGACTATTCAAATGTGAATCTGGAATTGCCTGTATTTTAGGTACCGGATCGAACTCATGTTTTTACGATGGTAAAATCGTTGTCAAAAATGTGAAAGCTGCAGGATATATTCTCGGTGACGAAGGCAGTGGAGCTGTTCTCGGAAAACTATTTTTAGCTGATCTTCTTAAAGGATTAGCTCCCAAAGAATTGGCGAGTGAATTCCATGAAAAATTTCGCATATCTGCCAATGATGTGATGGAATCTGTATATAATTTACCTTTCCCTAACCGTTTTTTAGGTACGATTGCATATTTTTTAGGAGATTATATGGACAATGAATACGTATATAATTTGTTAACCAATAATCTGCGAAGCTTCTTTAACCGTAGCGTGTGCCAATACGATTATATGAATTATCCTATTCGGTTTGTAGGATCACTTGCCTATGCGTATTCAGATACTTTGCGTAAAGTAGCCAGAGAATTTGGAGTGGAGATTGACGTTATAGAAGAAACTCCAATGAATGGCTTAATTGAATTTCATTCAATGAACATTGAAGAACCTTAAAAATACACAGCTATATCTAAATAATAGTTTCGAACTCTTAAATACCGCATTTTTATCTGTCAGTATGAGCCAAAACTCTTAAAGTCAAATCACTCTCTATGTGAATATATAGATATAAATCTAAAATATAATAAATATTTGTTCTTGATATTAAAATAATATATATCTTTGCTATGATGAAACTCGGAAGGGTTTTGAACCTTTGTTAATAATGGACAATTTATCTCTTAAAAGAACCATAAAGCTAATTGACATTAATTAAACTGGCGAAAACCAAAGTTCTAATGGAACTTTAACTCAGTCAATAATAGAGATAATATAAAAATTAAAACCTTTAAATGACAAGAAGCCTATGATGAATAAACAACCTCTTGTGGTGGGATGATTCCCACTTCCTAATTTTACCTTACCTGCATTTTGAGAAATCAATCGATTAACAAACAATTTAATCATCTATCTTTTATGAATGAAGATCGCAAGAAACGAGGACTAGCAAACAGCAAGCTCCTTACGGCCGTGGCAATAACTGCTTTGTTTATAGGCAGTGGTAATGCGGTGGCTGCTTCAACTGCTTCCGGCAGTGCTTATGAAGTGACAGAACAATTACAGTCGCAAGCTATTAGTGGTGTAGTGACTGATGCAAACGGAGAGCCTGTTATTGGTGCCAGTGTTTCAGAGAAAGGGACAACAAATGGTACTATTACAGATATTAATGGCAAATTCAGTTTAAATGTTAAACCCGGGGCTGTCTTGAAAGTCACATTTGTGGGCTATAAGCCACATGAAGTGAAAGCTACAAGAACAATGAAAATCATCTTGAAAGAGGACAGTGAGCTTTTGGATGAAGTTGTGGTTGTAGGTTATGGCACTCAAAAGAAAGAGAACCTGACAGGTGCAGTGGCTTCAGTAGATGTGAATAAAACACTAAGTAGCCGTCCGATTGCGGATGTTGGACGTGGCTTGCAAGGAACGACACCGGGACTTTCTGTTGTAATCCCAAGTGGAGAAATTGGTTCGGATCCTACCATGAAGATCCGTGGCCAGATTGGGTCTATTAACGGAGGTTCCGCTCCGCTTATTTTAATGGACAATGTTGAGATTCCAAGTATTCAGATGGTCAATCCGGACGATATTGAATCTATTTCAGTTTTGAAAGATGCGGCAGCATCTTCTATTTATGGTGCAAAAGCTGCGTTTGGTGTTGTATTGATTACTACTAAAAAAGGAGCTAAGCAGGAAAGTATAAATGTGAGCTACTCCGGAAACTTTTCTTGGCAGAATATTTCCAAGAAAATGGAGATGGGAGGAATTGATGCCTTGGAGTATTCGGTCGAAGCTTTTAAACGTGTGGGAGGAACCGTAGCCGGTGCATTTGTTCAGATTACTGAAGAGGGTCTTGTCAAAGCCAAAGAGTGGGACCAAAAGTATGGTGGCAAGTTAGGTCCTAATGATCCTTACGTGTATGGTCGTGACTGGTATGTAGACGCTAATAACCGTAAGATTGGTTTGAGAACTTTCGATCCATATGATTATATGATTAAAGAGTGGACTCCCTCAATGACTCATAATCTCTCGGTTAATGGTAAAAGTGGACGTACGACTTATAATATTGGCTTCGGTTATCTGGATCAAACAGGACTGATGAAACCGGCGAAAGATGATGATTTTAAGCGCTATAATGGTTCTTTGAGAATCAGTACCGATATTAATAAATATGTCACAGTGAGAGCTGGAGCCATGTATTCTAAACGTGAAAAGAGATACGCCTATGCTACCTCCTCTACTACTGCTGATCCTTGGTTGTATTTATACCGCTGGGGACCGAACATGCCGATGGGGTATGATGATGAAGGAAATATTATCCGCAGCCCGCATTCGGAAGTAGCTCAAGCCAATACGGCATCACGTGCATACAACTATATAAATGTAAACGTAGGGGCTACGGTCAATATTATGAAAAACTGGAAGTTGGATATTGACTATACACATGCTGCCAATGAATATGTACTTAAAACTCCTGGTACCCGCTATACAGCTCTTAATTCATGGGGTGGAGCAGTAGCTAAAAATGATGCCAGTGGTAATCGTATTTATGTCAATGAAGCCGGTGAAACAGTTGCTGCCGGAACTCCGGGAGCAATGCCTGCCTATAAATTAGGTATGACAGAGTATACGGCTCATGGAGCGAATCCTGACCATATGTATCGACGTTCTGAGACAACGAATCAGGACACTTGGAATATTTCTACTACATATGACTGGAAAGTAGATAAGAATAATGCGTTTAAGTTCTTGGTCGGCATGAACCGGGTGACTTATGATGAAGAATACAACTGGTCGCGGAAAGGTGACTTATCTGATATTACCAATCCACAGTTTGACCTCGCTGTAGGTTTACAAGAGGCAAGTGGAGGATACGATTGGGAGGGTCAACTCGGGTTCTTCGGACGTATCAATTACGCTTTAAAGGATAGATACTTATTGGAGGCTAATCTCCGTTATGATGCAACTTCCAAATTTCCGGATAACTTGCAATGGCGATGGTTCCCATCTTTTTCAGCCGGATGGCGTGCAAGTGAAGAAGCTTTCATGCAGTGGATGAAACCTGCTGTCACATCATTGAAATTCAGAGGGTCGTGGGGGATTATCGGTGACCAGACTGTATCCAATTCTTTATATATCCCCACCATGTCTACCGGTCAACTGAATTGGCTGGACGAGAGTGGAAATAAGCTGGTTTATGTAAGTACACCCAGTGCAGTGGCAAGTAACATCACTTGGCAGGACATTCAGACTGTCGATGTTGGCTTGGATGCACGTTTTCTGGATGGCGAACTCGGTTTAACTGTTGACTGGTATCAACGTGATACAAAAAATATGATTGTCCCGGGTGCCGGTGTTACTTTGGCGTTTGGTACCGGAGCCCCGAAAGGAAATTTTGGATCTTTGAGAACCAGAGGATGGGAAATCGCACTTGATTACAATCACCGTTTTTCTAACGGATTAGGTATAAATGCGATGGCTACCCTGTCTGATGCTGAAACAGAGATTACTAAATATAGTGATACCCGGGTCGTTAGTGATTGGTATGTTGGTAAAAAGTATGGAGAGATCTGGGGATATCAGACGGAACGTCTATATCAGAAAGATGATTTCGTATATAATGGAGATCAGATTGTGACAACTTGGGCTTTGAATGGTAAAGAAGTTGCTCAGGGAACTAAAGGTGCTAAAAAAGTGAATAAACTGAAAGGGGATAATCCTGTTTATCAGGACTTTTTGCAGAGTGGCAACTTTGTTTTTGGTCCGGGTGACGTAAAATTTGCTGATTTGAATGGCGACGGATTGATTGATTCCGGAAGTGGAACAGTCGATGATCCGGGTGACCGTAAAGTAATCGGTAATTCTACTCCGCGCTACGAATATGGTTTCCGTTTGGGAGCCGACTATAAGGGGTTTGATTTTTCTGTATTCTTCCAAGGTGTTGGCAAACGTGAAGTTTGGGGTAATGGTTTTCTTGCCATTGCCGGATATAACTCTTCGGATGGTGCCATGCCTCAGGCTATTGCCGGAAATTATTGGCGGGAAGACCGTACTGATGCTTTTTATCCGCGTCCTTACAATTTAGCCGGTTCCAATAACTCTTTGAATATGGTAACTCAGTCGCGTTACCTTCTCGATATGTCTTATTTGAGAATGAAAAATATTACGATAGGTTACTCCATACCTGCCGATATCCTACGAAAAGTGCGGATGCAGAAAGCGCGTATCTATATGTCTTTAGAGAACTTTGTGACTTGGGATAATTTGAATGGTCTGCCTATCGATCCGGAAGAGGTACAAGGATTTTCGATGTTTAATACAGATAATTATAATTCGGGTCGTACCGGTGTCGGAACTCCTACCTTTAAGAGCTTGTCCGTTGGTATTCAGTTGAATTTCTAAAATAAAGAACAATATGAAAAAATATATATTTACTTTACTTTCACTTGCCGCACTGAGTTTCACCAGTTGCGATGATGTGTTAGACCGTCCTCAGTTGACGAAACCGGTTGATACGAACTATTGGCGAAGCGAAACAGATTTCCGTCTGTATGCCAATGAATGTTATCCTAATTACTTTGTTGGCTATAACAATACATGGGGAGTGGATTATGCTCCGTTGCGTGGATATTATTTTTCGGATGATAACGCATGGGCAGGGAAGCAGTCTGTGATGGAAAATGCCGTTCCGTCCAGCAGGGGATCGAGCAGCTTGTCTACCGGTAGCGACCTTTGGTTGACTAAGTATGGAAGTGCAACTTGGAATTTTGCATGGGTACGTAAAATTAATACGATGATCGACAGACTTGATATGTATGGCAAAGTAAATCTGACAGAAGAAGCATACAATCACTGGATGGGGGTTGCCCGCTTCTTCCGGGCATTCGAATATCATCGTTTGGTCTGGTCTTTTGGAGACGTCCCCTATTTTGATAAGGTTTTTGTGGAGACAGACGCAGCTCAAATGTATAAAGACAGGACGCCGAGAGCTGAAGTCATGGAGAAGGTTTATGACGATTTGAAGTTTGCTTTTGAGAATCTTCGTTTGTCAGACGGTGCGATGTATTTGAATAAAGACATAGCAGCCGGCTTTATTACCCGGATTATGTTGTATGAAGGCACTTGGCAGAAATATCATAATTTAGATCAGGCATTGGCAAAAAAATATCTGGAATTTGCCAAGGAAGCGGGTGATTATGTGATTGGTACCGGGAAATATGCGATTTCCGGAGATTTCAGAAGCCTGTTCGGTTCTCAGGACTTGAAGGGACACAAAGAGATGTTGATGTACAGGCACTATGATGCTGCGAATGCGACACATCACGTGGCTTCTTATTCGAATGGTTACGAGGGGCAGTCCCCGTCTCCTAATCTGGCATTGGCTAAGTCATTCTTATGTAATGATGGTAAACCGTATGAAGCATCAGCAGTGCCTGATGCCGCGAAACTGGATATCAAACACATGGTTAAAACCCGTGATCCCCGTTTTGAAGCTACCTTCTGGGATGAACCGAGAGTACAGGCCAGTACGCTTTTATACGCTTGTAAATTTATCGACCGCACCGGGCCAACATACTGGAATGCTGCAACTATACCACCTCAGTACGGAAGCATGACCAACACCAACGATGCTCCTGTTATGCGTTATTCCGAAGTGCTTTTGAACTGGATAGAAGCTAAAGCAGAGTTGGCAATCATGGGAGAAGCGGCAGTCACACAAGGTGATATTGATATTTCAATCAATGCGATTCGCAATAGAGATCTGGACGCTGAGGCTATTGCTAAAGGGGTACAGAAAACAGCTCCGATGAAACTTGCCGATATCACTGAAGCTTTTGCACCCGATCGTGATGCCGATGTGCCTGCTTTGATTTGGGAGATCCGTCGTGAACGTCGTATGGAATTTGTATACGAGCATACTCGTTTGGCTGATATCAGACGTTGGAAGAAACTCGACTATATGGATAATAATAAATACCCGGATACGATGTTAGGATTGTGGATTAACCTGAAAGAAGAACTTCCTTCTTATCTGGAACAGGGTAAAGACGGAAAGTATACCGCTTATCAGGTTCGTAAGATGGACGGTACCGTGGTTACTTATGATGGTAGTAATGCTGACGATATGGTTGGCTTCTTTGTTCCGCTGAAGGCGGTAGCCCGTGATGTGTTTGGCGATGAATGTTATTTGGCTCCTGTGGGCAAAGCACAAATCGATCAGTATGCCGATCAGGGTTATAAATTGAGTCAAACTCCCGGTTGGGAGAATAAGTAAATAAAAAGGGGAAGCACCGCTTCCCCTTTTTTGATTTGATATGAATATTTTGGCTTATCCGATATTTCCTTCTTTAATCAGGTATTCGGCAATCTGAACAGCGTTCAGTGCGGCACCTTTCTTAATCTGGTCACCTACAATCCAGAAAGTCAGTCCGCAGTCATTGGTCAAGTCTTTGCGGATACGGCCAACGTAAACAGGGTCTTTGCCTGCCAGGAACAGCGGCATCGGATAGTCTTTTTCTGCCGGATTGTCCTGAAGTACCAATCCTTCGCCTTTGGCAAAAGCT
>ENA-OPAW01001227-OPAW01001227.1-human-gut-metagenome-genome-assembly--contig:-NODE-1227-length-13020-cov-2.893405_pt1 | contig 13020 bp, 15 predicted proteins | sample MGYA00241060_ERZ501436 | MGnify/ENA primary metagenome ERZ501436 (study PRJEB25962, sample SAMEA2042619) | human gut metagenome | biome: human gut; feature: human-associated habitat; material: faeces... | reverse complement strand
AAGGTTATGGAACTGTAGCACATATAAAAGCACTAAAAGAATATGGGGCATGTCCATTACATAGAAAAACATTTATAAAACATTTTATTTAAAAGAGGAGAAAAATATGAAAAAAAATGACAAAGGAATAACAATGTTATCACTTGTAGTTATGCTTGTTGTATTAATGATGTTAGCAACAATTACTATGTATTATGGAAATAGTGCAATGAAAGAAGCAAAATTACAAGATTTAAAAACAAATATGTTGCTAATACAAGCAGCAGTAAAGGGAGATTTAGAAAAATACCATTTTGAAACAAGCAATTTAAGTGATAGTGAGAAAATAAGTAAAAAATCACAATATTTAAAAGGAATACCAATAGAGAATGCAGAAAGTGATATTAAGGTAAAATTTGATGCATTAGCTAATAATACAGAGATTCAATTAAAAACACAAATAAGTGATGATTATCAACAAGTTGGAGGAAAATTTGATTATTACTATTTAGATACAAATACTTTAAGCCAATTAGGCTTAAAAGATGTTCAAAGTAATGATGAAAATGGATATTATATTGTTGCATATAGTATGAATCCAAACTATTCAAATATTGTTGAAGTAATTAATACAAAAGGATATTTAGGAAATTACTCATTAAAGAGAATAGAAGCATTATAATTATTAGAAAGGAAAACTAATGAATATATTAGATATAATTGCAAAAAAACGTGATAAAAATGAATTAACAAAAGAAGAAATAGAATATTTTATAAAAGAATATACTATAGGAAATGTAACTGATTATCAAGCAGCAGCACTTGTTATGGCAATATATATAAATGGTATGAGTTATAGAGAAACCAAAGATTTAACTATGGCCATGGCTAGTTCTGGTGATGTGCTAGATTTATCTGAATTAGGAGAAAATGTTGTAGATAAACACAGTACTGGAGGAGTTGGAGATAAAGTTACTATAATTTTAGCACCCCTAATTGCATCATTAGGTATTCCTGTTGCTAAAATGTCTGGCAGAGGTTTAGGATATACTGGTGGAACTGCAGATAAGATTGAGGCTATTCCAGGTTATAATACAGGAATTTCTGAAAAAGAATTTATAGCTAATGTAAAAAATATAGGAATAAGTTTAATTACACAAACACTTAATTTAGCACCTGCTGACAAAAAAATATATGCATTAAGAGATACTATCGCATGTACAGAAAGCATTCCACTAATAGCTTCTAGTATAATGAGCAAAAAAATTGCAAGTGGAGCAAATAAAATCGTTTTAGATGTTACTTGTGGTTTGGGTGCTTTTATGAAAAACATAGAAGATGCAAGAGAACTTTCAAGAACTATGATAGAGATAGGAAATTTAGCTAATAGAGAAACTGTATGTGTAATTACTAATATGAATGAACCACTTGGATTTACAGTTGGAAATAGTTTAGAGATAATAGAAGCTATAGAATTTTTACAAGGTAAGATGCCAGAAGACTTAAAACAAGTTGTATTAGAACTTGGTGCGTATATGGTTAAACTAGCAGGAAAAGGTGCAAATATAGAAGAAAATAAAAAAATGTTATTAGAAAATATACAAAATGGTAAAGCATATAGTAAGTTTATCGAGCTTGTGCAAAATCAAGGTGGAGATATAGAATATGTTAAAGATGTAACTAAATTTGAAAAAGCTAAAATAATACAAGAAGTGATTTCGACTACTGAAGGATATGTGCAAGAAATTAATGCTGAAGAAATAGGTAAATTATCATGCGAGCTAGGTGCAGGAAGAAAAACTAAAAAGGACAAAATTGATTTACAAGTAGGAATTATTTTAAATAAGAAAATAGGAGATTTTGTAAATAAAGGTGACAAATTAGCTACGATATATGCAAATGATAGGGAGAAAGCTAAAGATACAGAAAATGAACTTCTAAGAATATACAAAATTGGTCAAGAAAAAATAGAAGAAAATACAATTATCGATATAATAGAATAAATAAGAAAAAGTTGATAGAAAACAAAAATTTCTATCAACTTTTTCCATTACACATCTTTTCATATTCTTTGCATTTTATTTTATAGTCCATTTGCATACATAAACATTTATAGTACATATATCCTTGTTCATATTGATTCATGGGATTAAAGAAATTTTCAGGATCAGGAAAATCGTATGATTGATATCCATTTAAATTTGAAAAATCAATATTTTTATCCATAAAATCAACCTCCTAGTTATAGATATTCAAAAATACTAACAATATTACTTAAATCTAAAGATAAAAAACTAAAAAAATGAAATACTAAAAATGTATAAAAAGCAGCAATAAGTCCTTGTAAAAATTTGCCTAAAATATATGACTTAATTGAAACATCTGATTTAGCTGTAAAACTATATACTTGCAATAAAACAGATATTCCACCAAAGCCTAATATAAATGCACAAATTATGATGCTAAAAGAAATATTTTTTATAGGAATACTACTTATTTGTTGTAGCCCATTAGTTATTTCTAAAAAACCATTTAAAATACCTTGAGCAAAGTCAGGGGTGATATGTAATAAATTAAATAATGGATTTAATATGGCACTACTTAAAGCTATAATATGTGTCCTATTAAAAATAGAGATAATTACAGAAAAAAGAACAATAAATCCACCAATATTTAGTATTGTAAAGATAGAATTCTTTATTGCTGTAGATAATATATCTCCAATATTAGAACGATTAACAATAGTATTTATAATATGAGTTGTAGAAGAGGAAGCTCCAATATTTACATCTTTATATTTCCAAAATCTAAAAATAATTCCTACTGTTAATGAAGCTAAAATATGAGTAATTAATAATATAATTCCTGTGGAGGTATCTTTAAAAAGTCCAATACCAATTGTTCCTAAAATAAATAGAGGACCGGAATTATTAGTAAATGCTAATAAACGTTCTGCTTCTGATTTAGTTAAAATATTTTTATTTCTTAAATCACACACAATTTTAGCACCAACAGGGTATCCGCTAACAATGCCCATAATTAATGGATAACTACCTTCTCCAGGAACGTTAAATAGTGGTCTCATAAATTTATTAAAAAATTTACCTAGAATAGCTATTACATTTGTATGGCCTAAAAGTTCTGTAGCGATAAAGAATGGAAAAAGAGCAGGAATAATATTATTTGCCCATAAATATAATCCGTTTTTGGCAGAAGCGAGGTTAGATGTAGAGAATAATACAAGTAATATTGTAAAAAGTACAAAAATAATACTAAAAAAGTTTTTTCTAAGTGATAAAGTAAGTATCTTCATAGTTTCTCCTCGTATAATAAATATTTATTACTATATATATTTCAATTTTTTGGAAAATATTATATAATATATACTGTTAAAGGAGAGAAATATGAATCCAGTATTAGCAGAACTTACTAAATCGGACAAATTTAATGAATATTTAGAAAGAATAAAAAAATCAAATGACCCAATATCAATATTGGGGTTAGCTGGCGTGGGAGCACCACAAATTGTAGCTTCTACAGAAGAAAATATAAAAAGACCAGTATGTCTTATAACATATAATGAATTGCAAGCCAAAAAACTTGCAGAAGAGATAAGAAGTTATATTAATGGAGTGTTCTTTTTTCCAAAAAGAGAAATACTAACATATGATTATGTTGCAGAAAGCAAAGAACTTCCATATGAAAGAATAGAAGTTTTAAAAAATATTAAAAATGGAAAAATTAAGGTTTTAGTGTGTTCTATCGAAGCTTTATTACAACCAATAATTTCAGAAGATATTTTATTTAAAAATAAAATATCTGTAAAAGTTGGAGAAACTTACGATTTAGAAGAATTAAAAAGAAAAATTTCTATGTTAGGTTATACTAAAACAGAAATGATAGATGGAAAAGGTGAATTTAGCAGTAGAGGTGGAATTTTAGATTTATCATTTTTTAATATAGTTCCAAATTTGGTTATTATGGCACCAAAAAACTTTAAAGAATTAGAAGATATGTTAGAGTTTGCTATAGATTATAATGGACCAATTTATATAAGATATCCACGTGGTGGAGAAGAAAGTACAAAGATAGATAAAGAAGAAAAAATTGAATTAGGCAAAGCTGAAAAATTATCAGAAGGAAATGATTATACTATAGTTGCGATAGGTAAGATGGTTCAAAGAGCATACGAAATTTCAAGCATCCTAAAAAAAGAAGGGATAGGAGTAGGGGTAATAAATGCAAGATTTTTAAAGCCTTTTGACGAAGAAAATATTATTAGCTGGATAGGAAATTCTAAAGTTATAACAATTGAAGACAATATTATAAAAGGTGGATTAGGAAGTACTGTATTAGAGGCTCTAAAGAAATACCATAAAACGAATGAATTAAAAATGCTGGGATATCCAGATGAATTTATAAAACAAGGTACAGTAGATGAAATAGAAAAGGATTATAAACTAGATGTAGAAAGTATTTTAGATATGATTAGAAAATGGAGTAATTATGAATAAAAAAGAATTATTAGAGGGACATAATAAAGAAGAACAAATACTTATTTCCAAAATGATAGATAAGATGGAAGAAGCAAAGCAAAAAAACAAACTAACTAATACAGATTTCTTAGATGGATATCAAATAAGAATATGTACAGAAATTTTAAATAAAGCTAAATTTAATAATTATATTTTCTTTGGAGGATATGAGGAAGCAGAAAGAAAAATCATAGTATTTTATCCAGATAAGTTTAAATTTATTATAGAAGATAAAAAATATATGAATAAGTTATGTGCAATAAGAATAAGTTTACCTAATGAATTATATGGTACATATACGCATAAAAATTATTTAGGTATGATAATGAAATTAGGAGTTGTACGAGAAAAGATTGGCGATATTTTAGTTAAAGAAAGTGGAGCAGATGTAATAGTAATGCCAGAGATCGTTAAATATTTATTAACTAATTTAAGAGAACTAACAAGGTTAAGAAAAGCGGACATAAAAGAAATACAAATTAACGAATTAGAAAAAGTAGAAATAAAAACAAAAGAATATAATATAATTGTTTCTGCATTAAGGCTAGATAATATAATAGCTGAACTTGCTAAAACTTCTAGAATGCAAGCAAAAGAGCTAATAAACCAAGAGCGAGTATTTGTAAATTTTAAAAACGAAATAAAACAGACAAAGCTACTAAATGAAGGTGATTTAATATCAATTAGAGGTAAAGGAAGATTTAAAATTAGCGAAATTATAGGGAATACTCAGAAGGGTAGATATATATTGAAAATAGAAAAATATGTATAAAATGTAAAGAATTGAGAAAGAATACTTGAAAAGTATTCTTTTTTGTTATAGAATGACTATGATCAATTAGTAGGTCAAATTTTTACATGCCTATAAGGCAAAAAAGAAATGGAGGAATTATAATGTCAATTAAAGTAGGTTTTAACGGATTTGGAAGAATTGGAAAATTAGCATTCCAAGCAGCTTTAGAGAAAGGTGATGCAGTAGATATCGTTGCTATAAACGATCCTTTTATAACTGCAGACTACATGGCATATATGGTAAAATATGACACAATGCATGGAAGATTTAATGGAACAATTGAATCAAAAGAAAATGTTTTAGTAGTAAATGGAAAAGAAATAAAAGTATATAATGAAATGGATCCTCACAATGTACCATGGGGAGAATTAGGAGTAGAATATGTATTCGAATGTTCAGGAGTATTTACAACAATGGAAAAAGCACAAGCACACTTAGATGCTGGAGCTAAAAAAGTTGTTATAAGTGCACCTTCAAAAGATGCTCCAATGTTTGTTATGGGTGTTAACAACGAAACATATGATCCAAGTATGAACATTGTTTCTAACGCATCTTGTACAACAAACTGTTTAGCACCACTTGCTAAAGTAATTCATGACAATTTTGGAATTAAAGATGGTTTAATGTCAACAGTACATTCAACAACTGCAACACAAAAAACAGTTGATGGAGCTTCTAAAAAAGATTGGAGAGGTGGACGTGCTGCTTCTGGAAATATTATCCCATCATCAACAGGTGCTGCAAAAGCAGTTGGAAAAGTTATCCCATCATTAAATGGAAAATTAACAGGTATGTCTTTCAGAGTTCCAACATTAGATGTTTCTGTAGTTGATTTAACATGTAACTTAGAAAAACCAGCAACATATGAAGAAATATGTGCTGCAGTTAAAAAAGCTTCAGAAAACGAATTAAAAGGAATTCTAGAATATACAGATGAACCAGTAGTATCTTCAGATTTCTTAGGAGATCCACATACATCTATATTTGATGCAGCTGCTGGTATCCAATTAACAGATACATTTGTAAAATTAGTTGCATGGTATGATAATGAATGGGGATATTCTCATAAATTAGTAGATTTAGCTTGCTATATGTCAACAAAAGACAATATGTAATTAATTAAGATTTTTTAGAGGTTGCTTTTTAAAGTAACCTCTAAAAGTCTAATATATTATGGGCAAGATAATGTAATTGTAAAGGTTACATATGTGCCTAAAAAGGACATATATGCAACCTTTACAATTAATCCACTATCCAAATTTTTGATTTCATTTTGTGGGATATATGCGTAAGTTAATCCACTGATGAAAGCTTTGATTTGTTAAAGCGGAATATATGCATGTGCTTGTCATAAAAGTTTTATTAAATAAAAGGAGTGAATTTTTTATGAGTAAAAAAACAGTTAGAGATATTGACTTAAAAGGAAAAAAAGTAATCGAAAGATGTGATTTTAATGTACCATTATTAGAGGATGGAACAATAAGAGATAACACAAGAATCGTTGCAGCATTACCAACAATCAAATATTTATTAGAACAAAATTGTGCAGTAATCTTATGTTCTCATTTAGGAAGACCAAAGGGACAAGTTGTTCCAGAAATGTCTTTAGCACCAGTTGCAAAAGAATTATCAAAATTATTAGGACAAGAAGTAAAACTTGCAAAAGATGTAGTTGGTGAAGATGCTCAAAAATTAGCAAAAGAATTAAAACCAGGTGAAGTAATGCTACTAGAAAATGTAAGATTTGAACCAGGTGAAGAAAAAAATGATCCAGAATTAGCTGAGAAATTTGCGGATATGGCAGAAGTATTTGTAAATGATGCATTTGGTACAGCTCACAGAGCACATGCCTCAACAGCAGGAATTGCTGATTATTTACCAGCAGTAAGCGGATTCTTAATCGAAAAAGAATTAAAATTCTTAGGAGATGCAATAAACAATCCAAAAAGACCATTTGTAGCTATTTTAGGAGGAAAGAAAGTTTCTGATAAAATAGGTGTAATTGACAGTTTATTAGAAAAAGTAGATACATTAATGATTGGTGGAGCAATGGCATATACATTCTTCAGATCAATGGGATATACAGTAGGAAATTCTATTTGCGAAGAAGATAAATTAGATTTAGCACAAAACTTATTAAAGAAAGCTAAAGATAAAGGTGTTAAATTCATGCTTCCAGTAGATACAAAAGTAGGAAAAGAATTTAAAGAAGATACAGAAAGCAAAGTAGTAAGCTATAAAGAAATTCCAGACGGATGGGAAGGATTTGATATTGGTACAGAAACAATAAAAATGTACACAGACGAATTAAAAAATGCAGCAACAGTATTATGGAATGGACCAGTAGGTTTATTTGAATTTGATCAATTTGCTGTAGGAACAAATGCTATAGCTAATACTTTAGCAGAAATCGATGCTGTTACAGTAATTGGTGGTGGAGATTCAGCTGCAGCTATAAAGAAAGCTGGACTTTCTGATAAAATGACACATATTTCTACAGGCGGAGGAGCTTCACTAGAATTTATAGAAGGAAAGAAATTACCAGGAATAGAATGTTTAATGGATAAATAATTTAATATTAGGAGGAATAAAATATGCGTAAAAAAGTAATTGCTGGTAACTGGAAAATGAATATGCTTCCAAATGAAGCAATATCATGTGTAGACGAATTAGCAAAATTAGTAAAAGATACAGAAAACGAAGTTATTTTATGTGTTCCATATACAGATTTATTTTATGCTATTTTAACTGCACAAAATACAAATATAAAAATAGGAGCACAAAATATGCACTTTGAAGAAAAAGGAGCATATACAGGTGAAGTTTCTGGACCAATGCTTAAATCAATCGGTGTAGAATATGTTATTATAGGACATTCAGAAAGAAGACAATATTTTGCAGAAACAGACGAAACTGTAAATAAAAAAGTAAAAGCAGCACATAAATATGGCTTAAAACCAATAGTATGTGTTGGGGAAACTCTAGAGCAAAAAGAAGCTGGAGAGACAACTAATGTAATAACAACACAAACAAGATTAGCATTAGAAGGACTTTCTAAAGAACAAGTAGAAGGAACAATAATAGCATATGAACCAATTTGGGCTATAGGAACAGGAAAAACAGCAACATCAGAAGATGCTAATAACTCTATAAAAGAAATTAGAAAAGAGATAGCAAAAAATTATGGACAAGAAGTAGCAGATAGAGTTATAATACAATATGGCGGAAGCGTTAAGTCAGGAAATGCAAAAGAACTATTTACAACATCAGATATTGATGGTGGACTAGTTGGTGGAGCAAGCCTAAAAGCTGACGAATTCGCTAAAATAGTAAATTTTGATAAGTAAGGATGGTAACAAAGTATGAAAGATAAGCTAACAATGGTAATGATATTAGATGGATTTGGCGAAAACAGTAATAAAGATGGAAATGCTGTTGAGCTTGCAAATACACCTAATATAGATAGACTAATGAAAATATGGCCAACAACAGATATTCATGCAAGTGAACTAAGTGTAGGACTTCCAGAAGGACAAATGGGAAATTCTGAAGTAGGTCACACAAACATAGGTGCTGGTAGAATAGTTTATCAAGAATTAACTAAAATTACTAAATCAATAGAAGATGGTGACTTCTTTACAATACCAGAACTAGTAGAAGCAATAGAAAATTGTAAGAAAAATAATTCAAAATTGCATATACTAGGACTTGTATCAGATGGAGGAGTTCATAGCCATATTCGTCATTTATTTGCAATTTTAGAATTAGCAAAAAGAAAAGACTTCGAAAATGTGTATGTACACTGCTTTACAGATGGTAGGGATACAGCACCAACTTCTGGAGAAAGCTATATTGCACAATTAGAAGAAAAAATGAAAGAAAAAGGTGTAGGAAAAATTGCTACTATTTCTGGTAGATTTTATGCTATGGATAGAGATAAAAGATGGAACAGAATACAAAAAGCATATGATGCAATGGTAAATGGAAATGGTATAAAAGCAACAAGTGCAATAGCTGCAGTAGAAAGTTCATATCAAAAAGAAGTTTTTGATGAATTTATAGAACCAACAGTTATTTGCAATGGAGATACACCTGTTGCAACAATAGAAGATAATGATTCTGTTATATTCTTTAACTTTAGACCAGATAGAGCAAGAGAAATAACAAGAACATTAGTAGACCCGGATTTTAATGAATTCGAAACAAAGAAAATGAAGTTAGATTATGTTTGCTTTACACAATATGATGAAACAATGCCAAATGTAAAAGTTGCTTTTAAACCAGAAAGATTAGTAAATACATTTGGAGAATATGTAAGCAAACAAGGTTTAAATCAATTAAGAATTGCAGAAACAGAAAAATATGCACATGTTACATTTTTCTTTAATGGTGGAGAAGAAAAACAATATCCAGGAGAAGATAGAATATTAGTTCCATCACCAAAAGTTGCAACATATGATTTACAACCAGAAATGAGTGCACCAATAGTAACAGAAAAAGTTGTAGAAGCAATAAATGAAGATAAATATAATGCAATTATATTAAACTTTGCAAATCCAGATATGGTTGGACACACAGGAAGTTTACCAGCAGCAATAAAAGCTGTAGAAACAATAGATGAATGTGTTCAAAAAGTTGTAGATGCAATGTTAGCACATAATGGAACAATTTTAATAACTGCAGATCATGGAAACTGTGAGCAAATGATTGACTATAAAACAGGTGAACCACATACTGCACATACAACAAATCCAGTTCCATTTATCCTTGTAAATTACGACGACAGCGTAAAGCTTCGTGAGGGTGGATGCTTAGCTGATATCGTACCTACATTAATCGAGTTAATGGGAATGGAACAGCCAGCAGAAATGACAGGAAAATCCCTGATCGTAAAATAAGATCTTAAAAAGACATCTTGAAAGAATCAAGAAAACAAGATATAATAAGAATAACAGCAAAGGCGCTTATGCAGTATAGCATAAGTGCCTTTTTTCTTAAGGAGGTGTCCGATATGGATGTATACGAAAAATTAGAAGAATTACAGGAAAAAGCGCTGCATGATGACACAATACGAAAGACATTATTAAAAACAAGGGAAGAAAAAGAACCGATTCTTGCCTTTTGCAAGCAATGTCAGGAACTAGGATATGAGATTTATCCGATGGAACTGATCAATGCTGGAGAAGAATTTTACGCAACAATGAGAAGAAGTACGAATGGTGGAGGAGAGAACTCACCAAAATTAAGTGGTGAAGATGATATGTACGAATTGTTTATGACAGCGATCAAATAAGTGCATTGATAAGAATGCTTTGACATTCATGCAAGTAATATTTTCTTAAGAGAGATTCCGCAGGTAAGGATCAATGAACTATGCGAAGATACGTTGCTTCCTTATGCGAAACGATTAAATATTGACTATGTGTGGGTACATGGAGCTGCTACTGTGTTAGAAGCAACTTTTGCATATTCATTAAATATGATCGGAACTCCAGTGCTTGTCGTGGAGATGGGCGTTGGAATGCGCGTGACAAAAGAGTACTGCAAACAATTAGTGGATGGTATTTTTGTAGAGATGAAAGATCTTGGAATGTGGCAAGGAGAAGTTATTACACCGAAAGATCCGTTGATCTCCACGGATGGAGAAGTCCACTATCTGAATGCGGGATATGCAGGAATCTTTCTTCCAACGGTAGAACATTGGACAAATGTTAAAAAGGGAGATAAGATCGGAGAAATTCTAGATCCATTGGAGGGCGTTGTGAAAGAAGAATTATATTCAGAATGTGATGGAATATTATTTACACTAAGAGAATATCCGGTTGTAAGTGAAGGATCACTGATTGGACGTATTCTGGAAAGGCAGGCGTGAGAATGGAAAAAGTTTTACTCTATCAGATGGATTCTCTTTACAGGGATTCGTTTAAAATTTATGGATATCATTTTGGAGGAAATGAAAAAACAGTCTGTATTGTCGGTGCGATCCGTGGAAATGAAATTCAACAATTATATATGTGTTCCAATCTGATCAAAACGTTAAAATTATTGGAAGAAAGAAGATGCCTTGATGAGAATCTTGGAATTATGATCGTTCCTTCTGTTAATCCATATTCACTCAATACAAGTACAAGGTTCTGGGCAACGGATAATACAGATATCAATCGAATGTTTCCAGGATATGATCTGGGTGAGACAACACAAAGGATTGCAGACGGATTTTTCCAAAAAGTAAAAGATTATACTTATGGAATCCATTTTACAAGCTTTTATCTGGAAGGAAATTTCACTCCGCATGTCAGAATCATGAAAACAGGATATGAAAATGTAGAAGTGGCAAAAGAATTTGCAATGCCATATATTATGTTAAGAAATCCAAAACCTTATGATACGACAACTCTGAATTATGAATGGCAGGTATGGGGAACACAGGCATTTTCGATTTATACACCGGGAACAGATCAGGTTGATGTAAAACAGGCACGTTACGGAATTGATGCAGTGATCCGATTTCTTGCATATCATGGACTGATCCATATGAAGGTGAATGGGGGATACCGTTCAAGGATCGTAGAAGAAAATGAACTTGTAACAGTAAGAACAAAGACTTCAGGAATTCTTGTCTTGAAAGTAAAATGTGGAGATCATTTAAGTGTAGGAGATGAGATCGCAGAGATCATAGATACCTATGAAGGAGATGTGATCGAAGTGATCAAGTCGCCATGCGAGGGATGTTTGTTTTATCATGGATCCAATCCATTGATCTATTCGAATACTGCGATCGCAAAGATCATAAAGGATACAGATTTTATTTAAATGAATCTTGACGTATAAAATAAACTCTGTTAAAATGCCACTTAGTGATAAAGTAAAATATGATAGGGCATTGCGTATGCAATGCTACGGTTTGGACATCCATAATCCATTTTAAGTAAGGATTATGGATGTTTTTTGGCCTATAAAATAAGATTTGGAAAGGAGTTTTTATGGAAAACTATTTATTTGAAAAAATGTCAGTTCCAAAGGCATATATGAAACTTGCACTGCCAGTGGTATTAAGTATGATCGTATCATTAGTATATAACATGGTAGATACCTATTTTATCGCCCTGACAGGAGTGCAGGAACTGGTCGCCGGAGTGTCACTCGTAGCACCGATGTTTACCTTAATGATCGCATTGGAGATATCTTCGGACTTGGAGGAAGTTCCGCGATTTCAAGATTGTTAGGAGAGAAGAAAGATAACGAGGCAAAGAAAACATGCGCATTCTGTATCTGGATATCTTTGGTATTTGGACTATGTATCAGTGCAATCCTATTATTATTCCGTACACAGATTCTCGGATTATTAGGAGTTGGCAAAGATACATACCAGTATGCCAATGCCTACTACACATGGATTGCGATTGGTGCAGTATCTATCATTTTCAGCATGGTGCCAAGCAATATCCTAAGAACTGAAGGATTAGCAGTCCAGTCAATGGCAGGATCAATTATTGGTTCCATTGTAAATATCATCTTTGACCCAATCTTTATCTTTGGATTAAACCAGGGGGCAGCAGGAGCCGCCATGGCAACAGTTCTTGGAAATATCATTGCAGATATTTATTATGTATATGCGGTGATGAAGAAATCAAAGAGACTGACATGTTCTCCATCCCATATGAAGGTCACAGGAAGAAAGATCAGAGATATCTTAATGATCGGAATTCCAGC